>TARA_R110002096_G_scaffold362527_2_pt1 | contig 10186 bp, 9 predicted proteins | sample TARA_R110002096 | Tara Oceans TARA_R110002096 (sample SAMEA4397295) | marine metagenome | biome: Polar Biome; feature: [DCM] deep chlorophyll maximum layer (ENVO:01000326); material: water (ENVO:00002006), including particulate matter (ENVO:01000060) such as... | depth 35 m
CTGCCCGCCATGTCCTGAATGATCGACTTTTTTCTCCTTCATGTTCTTTCCTTAATCTTCTTTTGGTTTCAAAGTTGATCTTTTCCATAAAAAATAAACCACAGGCACAACCAATAAGGTCAGTAATACGGCGCTCACCATACCGCCAACCATTGGCGCGGCAATGCGGCTCATAACTTCGGAACCTGTACCTGAACCATACAAAATCGGCAAAAGTCCAAGAATGATTGCCGCTGCTGTCATCATTACCGGACGAACCCTCATACCAGCGCCATGAAGTACTGCATCGAAAAGCATTTCGTTGGTCGGTAAAGATCCATCTTTTAAACAGTCATCAATTAACTGGTGATACGCCTGATTTAAGTATACCAACATTATGACACCAATTTCCACCGCGACACCGGCAAGGGCAATGAAGCCTACGCCCACCGCGACAGAAAAATTATACCCTTCCAAATACATTAGCCAAATGCTTCCAATCATAGCGAGCGGCAGCGTACCCATGATGATCGCCACTTCGATGAAATTTCGAAAATTCATAAAAAGCAAAATAACAATGATTGCTAGTGTCAACGGGACTACATAGGTGAGTTTTTCCTTAGCACGAAGCATGTACTCATATTGCCCGGACCAGCTTATAGAATAACCAGCAGGCAATTCAATTCTATCAGCAACAATACGCTGCGCTTCAACAACATAACTTCCAACATCAACACCTTCTATATCAATAAAGGACCAACCATTTAACCTTGCGTTTTCACTTTTAATGCCGGGCGGTCCATCTTCGATCCTGATATCTGCTACATCCCCGAGAGAAATTCGTTGCCCCATGGGTGTAACAATAGGCAATAATGAAAGTTGTTCGGGCGAACTCCTGTAATCTTGAGGATATCTTAAATTGACAGGATACCTCTCAAGACCTTCGACAGTTTGGGTGACATTCATTCCCCCGATCGCTGTTGCGACGACTTGTTGGACATCCGCTATATTAAGACCGTAACGAGCCGCTTGCTCGCGCCTTATGTCGACTTTAATATATCGGCCACCAGCAACTCGTTCAGAATAGACAGAAGCTGTTCCTGGGACATCCTTTACAATTTCCTCCAACTGCTGACCTATTTGCTGAATTTGTGACAACTCAGGGCCAGAAATTTTAATACCAACAGGAGTTTTAATACCCGTTGCTAGCATATCAATACGCGTTTTAATCGGCATCACCCATGCATTCGTGACGCCCGGAAATTTTACTAAACTATCAAGTTCCTTTTTGAGGCTTTCTGTAGTGACACCTTCTCGCCATTCACTTTGAGGTTTTAATTGTATAAAGGTTTCAATCATCGTGAGAGGTGCTGGGTCCGTAGCCGTCTCCGCCCGTCCTACTTTACCAAATACTGTTTGAACTTCGGGGACCGTATAAATTAGTTTGTCCGTCTGCTGAAGGAGTTCTCTCGCCTTACCGATTGAGATACCGGGGTAAGTCGTCGGCATATACATCAAGTCACCTTCATCAAGTGGCGGGATAAATTCACTACCAATCTTATCAAGTGGCCACAAACCAATAGCAAGGGCCACCACTGCTCCCATAAGAGTTATCTTGGGGAAATGCAAAACAGCCTTCAGAGCTGGCATATAAATAGCCGTCAATATACGGTTCACAGGGTTTTTATGTTCTGGGAGTATTTTTCCACGAATAAAATAACCCATCAAAACGGGCACTAATGTAATTGCAAGTGCTGCAGACGCCCCCATGGCGTAAGTTTTAGTAAAAGCAAGTGGCGAAAACATCCTGCCTTCTTGTGCTTCCAAAGTAAATACAGGTACAAAGCTAACGGTGATAATGAGTAGACTAAAGAATAATGCAGGTCCAACTTCGCCAGCGGATTCTGCAACAATTTCCCACCTATTTTCCTTTGTGATGGGTGTTCGTTCCATATGCTTGTGCATATTTTCTATCATAACGATTGCACCATCAATCATTGCACCGATGGCTATCGCTATCCCGCCAAGTGACATAATATTGGCGTTTAATCCTTGAAAATACATAACAATAAAAGCTGTTAGAATACCAACGGGCAAACTGATAATTGCCACTAATGAAGAGCGGACGTGAAATAAAAATATTATACAAACTAATGCTACAACGCCAAATTCTTCCAATAGTTTAATCCAAAGGTTATCAACCGCGCGTTCGATCAAAGCACTACGATCATAAACAGGAATAACTTCAACACCTTCCGGCAGACCCAACTTTAGTTGCTCTAGCTTATCCTTGACGCCATCAATAACATTTTGTGCATTTTCGCCGAACCGCATTACGATTATGCCACCGACTGTCTCTCCTTCTCCATTTAGTTCTGCGACACCTCGGCGCATTTGTGGCCCGATATTAATATCTGCTATATCCTTAAGCAGTAGAGGCGTACCATTATCATTGACCCCCAAAGGAATATTAGACAAATCCTCTTCATTTTGAATGTAACCTGTGGCGCGAACCATATATTCCGCCTCGGCCATTTCTACCACCGAAGCGCCTATTTCTTGGTTGCCTCGCTGGATTGCCATTTGAATATGCGACAGAGGAATACCGAACGCCCGCAGTTTATCAGGATCAACTTTAACTTGATATTGCTTCACCATTCCACCAATTGCCGTAACTTCAGAAACACCGGGCACTGTTTGAAGTTCAAATTTTAGGAACCAATCCTGAATAGAACGAAGTTCGCTTAAATCATGTTGTCCGGTCCTATCAACTAGGGAGTAAATATAAACCCATCCAACACCGGTTGCATCAGGCCCTAGCTGTGTTCTTGCCGCCGGTGGAAGTGTTGATGCTACTTGACTTAGATATTCAAGGACCCGGCTTCGCGCCCAATACAGATCCGTATCTTCATCAAAAATTATGTAAACAAAACTGTCTCCAAAAAACGAATATCCGCGAACTGTGACAGCTCCCGGCACTGATAACATAGCAGTAGTCAAAGGGTATGTTACCTGGTCCTCAACCACTTGCGGCGCTTGTCCAGGGTAAGTTGTTTTGATAATTACTTGAACATCAGAAAGGTCAGGCAATGCATCCACCGGCGTATTTTTTACAGAAAACAAGCCAATCCCAACTAACATTAAAGTGGCGAGTACAACAAAAAACCTATTTCCGACCGACCAATGAATAATGGATTTAATCATGATATATCCCTATTCTTTTTCTGCTAGTTTGACATGGGTTACTTCGAAAAACCCATCGCGGGGCATTTCAACGATAAACTGAACAGCAGCACCGTTTTGCAACATCGAAACATCAACGGATGGTGCAAGATTAAAATCCATCGTCATTCCCATCATTCCAAGATTCTTAATTCCTTTATGAGTGAAGTTAGCCGTTCTTTTTTCAACATTAACACTATTAACGATTGCATCAGTCCAGTTTGCCGGGTCAGCGAGATCTGCCGCCATTACCATTTCATCAGAGCCCATATCATGCCCCATAGCGCTACGGTCCTCCTCTGGGGCAACCATTTTGATATCGGTGATCTCATACATCGGGCCATCGCCTTTGCTCACCTCAACCTCTAATGTCATGCCTTGTTTCAACATGTTAATATCGACATTATCGGCAACCACAAAATTCATGGTCATACCCATCATGTTAAAAGCTTCAATTCTTTGATGGGAAAGGTTGATCGTACGATCATCAACATTAACTTCATTAATTATACCGGAAGTCCAACCAGACGCTGGGCCCTCATCCATCTGATCTCCGTGGTTCATGCGTTTAAAATCTGATGACTTGCTGCTCTCGGAGTCCAGTAAAAACTGAGCCGAGACAACGACTCGTTCACCTGCCTTAATACCAGATAGAATTTCTGAATATTGATCATCGACACGACCTACAGCAACGGCAACCGATTTGAAACGACCCTCACCAAGTGCCAGGACGACGCGATCATTGTCACCTGTTCTGATTACCGCGTCCTTTGGTACGATTAAGCTTTCTTCATTTTGCTGAGTATCCAGTTCAACTTGTGCAAACATATTGGGCTTTAACGCACCACTTTCGTTATCAAAACGTAGTCTTACTTTCAAGGTTCGCGTCATGGCATCCAGTGTTGGCTGAACATAATCGACTTTGCCCACCCATTTTTTACCGGGTAGATAATCAACGGTCATCGAAACTGGCATTCCCTCAGATACTAAAGCGGCCAGGCTTTCAAAGACTTCGGCTTCAACCCACACTTGGTCGAGATTGCCGATAGACATCATGGTGTTTCCCGGCTTCACAAAGAAACCCTGACGTATGTTTAAATTATCAACAACACCTGATTTTGGGGCATAGAACGTAACCGTTTGTTGAATTTGTTTAGTTTTCTTTAATTTTTCAATCGCAGAGTTTGGCAGTTGCAAGGCTCTGAGCCGGTCTTCAGACGCTTTTATAAGTTGATTATTGTTGCGTCCTAAAGCAATAACCAATTCTTCTTGTGCATTGACCAAAGTTGGCGAATAAATTTCATAAAGCGGTGTACCCGCTTCCACTGGGTCACCCGTTGCCTTGACATAAAGACGTTCTATCCATCCCTCGACACGGGGATGAATTTGTACAAGTTCATCTTCATCATACTTGACATAGCCAACCGTCCTTATCACAGAACTCATCACTTTTCTTTGAGCTGTCGCAGTACGCACCCCCAAATTATTGACCACGTCCGGTGATATTCGAATGGTACCAGGACCTTCATCAGGACCACCACCAGCGCCTTCATCGTAAACAGGAACAAGTTCCATACCCATCGGTGAAAGGCCGGGCTCATCACGGCGATAATTGGCATCCATCGGAGCGACCCAGTAAAGCGGCTTTTTCTCACCGTCATCAGTATTTCCCGTGTCTGAACCAGGTTCGAGCATGAATGTATAAACCATTATCGTTAAGGCGGAACCGACCACTGCGGCGAGGATTGGTTTTATGAATTTATTGTTATTAAAAGTCATTGTGCTTCTCCTGCATACTCATCTTCTTGGATCATCTCACTAGAAGTAAAATAATAGTTAAGTTGGGTAATTGTTTTTTGGCGCTCTACATCGATATTAAGAGCGTCGATTTTTGCATTTAATTCGGCGATCCTAGCGCGGACCACTTCTGCAAAATCACCATCATCATTGGTATAAGCTGTGAGTGACGCTTCGGCTTGTTCGCTCATTTGTGGAAGCAGGTCATTTTCGAAGAGAGCTTTTCTATCATTTAAGCGAAGTAGTTGGGCCTTCGATGTTTCAAATCCCGCTTTTAATTTACGAAGCAATTGCCATTTCTCAGTTTTTATTGCTTCGCGTTTTGAAATAGCGGCGCTATATTCTTTATCTTGACGATTGGCTGTGAACAGTGGAACGCTAAATGACACACCGACGGTAAGAGCATCTGAACGACTATTACCAAAGGGGTCAGAATTACGCCTTCCGTAGGCGGCATTGATACCCCACTCCGGTTTGTATTTCTGTTTTGCTAAATCAACTCCCGCTTTTGTGGCTTCAATATTTTGCTCTAATGCCTTCATCATAGGATGTTGACTAAGGGCATCATATAAGTCCTCATCACGCACAATCATATCTTTGCCAACGAACTCTGGATGGCTCACCGCTTGGTTTGGCAAATAATCTGCAACTTTAAAAGGGGTGTTTCCAGCGCTCTCAATGTTTAACCATTCTGATAATGTTTCAATAAAAGTTTCCTTTGCTTGCTCTAACATAGTGACACGATCATTTAGACGTGTAAGTTCAAGCTGCGCACGAATAATATCCTGTTGTCTTGTTTTACCCATCGCCGATGAATAACTGGACATGGCAATGTCCGTGAGCTGCTCAAACAATGACCTGTTTTCTTCGATTAGGGCAATACTTCGTTGTGCTTTATAAGCATCAAGCCAAAGATGGCTGACTGTGACTGCAACCTTGGCAATCCTGTCATCTCTTTGATGGGGAAAAGCCCCGGCCTGAAGTTCAAGCTGTCGCCTTTTGATACTCAGGCTTCGACCTTGCGGAAACATTTGGGATACCCCAATCCTTAGCTGTGTCATACCGTCTTGATTGAATGAAAAACTGTCCGAAGGCAGGTTTGCTAGCGATAATGAAACTTGCGGATCAGGAAGTGAACCTGCTGCAACACTCATCGAATTTGTTGCATCCTGCGTGTGCTGGTTACCCTCTATCCAAGGGTCATTTTCTTGTGCAGTTTTTACCGCATCTTCAATAAAGAGTTGTTGTCCGTTTTCTTGTGCGTAGAGCAATTGGTTCATCGCTGACATTGCGTAGACTATAATGATAGCCTTTAAAATAGTTGTTTTTATCATGTTCATTATTCCTCATGGCCGTAACCAGAGTGTGTAGGTAAAAAGAAATCTGAGAAGTTAAATGCAGATGGCTGTACCGTTTAATATGGAAATAAACCAGATTTAGACGGACTCGTCCTGTATTAAGCAGAAATCGGTGGGCGGTATAAGGATGTGATAGATTTAAGAATTACCGTATCGTCGGGAAGGATGAATGTAGTAGTTGAAGTAAGGACAACTTCGACCCAAACACTCTCAAACAGGACGGAAACCATAGACAGGCTACAGTCCATCGCACAAGCGTTATCACAGCAATCCATTGTGCCATCATTCATATCTGCCTGTGACATATTAATGCCTTCGTGATCCACCATGCTCATTTGGCGTGCCTTCGTTTGATGCATTTCCATATTACAGGAATTTACACCACCAGCAATAACCACTTGTCCGCTAAAGACTAGTAACATTAGCATAATTGATATAAATTTTCGTCGAATTAAGGTCATTTATTCACTAGGCTTTTTAAACAATTAGAAATCAATTTTTATCAAGATCATAACATATTAACATAAAAATAAAACTCTCGCCCCAAGTTAAAGACTTATTTATTATTTTTTCTATTTCAAACTATTATACGGTCAGAAAGTAGAAAACCCTCAAAAATACATATTTTATTATTTCAGTTTTCAATTACGTTTGAGTATACCATTACTGGCAATCATAATTTCTGATTAATTTAATTCTGCATGAACATTAGATACCAGAAAAAAACAAACATGCTGTTATATTATTCCAAGAATAATTTATACAATTTATAGATTAAAAATAAAGCGTCGAGGCTGATTAGGTCGTTTCCGGTGAAAAGAACCCCGTTAAAATTGTCGTAGCGCCTACAATTACAAATATAAATAAAATTTCAAAAATGATTGCTCTTTGGAGATTCCTTGCCGCATTGGGTTTTCCCAGTTCCAAATCTGGTCCCAACCGCAGCTTGTTTAAAGCCGCTATCAACATTAAAATAGAAAATACAGTTATTTTGAGCAGAAGAATTTGGCCGTATGGGTCGCGAAGGAAATTAATCCCCTCCATTAATATAATACTCAAAATAATACCTGCAATAAATATCAAAGGTACTAAAAATGTTGCTTTTTTGGAGAAATCGTTAACGATCAGTCCTGCTCTTTGATTGGTTTCTATCTTAATAATAAAGTAAAGTGGAATTAATGCTCCAAACCAAAATATAACAACAAACAGGTGCATTATTAAGAGAGGGGCAAGAATTATTCGAAATGGGTTTTCTGATGTGTGTCCAGTATACGTAAACGATATAACAACTAAGGAAACACCAATGGTTGTTAATATTACACGATTTGCAGACGCAATTTTATGAGAAAATACTATAATCAACAACCCTAATATCAGCAGCAGCCTTGCCACACTTAAATGCGATTGCAAGATCATTTTTTGCAATCCGTAATCTATTATTCCATCAATTGAACCCGAAAAACGTGCGGCATCAAGAAATAGGTAAATTAGGGAGAGGATGATGGCAAAAATTATAGCAGTGAACAACGCATTGTTAATAAATTGGCGGGATTTAACCAATTCAAGATAGAATATATTATAAAAAACTATTCCCCCTGCGGACAACAGAGCAACCGACAGGGTAATAAATTTAAAAAATATTAAAACAAATTCCAACACGCTCATGATACCGATAATTATTTCAAGGTGAATGAAATACTTCCTGACATCGCATGCATATCTTTTGCTGCCGCATGCCATGTAATAATATATTTTCCGGAAGTTAATGCGGGTAGAGAAATATGAGCCATCGCCATCATTTCTTTTGGTAGATTGCCCACTGTTATTGTTTCACCATTATCTTTTACCAGCTCAAAGCCAGTTATTTTGGCAGGTTCGGATAATGTGAGCATCACCATCTTAGGGGCAATATCTAATTCAGCGCCGTCAGCAGGCATAGAGTTCACTAAAGAGACGTGGGTAAATCCCATCATCGTAGTACAGCTAAAGATAATAATTGATAAAAGTAACGATTTCATTTGAGGTACCTTCTTGATTATGTTTGTAATACGAATAATACGATCGAAACTTCAACTTCCCTCAAATTATTTTTCCGAACCTGCAAAAAAAGGAATTTACTTTTTTATTTGATTCAAACTTGAATAAAATCCTAATATTCTAAGGGTTAAGTTTTTTTTATTCGTATTAGAAACTTATAGATTAATGAAGGTGACTGTTCCTAAGGTCACTTTTGGTAATGTTTTCGAGTTTAGGAGCCGCCTTAAGAGTATGAATAAAAGTATAGACACAAAATTAAAGCGCTATTCAAAAACCGCTTTTGACAAAAGCCTCAACCATCTGGAAAATGATGTAAAAAATAGACTTATGGCAACGAAAGCGGATAGTTTTGAACCTATAGGGTTTATGGAGAAATTATTTGGAATGCCATTTTCATTAAGCGGCAGCGCTTTAGCGTCGACGTTGATTTTAGGAATCTTTATTGGGACTCAGTTCCAGCCAGTAAAATCTCTTGCTCATTCTAATATTTCGGACTTAGGGGTATTCAGTCCCACTAATGCCGCACTACCATCGTCACTATTGGATCCAAAAAAATGAAAATCTTTAAACAAATTGCCTTTTTTAGTTTTTTTCTTCTAATTAGTCTCTCTATAGGTTTTTTTGTCGGGGATTATTTTAAAAATAATCACGATAAAAACTTAGAGGACTCTCACCACGATTTTCATGAAATGTTAAACTTAACCCAAGAACAATTAGATAAACTTATTCCAATCGAAAAAGAATTTGCCAAAAAGAAAGCATACTATAATAACCAGATCCGTACCGCAAATATGGAACTTGGTGATATTATGCAAAAAGAAAAATCATTTACACCAGAAGTTCAAGCCGCAGTCGAAAAAGTACACACTGCTATGGGGGAACTTCAGAATATAACGCTAATACATTTTTTTGATATGAGAGACTTGCTTAACGAAGAACAGGCTCAAATTTTTGATAACTATGTAACGGACGTTATGTATGGCCTTTGACAACACTGCAAGCGATGAAGAACTCGCGCATCAATTAAATAAAGGAAGCCACAAAGCGTTTGACGAAATAATGATACGATATAAAGCTCGCCTCTATTCTTTCATTTGTCGATATGTTGCTGATCGAGATGAAGCTTACGATCTATTGCAAGAAAGTTTTATTAATATATATAAAAAAATTCACCTTTATGATCAAAACAGAAAGTTTTCAACATGGGCTTTTCAGATAGCCCTGAACAAATGCAGGGACTGGGGCAGGAAAAAAGCCATCGCCCGTGTATTACCGTTTTCTTCCTTCAATAAACCTGGCGATATTAAAGATCTCTTTGATAACAAGTCAGGGAATGAAGCAAATCCCGAACAAATTCTTATTTGGAAAACAGAATTAGAAAGTATTGCCAAAGCAGTAAAGAACTTGCCTGACAAACTTAAAACCCCCCTAATTATGTGCGTATTGGAAGGCATGCCCCATGAAGAATGCGCTAAAATATTAGGAGTATCTTCAAAAACTATTGAGACCAGAATATATCGAGCCAGAAAAAAATTAGACGAGACCGCTAATAAGTTTTGAATAAAATTTTATTGAGGGATTAACGGATTCTATTCGTATCAAGGATGTAAGATGATCCTAATTTTTTCCCTCAATTTTGGAAATATCTTATAAGAGTAACCAACACCCCCATTGTTGGTTACTCTTTTTTTAAGGGCTAATCCTTTTCCTTTCGTATCATTAATGTAAGCCGCCTTAAAAACAGAAATTAAACACCAACATACGATCTAACCATATCGATAATCATAATAGCA
>TARA_R110002096_G_scaffold35966_2_pt1 | contig 10182 bp, 7 predicted proteins | sample TARA_R110002096 | Tara Oceans TARA_R110002096 (sample SAMEA4397295) | marine metagenome | biome: Polar Biome; feature: [DCM] deep chlorophyll maximum layer (ENVO:01000326); material: water (ENVO:00002006), including particulate matter (ENVO:01000060) such as... | depth 35 m
CACCCATAAGTAAATTAGCTGATGCTGCTGAGAAGAAACTTTCTTTAACCTCTGGAGAACCTATAGCTTCTTGTAAATCAGCATTGAAATTCTGAAAAGCCTTATCAGGATCGCCACCATACTTTCTATATATATTACCTACAAGTATTTGAGATGTTTGCTGGGAACCTTCCTGAAATCCTTGTATAAAAGAATCTTTTAAAACATTTCCACCAAGTTCAGCTATAGTCCTTACATTGCCTTTTTCTTTAGCTTTCTGTAAAGTATTTGCAATTCTTTTAGTCCAAATCTTCTTAAAAGGCTCATCGCCCATACCGAGAACTTTGGTTACTTTACCTATCTGAAATGCCTCTATTGCACCTGAAACTAAACCATAAGCTAATGCTGTTGAGTTTGCTGTATCTATTGCCTCTGAAGGATCAAGTTGTGGACCTTCTGGATCATCTACAAGATAGCCCATAGCTTCATTGTATTCAGAAGAGCCCTCTAATGCAAAACCTGTTAATAGTTGAGTAGCTGCTTTACCAACTTTAAGAACTTTAGCACCAGCACCCAGAACTCCTAAAGCTCCACCAGAAACTGCACTTGTACCAATCATAGTTGCTATTGAAGGTGCAAGATTAGCTAAACCTCTTGCCATCATATCCCCATGATAAAAGTTATTTAAACCCATAGGTACATCTGATTGCCATTCAAGATAGCCTTGGACACCTTTATCTTCTTTTATCCATTCATCAACTTTGTTCTTTCCCCAACCACGAGCATCTTCAGCCCAACCTACAACTTTCTTTTTCATTTCAGGTTCATCATCTACAAATCTAACAGCTTGAGCTATTGCAAATGAAGGGATCTCTATACCCATTGATTTAAGATTAAACCAAGATTGTTTCATATGATCCCATACACCTGGATCGTAAGTTTCTTTAAATTCTTTGGAAGGTTCTGCTTGTGTAAAGTCTATAATGTTTCTAACATTAGGATTCTTTTTAGAAACAAACTCTGCAAGTTCAATATCAGACATATGATCCCAGCCTGAATATTCATTTCGATAAGTATCTGCAAATTGATTAACAGATATTTTTTGTGGTTGCTTCATTTACTTTCCTATTGAAGCAAGTAGCTCTTGTATATTTCCTTCTTGAGCATTTTGCCCTGATTGACCTCCACCTAATAAATCAGCAAGTTTATTCATTTGCTCTACTTTATCTTGTCTCTGTAAAACTTTATTATGCTTATCTTGAGTTTTCAAGGCATGATCAGCCATCATTTCATCTAAAAGCTTCATAGCCTTATCGTATTCAGTTGCAGTTAGAGTAGAAGGCTTGTTCAATGTACCTCCTTCTATACTACCAGGCTTCCACATTTGATATAAATCGTTTTTTATGAACCCTCTCATGTTTAAGCCAAAAAAACCTGGATTAGCTACTTGCTTTTCATAGAGCTGAGTAACTAAGTCATTAACTTTATCAGTAGAGGTTTCATACATAGTGTTATTAACTTTATCCACTACATCTGTATTGCCTACAACATTGTGAGACTTTTCTTCTACAGGTTTTGGAGTTTCTATTTCTTGATTCAACTGATCTATATCTGCTACTTTATCTGCTTTAGAAGTGGGAGCATTTACTCTTGAATTTTGAGTTGCAGATCTTTTTTCATTAGAAAGTCTTTCATAAAAACCAAGCATCTTATTGAAATATAAATGTTCATTTGAGGACTTGTCGCCATAACCCATACCACCATCAAAATCTAATTGATCTTCAGACCCTTTTCTTTTAAAGAAACCAATAGCCTGTCTTGTTGCTTCTTCTATTGCAACTGTATCATTTTTATCTAAAGCTTCTCTTATATCATCTGCATAAGGTTGAGCGTCTGAACCTGAATCCATTCCATACTCTATTAATGAAACAATGTCTCCAGATAAAGTTTTCATTGTATAGTCTATATTTTCAGCATTTCTTTCAATAGACTTTGTATTTAAATCAAGCTTTGCTGGATCAAATTTAACAGCAGCCCAAAAATCTTCATCTAAACCCCCTGCAGCTATTTTACCTTTTGCATCAAATGCATTAAAGAACCCAGTCTCTTGGTTTAATGTATCTTTTAAATTCTTTCCATGACTTTCCATTAACTGCTGTGTAGTTTGAGAACCACTTGCTTTAAACTGAGCATTTTTAAAATCTAAATATTCTTTACCAAGCTTAAACTGTTCGTCAGGACCTTTTATTTCAGACATAAATCCTTCATGTTCAGGACTTCCTTCTACAAATGGATTCTCCATAGAAGCTAAATATGCATCAAAGTCTTTCTCATTAATTAAGTCATCGCCAGTTAAATCAGGAACTAACTTGCCTCTTTCTCTACCTACATCTGCACCCATCAATAAACCATCTGTAAGTCTTTTGCTTTCTTGCAAGATTGCATTTGACTTATTAATATTATCAACTTGACCTGAAACTGTATTAGACTGTTCAACGACAGAAAATATATCTCTCTGTATCCCTTCGCCAAGTTCTTTAAATATAGAACCACCTGGACCTGTCTGGTCTTTAGGATCTAATAATTCATATTGTTTAGCATCTACACCTATAGCTTGAAGAGATGCTAAATTGGCTTTTAATTCTAAATTTAATTGCTCATTTGCCTTATCAGCTTTTTCTAAGTTATACTTATTTAATGTAGCTTTCTGATTTATATCAGATTGCAACTGCATTGTTTTTTCTCGGCTCTCTTCTCTCATTCGCATCATATCTTTTTCATGAATGCGATTGTCTCTATTTGTTATATGCTGATTAACAAGTTGAGGTAACTGAGTATCAAGCCATCTTGCTATTGGATGTTCACCTTGTATAGCCATCTACCCTCTCCCTGAACCCATTTGGCAATATGAACCAGTCCAAGTACCACCTTGATTATTACAATCAACTTCATTGGTATTACCTGTACCACCTGGACCACCTTCATCATGCATATCTTCCCTACATGAATTTGTGCTTTCATCCCAAATCGCATCAGCAGAAAGACAGTCACCTTGATTAGTTATAGAATGAACTGATTGCCACCCCTCACCTGTACCTTTGTCTTCATCAAATGTAGCACCCATTGATCCTAATCTTCCTACTTGCCCCATAAAATCATCAACATATTTTTCTCTTTCTCCATAGATACCTTGCTCTAAAGTTTCTCCAAGTTTTGTTTTTTGCTGTTGAAGTGCTCCAAGTGTTTTACCTTTAGCTGCCTTCATAGCTCTTCCTCTGCCACCAAAGCCACCACCCTTAGAACCTGCAGATCTTGCTTTGCCATATATATCACCCATTTGATTTCTTGCACCAGTTTGAGCTGATTTAACACCAAGAGCATGCTGTCTTCCTAATTGCTCTTCACCTGTTGTATCGTATGGATCGAAATATTCTGTATATTCATCAGCATCCATAACACCAAAGTTAGTCCTTAAATAAGTAGCCATATCATCTTCAGAAAGACCTGATATATCATCGAATCTATTTGGATTTACAGGTCCACCATCTTGAAGCTTTTTTATAAATGGTTTGAGTAGTTGTCCTAATTGCATTTAAGTACCTTGAGCTTCTATTATATCTGTGATATCAAAGTCTCCCATTAGATTTTTATTCCCTAATATATCTTCTGCCATATACTTTGAACTTGCATCTCCAAATAAATCACCCATCCATTCGCTACCACCAACCATCGAACCTGCTGTGCCAGCATCTGTAAGAGAAGCCATCATTTGTTGTTGATGCAATGCTTTATCATCTGCTTTCATATCATCTTTAAGTCCAGTCACATCTGTACCCATTTGTGATTCAAGATTTGACCTTGCCATACTATTAAACTTACCCTTACTTAATTGCATTTTCTTTATTTCAGAAGGATCAAGACCAAAACCACCTTTAGTTAAAGTTCCTTTACCTTGAGCTCCATGACCTTGTTCTCCCAGTTTACGACCAGCATAACTCCCCATTCCAGCACTCACAGCAGCAGCTAATGCAGGTGCAGCTGGACCCAAAGGAGAAAACATTGCAGTTAATGCTGCTGTACCTAAAAGACCTCCACCTACAGCACCAACTTTACCACCAATAGAAGACCAAAGGCTTTTACCTTTAGCTTTCTTGTCAGATTTTTTTGTATAATCAGATTGCTGTTTAGCCCAAGCATTTTGCTCTTTTTGTAGTTTTTGTCTCTCACCAGATGCATGTGCACCCATAAGGGCACTTCCAAAACTCATTCCCATAAATCTCTCCTAATACAGATGTTGTATTTTATTAATATTTAAGTTCTTATTCAAATTAAAAGTTTGCTCCAAAAAAGATAGCATTGTCTGTTGAGGCAGTTGCTAATGTATAGTTTAATTTTGGAGAGTTAGTACCACCACTTTCATCCCACCAAAGTCCTACAGCTTTATAACCAGCAGAAGGATATTCTATATCAAGATAGTCATGGTCATATTCCATCATTATTATCATTAAATCATCCTCACCCTTTATATCTGCCAGAGCAGTAGCATTTAATGATATTTGATTTACACCACTTGTATTCCAAGTTGCTACTTCTGATGAATAATCTATCCCTGCACTTGCTAAAGTTCCTGCTCCTGAACCATCTGAATTACTTAATGCAGTCGCAGCTGATGTACCTTTAAAATCATCAAAATATCCAGCACCAATACCTCCAACAAAAACTGCTTTTACAAGAATAATATCTGCACTACTTTGACTATATCCAGTAACATCTATACTTGCAGATGCTACATCACTCGTTATTGAAGATGTGTCATATACAAACATAGACCTTCTTATAATAAAAGTTGCACCTCCTTTTGTGGCTAACTGTACTGAAGTAGCAAAAGCATCCTTTACATTATTGGAATCAAAAGATGAACCACTAAGACCTCTTACTCTTGACCATTCTGCAACACTATTTGAAGCATACATATCAAGGTCTGGTCTAATTGTTGGCATTTAAATAAATTCCTGTTTAGTCATTAGAACTGAAAATCCAATGTTGCGACACCATAAGCAATTTCATTATCTGCATCCCAATAGAAACTGAGAATATCTACATGATTAGCATCTGTTGTTAGTGTAGGCTGAGTTCCTCCTGCCCATTTAGTAGCTGAAGACCCATCAGCACTACTTTCATCAAATTCATAAGCCTTCCAATTAGTAACAGTTCTACTTCCTGTACCATCTTGTTTTAATAATAGTGTAAAATTACCTGATGAAAGAGGAAAATACATTTGGATATTAGCTATGTTACCTGCACCAAAGGTTAAAAACTGTTTATTAGAAAATCTAAAATCAACATTAGTGCTGATAGCATGATAAATTGGCTCTTTTTGTTCAAATCCAATAGATGAAGCTAATAAAACATTATTACCATCATCTCCAGACTCAGTAATTTGCATTATTACATCTCCACCAACTTCAACTCTTAAAACATCAGCAGAGGATTCATGTATATAAGTATCGCCACCACCATCAAAAGTTAATTTATCAGTTGCAGTAATATTCAAATCACCTGTCATAGTACCACCTGCTTTAGGTAATGAAGCATTAGCTGTTAAAGTAGTAGATGTTAAAATAGCATCCCTTGTAGCTATATCCACGCCATCAAAAGTAGAGTTCGTAGTAATTGCTCCTGTCATAGCACCACCTGTTTTTGGTAATAAGTCTCCTTTAAAAATAGCTGAAGTCATCTTTTTAACTATACCAGAATCACTTGTATCACTAATCAGTATATGGTCATCTATTGCTGGTGCAAGATTTAATAAAGCCTGTCCTGATATAATATCATCATTTAGCATACCATGATGTACTACATCTGAAGCTATTGTTAATGCAGTTGCTCCTGTTACATCACCAGTATGAGTTGCATTATGATTTACATCAGTATTTTTAGCATTGTTTGCAGTATGCTCATCAAATATAGCCTTACTCATTACACCACTTACACTTGTAGTTGCTACAGGAATTACAGCATCTGTACCATCTGAACTAATGATTGTTTTTGTAGTTGTTGTACCACCTATAGTTAAATTTGTAGTTACATTAGAAGTTAATCCACTTTGAAAATATGTTTTCATATCAGATGAAGCAATTTTTTTAGTACTTGTTAAGTTTCCTGCTGCAGCTTCATCTACTAAAAATATATCAGCATCTTCTAAGGTAGTAAGAGCAGAATGAGCTTCTGTAATATCTACATCTCTACCTCTAAGCAATCTCCAAAAATCATGGTCATCTCCTAATGGTTTATGTCCATCAGCCCATTCTATTGGCATTAAAAGCCTCCTATATATTCATCTTGACCTCTATCAGCAACAGAAGTCTCAGTTTTTAAGTATGAATCATTATTTCCATCTTCTTTAACTTTTACTACATCTGTTACAAGATGATTAAAAATAGCTAATTTAACATTTGTTTTATCAGCTCCTTCTAAACATCTAAAATCTTTCCATGTATAAGTATTATTATCTCTATCTATAACTTTAAATTCCCAATGATTAAATACTGAATTATAGTATATTTTTGTAGTAGATACTATTGTACAGTAATTTGCTTGTTGGTCTGTAAAATAGATTTCACCTGCTTGATGCCTATTTGATAAGTTATAGCTTGATGTATAATCAGGCATTAACCAACCTCCCATGATGTTGTAGATGCACCCTGCTGTTGAGAATACCTTATTGTATAAGCTTCTGCATAGCCATTGGAATTTGTATATGTTGCAGTTGTAGTAGCAAATCCTTCAATCTGGTTTGTTGGATTACCTGTTATAACTATTGATGATATAGCTGTAGTCCCACTTGGGATTGCAAAGAAAACTCTTTGACCTGAAGTGTTACTTATAGATTTAGTACCTATATTATAATACTGGTTATTTGCAGATGTAATAGAACTTGCACTTGATAAAGCAGAAGCATTTGGAACACCTGTACAAGCACCCCATAGTTTTTTATTTCTTGCATATATATAGTCTGTACTTGCACCATCTCCTACTGCTACACCACCTTCAGTAGCTCCATTTGCAACCCAACCTACATTAAGAAGCGAATCTCTACTTCTGCCTGAAAAACTTGTATTATAACCACTTGTTCTTGTGCTATTACTTGTATCAAAGTCTATATTACTTCCTGTATTAAAATCAGCTTGTGGAGGTCCACCATATACATTACCTGTAACATCTGCATTATAGGTGCATTTAACATATGCATTTAAACTTTGTCCTACTAAATAATAACTACTCAAAGCATTGTAAGACGAGTCGCACAAAGTTATTGATGCCGAGGCAGGAGTTGGAGTAGTGTAACCATTATCTACATGCTCTTTACATCTATAGTTAGTTCCAGTATTATACATTTTTAAAACAACATCATCAGAGACTCTAACATATATAATTGGAGCACTTGTTCCAGAAGCATATTGATTATTAATCCCATTAGAAGAATAACCTGAAGGATATTGAATATACACATCACCAATAGCAGGTGTCTTGTCTGCTACATTAGATGTTGAAGGAGTAGCAGTACCTGATGTTACTGAAGTTAAATCTACTGCTGTTCCAGTTCCAAATCTATAATAAAGCTTATCATCATCACTAACCCAAATAGTTCCCATACCAGCTAAACCAGAAGCTTCAGTAGATCCTGTATCTGCACCATATAAAGAAATAGCTCCTGCAGGACCATCATAAGTAGAAAGTATTACGCCTCTATTAGCCACAGCTATAGCTGTTGTAGTTTTTGCTGAAAGAATATGTTGCATTGTACTGCCAGATGTAGCTGGTTGAAGCACTCTTAATCCCATAGCAGATTCAGTATAATCTGAACTTGATGTTATAATGCCTCCATTATTACTACCACCACTACCTAAATGTAAGACACCTTCTTTATTAGATACATTATCTTCACCTAAACTTATTGTACCAGTAACTGCAGTCCCAGCAGATGTACCTGTTTTTTTTCCAACAACTACTCTTTCATCACCAGCTTTATTTTTAAAGACAAGTTCTGTTTTATCTGAAGAAAGACTTATCTTCCCCTGTTCACTTTTAGTATTACCTATATGAATACTATGAGAAGATATAAACATATTACCTAAAGGTTGTGCAGGAGAACCTAATTGCATTGAGTTAGGAGTTTCAGGTCTTACTTCACTTGAAGTATTTAAAGTTTTATACCATTTACCTAAAGCTTTGAAGAAAAGAAAGACACCATCGTCAAGTTGTCTTATAGTTATATCGCCATCATTACCTTCAGACTTTAGAGGTATATGTTTTTTTATCTGAGGCTTTTCTTGCTTTCTTTGAAATATGCCTCTTTTTTCTCTATCCCAAGACATTATTTAATATTTTTATTTCTATATACTACACTTAAGTTATCTATCTCAAATTCAGGAGAAACAATACTTCCAGATTCTACATTAAGTTTTAAGCCAAAACTATAAACATTATTAGCTTCACTTGATGTTGCAGGTTTTAATTCTGCTCTTGTCCATTCTGATTCTTTAGAACATTTAACTGAAGTTATATCAAATCTATTAAAGCCATCTGTTGTAGCTAATTGATAATTATTAAAATTTGATAAAGCTCCACTACCATCATACTCTACTGCTCTAAAGCATATAGCTAAATCTGTCTCACTTGCAGATGTAAATTCAAAACTATGAGTACCAGATGTTCCAATTATCATATGTGCTAAATCATTATCATCATGTATTGCTTCAGCATGAGTGCTAAATGTATCTGCTATCCAAACCATAATAGTAGGGGCTACTTTATTTTGAATCTCACTATTACCTGAAGTCCATCTATAATAGGTAATATCTACTTTATATGTAGAGGTTGTAGCGACTGTTATAGGATGATATAAAACTGCATCGCTATTTGGATCATTAGTAACTCTTAGTTTATTATTTAATATTTCAACAATAGCATCATCCTGGGCAATATGAGCATACCAAGTTAAAGAACCTATTTGATCTGCATTTGCCTGACCTAAGGTTTCAGCAGTATGATTAACTCTAAATAAACCTCCTGATACTAATTCACTTGTACCTATAGAAGTTTCTACAAGTTCACCATTGCTACCAACAGAGGCTGGAGTTGTACTAAAAGCTAATGATTCTCCATAGTTTCCATCTGTACAATAAGTTGCTAAGACATTTGTTACACCTTTAGACCTAAAAGACAAATAAGCTTTATATATCTTTTTTCTTATATTAGGTTGTCCAAAATCTAAATCTTTAAAGAAAAGACTAAATTCAGTACTACCTTGCTGTTCATCTTCCCATCTTAATGTAGATAAAGATGTACTATCTAATTGTGCAAAGTGAGGTATACCTGAACTATTCACTACAAAGTTGCTCCTTTTAAAGGAATAATTACCCATTGCCCCACCAGCAAAACTTAAAGATTTTCTAATGAAATCATATATCCAACCATCATTACTATAATTATCTTGAAATCCAATAGACACTAAAAGTTTTTTAGCTGTAGGTATATAAGTTATTGCAGGAGACTTACTGCTATCTACATTCCATCTCATATTTGGCGTAATTCTTCTACCTGAATAAGGACTTAATAACTGCTCTACAAGATTTATAGCTTGATTGTCTCTATAGATATAAAGACCTTTACTATTTATCCAACATATACCATATTCTGTAGCAACTACTTGAGTAGGACTTAACACTCCTAAATCAATAAACTTGGTTTCTACAAACTCAGTTCCATCTTGAGCTACATTTATAACATATACAGATTTCTTTTTAAATATTAATAACCTGTCTCCAAATCCTTCTAATGCAGTTATAGAATCTCCATCATTAGCAGCTACTTCCATTTTATGAGTAGCAGGAAAAGTATCATACTGAGGATTTCCTTCAAAGTTTATAGGGCTTCTTATAATTCTATCAGGATAAGTTTTAGCCTCTCCTCCACCTACGGTTTCATCTTGTATTATATTTCCAACATAAGCTCTATTGTTAAATATAGTATGACATTTAAATCTTGCATGAGTTACTTCTGTAGAACCATAACCATTCAACATATCATAAGTAACAGTTTTAGGCATATCTTCAAAATCAAAAGTATTTGAAGTAGCAGCTAAAGTAGCTGCATGAAGACCAGTAGGACACTCGTGGACATTTGTAGCTTTTTCATTCC
>TARA_R110002096_G_scaffold216627_9_pt1 | contig 10181 bp, 12 predicted proteins | sample TARA_R110002096 | Tara Oceans TARA_R110002096 (sample SAMEA4397295) | marine metagenome | biome: Polar Biome; feature: [DCM] deep chlorophyll maximum layer (ENVO:01000326); material: water (ENVO:00002006), including particulate matter (ENVO:01000060) such as... | depth 35 m
AGAGCGAACCTCACGGCTACGAAGGGCGCATGTCATCCGAGCACGATGCAGAGATTAAAAAATGTCAGAAAGAATGGGATGATAGCTACACCGAGAGGACACGCTTCGGCAACGACAATGACAATTATACCCAGTATCTCAAAAAGCGGAAGGAGGGGCATGATCGATGCATCCAGTCCGCGCGAAACCGAAACGAAAGTAAAAAGCTAACCAAACACACTCTCACAAGAATACTTAAAGAAGAGTTAAAAAATCTATAGGAACAGCTGTTATGAAGATGAAACAAATTTTAGAGAACTTTAGAAGGTACGAAAGACAAGTTTTGAAAGAAGAAGTTGAGCTTGAGAAAAATCCTGAAGTTCCAGAAGAGGCTCCAGAAGAGGCTCCAGAAGAGGCTCCAGAAGAAACTCCAACATCAGGCGGGGCTTTAGTAGATATTAATGCTGGTCCTGCAGAAGTTTTAGCGGCAGTTGAAAAATTGAATGGTGATCCAAAGCTTAAAGCCGCATTAAGAGCGGGAAGAACAGACCCGGCTGGACCTAATGATGAAATTATAAAAATTGAACACAAACCAAAGGCAATTGCGGCGAAGGATCTAACCCCAACCCAAAGTCAAATTGGAACTGGTCAAAGTCTCAATGATCAATCCATGGATGAGGATTTTGGCAACCCAGGTCCAACAAATTTAGATAATGCTATTGCAGGAGGCATGCTAAAATCAAGAGCTGGTAAATTTCCTATTTTAGTCTTTAACAACCACATCCTTGATGGGCACCATCGATGGAGTCAGTTTATGACAACAAACCCAAATGCGATGGTTGATATTGCCGATATAACGGCTTCAGGTATAAAGAGTGAGAAGGGCGCATTAGGCTTGCTTCATTATATGAATTATGCTCTTTTTGGCAAATCACCAACTAAGAGTTTCAAGGGTAAAAACATTTATGACGTTAAACCTGACGATATATATGATCTTGCTTTAAGACCTGAAGTGATGGTAAAAAGTGGTGAAGTTGATCCGAAAACAGGAAAAGACATAAAAAAGCCAGCAAGGGCAGCTTTAGCTAACACGACAGTAAAGAAATTGTACAATGCAAAATTAATTGCTCAACCCACTAAAGAGGCAGCAGCAAAATACTTTGCGGATAACTTAAAGCTGCTTCAGCGAAAAGGACCGGGTATGTATCCTAGAACTGTCATGCCACAGCCTGGGGATTCGGGTTCGCCTGATGGGTTTGCAACAACTCCAGAAGAAGCTGCAGCTGGCGAAATTAATTATCTTGATCCAAACCCAAAAGATATCAAACAAACACAGAGGTAATATGAAAAAGACAGAATTAAAAAAAATACTTAAACCACTTATTAAAGATTGTATAAAAGAGATTTTATTTGAAGAGGGAATCTTATCTAATATTGTCTCTGAAGTGGTAAGAGGAGTCCAACCAATGCAGGCTGCGCCTGTTGCGACTCAAACTAATGTGATTGATGAACAGTCAAAAGCATTAGATTTAGAAAGACAGAATTTATTAGAACAAAGGACAGAAACAGAACGTCAACGAAAAATCAGCATATTAAATGCAACAGGATTTTCTGATGTTTTTAAAGATGTAAAACCGATATCTGAACAGGGGGTACCTGGGGCTTCAAAAGCTCAAGGTGCATTAGCTGGTGTCGATCCAGCCGATGCAGGCGTGGATATATCAGGGATATTTGCATTGGGTGGAAAAAAATGGAAGCAATTAGGTGGAGTAGGATAAGGATATAAAATATGTCAAAAAAAACAACAGTGAATGTAGAAGTTATTCCTCGATATCACAACGAGCCAATAGAAAAATTGATCAAGAGATTTAATAAAAAAGTAAAAAATGAACGAGTTATTGAAGATTTTATAGAACGTCAGCGTTATGAGAAGCCCTCTCTTAAGAGAAAAAGATTAAAGCATCGTAAGCGTTTAGTCTTAGAAAAACTTCAAAAAACCATTGATGAAAAAAAGAAATCAACTAGTTAGATACAAGCAAGGAGTTTACTAATGGCGAACAATAAATTATTTCCAGGCGGCGCTGGAGTTGGATTAAGAAATGTAGGATCCTATCAGGTATCTGGACATCCATATTTGTCTGGTAGCACTATTAGTGATGACACTTCAGTTAGATTTCCTTTTCCATATGTTACAAAACGTATTAAAATACAAGTCACTGGCTCGAATAGGGTGGATTTACATTTTGTTCCCAACGACGCCTCTGGTTATACCGAAGCAAAAAATAATTATTGGACAATTTGGCCTGTAGTTTCCGGCTCGGTCGCCGGCGCACTTCAACAGACTCCAAATGCTTGGAATGGTTCGAACATGTTTGAAATAGATGTAAAAGTAAAAGAGTTGTTTTTATCAGCAAATTATGGTACTACTGGTGTCCAAATTACTGCAGAATTAACTAATATTCCAACCACACGCATGTATGCTCTTACTGGGTCCGGTGTCATTACAGAAGATTCAGACGATTAATTTATAATTTATGGTAATTACAGCAATTAATAACTATTTATTGTAGAAATTTTTTTTTTTTAAGGATTTGAAGGAGACTATTTATGTCCAACATGCTTGATCGAGCTATAATTGATGCAGAGGCGCTAAAAGAAGCGGCAATAAAAAATGCTGAATCAGCGATTATAGACAAATATTCTGCAGATATTAAAGAAGCTGTAGAAAAACTCTTAGAACAACCTGAAGACATGGGTATGGATATGGATATGGATATGGGTCTAGAAGATCCAGCCGCAGAAGAGCCAGGGTTTTTAGACAAACAAATCCCTTCAGCCGCTACTGATGGAGAAAAACTTTGCCCATGTCCAGCAAATGAGGATGAGGTCTGGGAATTTTCATTAGATGATATAGCTCACGGGTTGAAGGCGCAAGACACCATAGACGCATCTGAACTAATAGACCCATTGCAATTTGCAGAAGACGAATTGGGTATGGAGTCTGAAGAAGACATAGAGTTAGAACTACAGGAATCTACATTGTTGGATTTAATTCAAGGTTCTCTACTTGATGCCTTAAACGAAGACGAAGACGAAGATGACGACGATGAGAAAGATGACGACGATGAGAAAGAAGACGACGATGAGAAAGAAGATGACGACGATGAGAAAGAAGACGACAAGCCTAAAGGCAGGCTTTCAGGCGCAGAATTACAAAAATTAAGACAACAGAAACAAGAAAAACAAAACGAGTCTCTTGTTCATAAAAATAAGCAACTTTTAAGTGCTACAAAAACAAACGAACAAAAAATTAAAGCTCTTAAAGAGCAAAACAATAAATATCGAACATTGGTTGAGAAAATTAAAGAAAGGTTAAATGAAGTTAATCTTTCAAATGCAAAACTTTTGTATATGAATCGGATTTTAGAAAATAACTCCTTGAATGAGCGGCAAAAAGATATAATTGTCGAAAAGCTTTCTAACGTTGATTCAGTCGAAAAAGCTAAGACTATCTTTGAAACGCTTCAGAGTACAGTGGGCAGCGCTTTTAATAAAAAAGCGCCAAAATCGCTGAACGAAGTAGTAAGGAATGGCTCTTCAGCATTTTTACCTCGTAAAGAGGAAAAGCAATCTTATTCTTTTAAGAATAGAATGCAAATTTTGGCAGGAATTGATTTAAAAAAATGATAAAAGGAGGAATTATATAATGTCTATTTTAAATAAACTAACTGAAGGCATCATCAATCGAGATCTCCGTCAAGAAGGCGCTGCTCTACTCTCCAAGTGGGAGAAGACAGGTCTTTTAGAAGGTATCGGTGATGCTCAGAAAAAGCAAACTATGTCACGTTTGCTAGAAAACCAAGCTAAGGAGCTGCTTCGTGAAGCTTCTACTATGGCTGGTGGGGATGTTGAGGGTTTTGCGGCTGTCGCATTCCCAATCGTTCGCCGTGTATTTGGTGGCTTGATTGCTAACGATCTTGTTAGTGTTCAGCCCATGAGTCTCCCTTCGGGACTCATTTTCTTCTTGGACTTCACTACGTCTACAGGCGGGGCTGGACTTCCAAGACTTGGGTATGGTCAAACTGACAGTCCCCTCCTCACCGATGCTATGGAGGAATCACTCTATGGTGGTGGTGTGAGAGGTCAGCAGATTACTGGTGGTGTGAATCTTAGTGCTGTTGTTGAGACTGGGTTTTATGCCCTCAACAATGGTTATGCTTCGCCAACCGGCAGTGTTGCAATTGCAACTACAGCTGTAGCTTCTGGTACTTTCTTAGGGACCGATAATGGTTCTGCTACCGTTTCCAAGAACGCTAGATTTGATCCGGACTTGACTTCTGGATCCGATCAGGTTTATGTTGTTAAAGTCGCGGTGGGAAGTTTGGAAACTACCAATGGTAGCAAATTTAATCGCGATAATCTGGTTGCACTTACTGTTTCTTCATCTGCTGGTATTGGTCAGTTCAATGGTCCGCTAGCTGCTGATCCAGGTCTCGGCCAAGTGTTAACTCAGCTGCGACGTTTAACCTTCATCGATAGCGATGATAATGTTAACGTTGTCGCTGTTCGTAGCGGCGGTGGAGGTACTTTAGCTACCGATATGACGTCGGTATCTGGTTCACACACATGGCATTTCCCAATTCAGGATAACATCGAAAATGTTGGTTCACGCGCGCTGGGTTCTGTTGTTGGTACGGATGATTGGGGACTTGAGAATAGTACTGCGATTCCTGAGATTGACATCAAGGTTGATTCAGTTTCGATTACCGCAATCACTAAGAAGCTCAAGGCAAAATGGACTCCTGAACTTGGTCAGGATCTTAATGCTTATCACAACCTCGATGCAGAGGTTGAGCTTACATCGATTCTTTCTGAGCAGATTGCTTTAGAAATTGATCGTGAGATTCTTAATGATCTGGTTTCTGGTGCAAAGGCTGGTACGTATTACTGGGCACGCTCACCGGGTCTGTTTGTGAATCGTACTACTGGTACTGAAATTGGTGCATCTTCGGCTGCTCCCGACTTCACCGGTACTGTGTCTGAGTGGTATGAGACGCTTGTTGAGACAATCAACGACGTATCTGCTCAGATTCACCGCAAGACTCTCCGTGGAGGTGCGAACTTCCTTGTTACCAGCCCCGAGGTTGCTAACATTCTGGAGTTCACTAGTGGTTTCCGCGCGAATCTTACTGCTGATGCTGACAAGGGTACCGTTGGTGCCGTTAATGCTGGCACGATGAGTAAGAAGTGGGATGTCTGGGTTGATCCCTACTTCCACCGTAACCTTGTTTTGGTTGGACGTAGAGGTAATAGCTTCCTTGAGAGTGGCTATGTTTATGCTCCTTATGTACCACTGCAGGTTACTCCCACTATCTTTGGTACGGAAGACTTCGTACCACGTAAGGGGGTTATGACTCGTTACGGTAAGAAGATGGTGCGTCCTGATATGTACGGCTTGGTTGTTGTACGAGGGCTCCTTGGCGAAGCTGGTGCAACTAGCTAAACCTAACTAATTTAGTTTAGTTTTAAAGCCCCGGCTTCCTTGTGAGGTCGGGGCTTTCTTTTTATAAGTGAACATATTAAAAATTTTATTCAAGTATTTTTTGAGATTTGAATTGTGTATACTACTTATAATTGAAAGGAGAAACGCCTTTCGTTAATTGACCTAATATACTATAAAGGAGAAACATATTATGGGTACTAAAAGATTAGGTCTCGCGAGAATCGAGGCGTTAATAGAAGCATTAGATAGAAATTTAAATTTAAGTTCCACGACTTTAACAAATGTGGGAGCAACAACGTTTGCTAGCACAGTTGGAGTTACTGGGGTTACGACGTTGACCGGCCAATTAGCAGCAAACAGTTCCGGAGCTAACTGGGTAGGGACTAAAAAATGGTCCAGCTTCGCGGGTACTTTGGCAGAGACAGATACAGGAACGGCTTATGGGAACAATGAGGTTCTTGTATATTTAGGTGCTTTGGATACCACGCTGCCTTCTGGGCATGCAGCTGCCACTAAAATTTTAGTTGAAAAAATTGTTTGTTGTATCCAAACTGCGGCTGGTCAAACTCTTTTGGGCCATATAGACGCAGGTACTGCTGCTAGTCAAGCAACAAATGTCGCATGCACTGGTCGAGTAGAGCTTTTTGGCGCAGGCGCCACACAATTGAGTCCGGAGGGATACGAACTTGCAACGACAGCAACCGAAGCTGACGATTTAGATCTCAACAGCGCTGGTGTATATTGGTGCGCCCCGAATATAGTGTTGCCAGTAGCTACAAATCAGATGTACTGTAATACAACAACGGCTCTTAATGCAGACGCGCAAGCTGGCAGATTTAATGTACATATTGAATATGTCGTTCTTTAAAATATCTAAATAAGATATTTTATTAAGATTAAAACCCCATCTCCCGAAAGAAGTGGGGTTTTTTATTTAAAATCTCCAATATAATATTATATAATAGTAACAAAAGAGGTGACACATGAAAGAAGAATATAAAAGCCTTTTAGAGCACCAATCTGTTGTTGAAGAGAAAATAGATCAAGTAGAACAGAAACTTGAATTAATCACCGAGGTATTAGAAAAGGTTGTAAAACAAGTGAGAGATATTAGTGAAGCCCTTATAAACCTTTCAAAAAATAGGAGTTGACCGTGGGTAAGAAAAGAAGAATGACACATTCAGGAAAATTTAAAAATAAACTTTCCTCACATCCAAGAACAAAAATAATGACCTTAGACACAATAGTGGTGACAGGGGATATAAATATAAACCCCCGGTCAGAAAAAGAAGTGTTAAGCTCAGTGGTTGCACCATTAGAAGAGTCTAAGTTTGATTTGTCGCCAAAAGTGGTTACAACACCAAAAGTACAAGAGGTTTTTTTGCCGCCAGTTGAGGTTGTCCAACCAGAGCCAGTTGAGGTTGTCCAACCAGAGCCAGCTGTTAAAATATCTACTCGTTCACCAGTTAAAAAATCTAGGAAAAAGCCTAGTGCCAGGAAAAAGCCTAGTGCTAGGAAAAGATCCCATAGAATTACAGCTGAAAATAAAAGAAGTGTTTCCAAGACTATAGCTAGTTCTTCAGAAAGAGTGGACCAATCAAATAACAATTAGCCTTTTGTTGAAAGCGTAACTATTTATTTAGAGGAGATTTAAATGAATGGCTCTACCAATACTAAGTCCGTCTAGTCAAACTAGCGCAATAACATTACCTTCTGGAAGTTCCCCTAGCGATGTAGCTGCAGCAGAGTTGCCTTTTGGAATATATCAGTCAGATGCATACTTTTTATCTGGTGCAGCAGACCAAGTTGCGTATACGTACAAAAAACTTGGCGGCGATGTACTAGATGTAGAAATAACAAAAGAACAAGTCTATGCAGCCTATGAAGAATCTGTTTTAGAATATTCATATATCGTCAATATTCATCAAGCAAAAAATGTTCTTGGAGATGCTTTTGGCGACACCACAGGTACATTTAATCACGATGGAGGTATAATAAGTGGTCCAGAAAATGTTAGTTTAAAATTCCCAAAGATTACTTTTTCATATGCCAAAAGAGTGTCTGAAAGAGTCGCAACTGAAGCAAATATTGGGGGTAATGTTAGAATTCATTCTGCTTCTTTTACTAGGGTTGTAGATCAACAAGATTATGATTTGCAACACATTGTGTCATCATCAGCAGCAACAGATACAGATGTTCCTTATTATGGTTTGGTGGGAAATAAAAAGATTTATGTTCAAAGAGTGTACCATAAAACCCCTCACGCTATGTGGAGGTTCTATGGTTATTATGGTGGTTTAAATACTGTTGGAGATCTGGCTAGTTATGGTCAATTCGCTGATGATTCAACATTTGAAGTAATACCCCCATTTCAAAATAAGCTTCAAGCCATGGCGTTTGAAGATGCAATATATACACGAAATTCTCATTATTCTTACGAGATTAAAAACAATAAATTAAGGATATTTCCCACCCCTGTTGGAAATAGCCCAACACAATTTTGGATTGAATTTTATATCAGAGAAGATTCGTGGGAAGAGTCATCAGGTCCAAAAAGTGGAGTTGATGGTATTAATAATATGAATACTCTTCCATTTAGTAATTTACCGTATCAAAATATAAACTCAATTGGTAAACAATGGATTAGAAGGTTTGCTTTAAGTTTATCTAAGGAAATGTTAGGGCAAATTCGTAGCAAATTTGGTGCGATTCCTATCCCTGGCGAATCTGTTACTTTAAATGGTGAGGCGTTGTTGGGACAAGCCAAAGAAGAACAAGATAAATTAAGAGAAGAGCTTAAAACTGTTTTAGATGAATTAACTTATAGCAAAATGGCAGAAAATGATGCTAGCTTGATGGATAGTACAAATAAGATTCTATCTAAAATACCAAGTCCGATTATTGTGGGGTAAAATATAATGGCAGATCGTGAAAATAAATGGACACAACCCACACAGCCTCCTCCCCCATTATTTGTGGGGAAAAAAGAACGTGATTTAGTTAAACAGGTCAACGATGAATTAATTGAGAGAGTTATAGGACAGCAAATAGTTTATTATCCCATAAGCGTTGAACATACTAATTTTCATTCTTTATATGGTGAAGCTATCCAAAAAACATTTTTGCCCCCTGTACAAGTCTATGCTCTAATAATGTGGGAGGGTGAACAAACTACAAATACTGATTTTGGTATAGACAGAAGATCTTCTATTATAATTCATTTTCACAAACGTAGGTTAACAGAAGATCAAGATTTGTTTGTCAGAGAAGGCGATTTTGTGTTGTATGGAGATCAACTTTATGAAATAGCAACTCTCAATGAACCAAAAGAATTGTTTGGACAAGTAGACCATAAAATGGAAATAGAAGCCAAGTGTATTAAGGCACGTGAGGGAACATTCAATGCCAAGTAAAGAATATGGACAAGAATATCAACCATCGACATTAGAAAATGTAGATTTTGCTTTTTATAAGTGGATCAATGAAGAAATGGATGTTTTTGCTACAACTCATGATGGATTTAAAAAAATACCAATCATTTGGTCTTCACCAGAACGAGTTTTTCAAATTAAAAATACTAAAGAATTTAGGGATTCAAAGGGAACCTTAATTTTGCCTTTGATAACGGTTGAAAGAACTAGTGTGGAAAAAAATCCTGAAAGTAAAGGCACTTATTGGGGTAATATACCTCCTATAGATAATATACGCGGAGGCAGCATAACAATAGCTAAAAAAATTAATGTAGAAAAGACACGTAATTATCGCAGATCAGATTCTAGGAGAGCAACCGGAGGTTCAGCAGATATAGGACACCAACAAGATAATTTTCCAACGAATCGTGTTAAGTCAGCATCAGTTTTATATGGGGGTAAGAATTCGCCTGAAACTAAAAAGACAATTGTTTATAATGTCATGACAATTCCTATGCCTGTTTATATTGATATTGTTTATAAGATGAATATTATGACTAACTATCAACAACAAATGAATGAGATTATAGCTCCTTTTGTGACAAGAACAGGAGGCATAAACTATCAACCTATTAACAGAAATGGTCATCGCTATGAAGCATTTATACAACAGCAGTTTGCTTTTGAAAACAACGCATCTTCCATGGATGTTGAAGAAAGATTATATAAAACCTCACTTGATATAAAGGTGTTAGCGTATCTTGTTGGAGCTGATAAAAATCAAATTAGGCCAAAAATTGCAGTTAGAGAAACTATTGCTAAAGTTAAATTACCGCGTGAAAAAGTCATCTTTGGAGACATCCCAGAACACAATGATCCTAATATAACCTTTTATAAGGAATAAATGGATTTTCAATCTTAGAACAACTATTTACTACAGAAAACAGAAATAAGTATTCCAGTTTATATCCAGTTTATAGGTTGAAAAAAAGGAGAATTACAGATGTCAGTTGATAAGTTTAAATTTGTTTCCCCAGGTGTTTTTATTAATGAAATTGATAAATCACAGAAAACGGACTCCCCTGTCGGTATGGGACCTCTTATTATTGGACGAGCCCGACGTGGACCAGGAATGCGCCCAGTAAGAATTAATTCAATGTCTGAGTTTGTTGAGGTATTTGGTAACCCCGTTCCTGGCGGCACCGGTGGCGACTTGTGGCGTAATGGAAACCTTGCTGGACCTACTTATGGTGCGTATGCGGCGCAAGCTTGGTTAAAAAACAATAGTC
>TARA_R110002096_G_scaffold154_20_pt1 | contig 10176 bp, 6 predicted proteins | sample TARA_R110002096 | Tara Oceans TARA_R110002096 (sample SAMEA4397295) | marine metagenome | biome: Polar Biome; feature: [DCM] deep chlorophyll maximum layer (ENVO:01000326); material: water (ENVO:00002006), including particulate matter (ENVO:01000060) such as... | depth 35 m
AGTGAAGTACGAACGTTGCGACTGTTGTGTCGAATCGCCCGGCAGTTCGATCATTTCGAGTTCAGTACTGCGACACTGGCGCGTTGTGTAGAGGCAAGACCGTCGGATGCCGCGTTGCGGCTGGAGTATGCGTATTCCTTGCTAGGCAGCCGGCAATTCGCAGATGCTCTTGAACAATGCAGGCGGGTGGCCGAACTGGCGCCGGAGAATATTGCGGTTTACAAGCTTGAGGCAGAAGTGCTGTACAACCTCGGCCGGTATGAGCAAGCAGTTGCTATTTACCAGCAGCTCGCCAAGCTTCCCGAAGCGCGTGTTTCGAGTCTTTTGTACATGGGGAAAATACAGAAGACGCTTGGCAAGCGCGAGAACGCAGAACGCTGCTACCAGCAGGTGATCGAACTCGAGCCCGCAACCGGACAGGCGTACTGGGAGCTGGCGGACCTGAAAACCTATCGTTTCTCATCGGCGGAAATTGATTCGATGCGGGCGCAGCTTGATGTGAACGATGGCGCACCGATTGACCAAGTGATGATCGGATTTGCGCTGGGCAAGGCACTTGAGGATGCGCAGCAGTTTGCGGAAAGTTTCAAACACTACCACGCGGCGAACAGCAACTATCTCAAGCTGCGACCCTATACGTACACCAATCACAATGATCGTTTCGAATCGCAGTTCACACGCGAATATTTTACCGCCAGTGGTGCGCAGGGGCATGCCAGCGATGCAGCTATTTTTGTCGTCGGGCTACCGCGGAGCGGGACAACCTTGCTCGAACAGATACTATCCAGTCATAGCCGGATCGATGCGACGCAGGAACTCGATGAAATGGTCTCGATTGCCCGGTCGCTGAATGAAGCGGGCAAGCCGGAACAGAATCAATACCCGTATTCTTTGCAGCACCTCGGCGCCGAACAAACACTGTCTCTGGCGCAGCGCTACCTTGACTACGCAAAGCCTCGCAGGCAGCAGGCGCCGTATTTCGTCGACAAAGCGCCGCAAAACTTCCAGCATATCGGCTTGATAAAGACGCTGTTTCCGAATGCGAAAATCATTGATATACAGCGCGATCCGATGGCCGGTGGCTGGAGCCTGTACCGGCAGTTTTTCGGCGATAGCAACCTGTTCTCCTACAGTCTGGAAACGATTGGCCAGTATTACAATGACTATCGTGAGCTGATGGATCATTGGCACGCGACATTGCCTGGCCAGATTTTGACCATTCGCTACGAAGACCTTGTCGGCGATTTTGCAACGACTGTCAGGACGATTCTTGACTACTGCCAGCTTGATTTTGAAGACGCCTGCCTGGATTTTCACAACAATCAGCGCGCGGTTGCAACGCCCAGTGCTGAGCAAGTGAGACAGCCGCTGTACAATGACGCTTTGCAACATTGGCAAAATTTTGCTGCGTTCCTCGAACCGCTAATGCGTGTTGTCGCTAGTCGTGAAACGCTTGAGCAGCAATGAGCCGCAGCGGAGCTTGAGAGCACCCGAATGAGCAACAGGCGACGAAAATCTGCGACCCGGGCTGGCAAGGGCGGCACCGCGCGCCGGCCGTTGAGCAGCGAGCAAAACGCGCGCCTGCAACAGGCGGTATTGGCTCATTCAGCAGGCCAGCTGGCAGTGGCTGAAAGTGCCTACCGAACTTTGATAGCAGAACATATCGGCAACGCCGAGGTGTATTGCCGGTTGGCGCATATTTGTGCTCAATCCGGCCGTCGCGGCGAGGCCGATGTTTTGTGGAGAAAGGCGCTGGCCATTGACCCGGCTTCAATCGACGCACAGATGAGTCTCGCTGGCAGTTTGCAGATGGCGGGCAAGCTGGAACGAGCGAAGAAGGCTTATCGACAGGTAATCAAACAACATAAAGACTTTCATATCGCGAAGTACCTGCTGGCGAATATCCTGAAATCGCAAGGCGATATCGACAAGGCAAAGGCGCTGTACCAGGAGATCATGGTGCAAAAGCCGGATTACACCCAGGCACACTTCACCTATGCCGGGGTGCACAGGTACACGCAACGCTCCGATCCGCACATTGACACAATGCTCGGTTTGTATCGACGTGAGAACCTCGAGCCGGAGGGCAGGATTCATCTCGCCTTTGCACTCGGCAAAGCCTTTGAAGACATAGCGGACTATGCGCAGGCCTTTGAATATTTGCAGGATGGCAACGAACGCCGCCACCGCGAGTTTCGCTACGACATCGAGAGCGACAGGCTGCTTTTTGACGGGATTATCGACACATTTTCCGGCGCTGCAATCGAGCAGTTCCGGGGCAGCGGAACGGAATCAAATCGGCCGATATTTATAGTTGGCATGCCGCGCTCCGGGACCTCGCTGGTCGAGAAGATCGTCGCAAGTCATTCCGCTGTGTTTGGCGCGGGCGAACTGGAATACATGTTCGCGCTCGGCTCGCAAAATGTGCTGAGCAAGATGAATGGTCCACGACGCGTTGCGCTGGGCGACTTCCCGCTCGGCATGTTTGCAGAGATTGGCGAGGCTTACCTCGACCGCGTTGCAGCATTGGACAGCAATGCCCGACATGTCACGGACAAAATGCCATTCAATATGATGATGATCGGGCTGATCAAGCTGGTGCTGCCGAACGCAAAGATCATTCACTGCGTCAGGGATGCCCGGGACACCTGTTTTTCGATATTCAAACAGAATTTCACGTCCGGTAGCTATCGATTTGCCTACGATCTGAAGAGCATCGCGCAATTTCACAATCAGTACATGAGGCTGATGCGGCACTGGCACGCTGCGTTGCCGGGCGAGATCTACGACGTGAGTTACGAACAGCTGGTGAGTGACCCGACTTCGGCGATACGCGAATTGCTGGCGGCCTGCGACCTCGACTTCCAGGATTCATGTCTGCAATTTCAAAAAACAAAAGCGGTCGTGACAACTGCCAGCGCGTCCCAGGTGCGGCGTCCCATGTACACCAGTTCGGTGGGTATGTGGAAAAACTACAAGCAGTTCCTGGAGCCCATGCTGGACGAGCTAAACGCAGCCTGATGGCCGCCTAAAGCGGCAGTGTCCCGCCAAGCTTCGGCATCAGCGCGGTGCCCGGATTGTTGCGGACCAGCCATTGCAGTCCGTCGTCAATGTCACCGCCGAAGTACTTCTCAAGCATTTGATACGCTTGCGCGCGCTTTTGCAGGCTAAACGATTTTTCCGGGTTCTTGGCATCGATTGATCGCGCGTCGCTCCGGGCAGCCGCATCGATCTGCTCTTCTGATGCGCCCAGATCAAGAAACCGGAACGATGCGCGGAGTGCTGGCGCCGGATCCGCCACAAGGTTTTCACCGTACAGCGATGCCATCGAATTGTGCGGGGCAAATTGCTGCAACAGAGCTTCTGCCTGCTCAATATGCAGGCGCCAGAGCGTCATGGCCACGCGCAGGTCAGTCATTTGCAATGCATGTGTCAATTGCAATCCGGCCAGGTGGGGAAAATCGCAGCGCAACAAATCAAACATGGAGCGTACGGTCTGTTTGCCACCCTCACCTTTCTTCAACGTCGACAAAATGAAGTTTCTTGCATCGCTGTACAACAGCAACGACCTGGCCGAACCGCTTATCTGCTGTAGCTCAGTGACGATGTTGTTGACACAGTTCATGGGCTTGATGATCAGTGTCTCATTGCTGTCAGCATGTTTTTGCAGCAGCAGCAGCGCGAGTTTTGGCAGGTGTCGAAAGTCCAGCTTGGTCGTGCGCGATCGCCACTGCAGACGTTTGGCGTTCGCCGCGTCCAGCAGTAGTTGCGGTTCGCGAAGGCTTACGCTAACACCCTCGACTTCGAGGGCCCGAGACAGAAATGTCGAGGCGCAGAAGGCGGTGTGGTAAATAAATCGCAGTGACTCTTTTCGTAGCGTGTTGTCAGCGTTGTCGAGCAAGCTGACGAACTCCGCCAGTGGCACGGCGATGGTTTGCCGTGTACCGCCGAGGCTGTCACGATTAAGACTCGCCGCCTCGCGGATAGCGCGACGGTCAATCGGCAGAAATTCGACGTTCTCGGTTTCGAAATTAAATTTGTAAGCCAGGAAGGCCGGGTCGTAGATCGGGTCGTTCGCCAAGATTTATCCGTCAATCGGCAAGTGGTGGCAAGTCTTGCCAGGCGTCGTCGCGCTCAGCGAGATCGTAAAGCATCTCGGCGTAGTGAATCAGTTTTTTGGCGTAAACCTGCTTGCCTGCCGCGGCGTCGACAACGGGTGCCCGAACCGGATCGAGATTCTGCAGTCGATCCGCATCCAGTTGCCACTTCAGTGAGAAATGGCGGGCGACGTCACGCGGTGTTGCGGCCAGTGAGCCCGCAATGTAGTCGGCGATCAACTTGTCGACGGATATTGTCCAGACGAAATCAGCTTCATTCTCCATGCTCCAGACTTTTGCGATCAATATCTCGTTCGGCACCATCCATGACGGGCTTGCCTGGAGTGCGACGCCCGTCACCGCCTTAAGCCGGATCATTTCCTTGACGACCTGATCCAGCAAGGATTTGTACCAGGCCTCAAGCTCTGCCTTTTCGGTGGACGCTTCAGAATCCGCCATCGATTTCTCCCTGACTCCGACTGTTAACGGACCCGTAAAGTAACACTTGCAAACTTAAGGTACTAGTGGCGCCAGTGACTACTGCATGGTTTGAACAAGCAGCTGGAATACCGGTCAAAACCAGCTGTGCAGAGGAGGGAGGTTGCCGTGAAACGAGTGAAATTAACCATTGCGACGATGGGCGTTGTACTGGCTGCGGTCACGTTTGCAGGTGACGATATCGAGACCGACCTGGCTCGCTGCGCCGCAGTGCCGGATGAACCGTCGCGGCTGCAGTGCTACGACGCTATGAGTCGTCGCTATGCGGTTGCTACCGAAAAAAGCGGCAACCTCGCGCCGCCGCCCGACGAGCTTGGTTCGGAACAGCTCCCCAGCTCTGGCGACAACGACGAAAAAGAAGCAGCGCAGCGGCTAACGGTGCGAGCCGTTCGATGTGAAAAGGGCCCGCGGGACAAATATTATTTCTATCTTGAGGGCGGGCAGGTCTGGAAGCAGGTCAGTGACAAGCGCCTGAACTATAAGGAGTGTGACTTTAATGTCACGATCAGCAAGGACTTTTTTGGCTATAAGATGCAGGTAGAAGGCGAAAAATCGAAGACACGTATCTCACGAATTCGCTAACCATCCGATGCCACGGCAGCAGGCGCCGCGATACCCGGCTTGGCTGCCATGATCTTGACGTCCGCGCCTTCGCGCAGGTTTTCGGCGCCGCGAATCGCGACCTGGTCACCTTCGGCCAGCGATCCGGTGACTGCGACCATCGTTCCCGATGAATCACCAATCTCGACCTTGATGCGCTCGGCCTTGTTCTCGCTATTGATGCGGAACACAAAAGAACCCTCGCTGCGCAAAATCAGCGCGTCACGCGGTACTGTCAATGTCGATTCACGCGCCTTGATCGGTACAGCAACACTGACGAGCTGACCCACCGTCCAGTCGCCGGCAGCGCTGGCAGGAAGGTCAATACGTGCTTCAAAAGTCTGCGATCGAACGTCACCGGTTGGCACCAGCGAGCGAATGCGTCCCACATAGTTCGCATCCGTCGCGAAGATTTCGATGCTATCGCCGACCGTCGTACGTGGCAGGTGTTTCAGTGGTACAAATGCCCGTACCTCCATATTGCGGATGTCCGTCATTTGCGCCAGCACTTCACCGCGAGCGACATCTTCGCCGGCGCGCCGCAAGCGGTTGATAACGACACCCGAAAACGGCGCGCGTATATTGGCGCGACGAACCTGATCGTCGATTTGTCGAATACGAACGCGCGTTATTTTCGCGTCGCTGATTGCCAGGTCGCGGTTTGCTTCGGTTTGTTCGAGCTCGAACTCAGAGACGAGATTCGAACCGCCGAGCTCGCGTTGCCGACGTAGCTGGTTTTCAAGTTGCCGTACATTGATTTCGGCACGTTCCAGCAATGCCTCCTGCTCAGCACGCTGCAGTAACAGCGGTCGATCGTCCACACGGGCGATTGACCGGCCTTTCTCAATGTAGGTGCCGGGCTCAGCGACGGCGACGAGTTGTCCTGCGACACCAGCGGTAACCTGCAGGTCGTTACGGCTGAAAACAGTCCCTGGCACCGCAACGGTTGGCGCCAGTTCGGTCCGCGATACGCTCGCGACCTGCACGACGCTGGCCGGACCCTGCTGTTGTGCAAAGGCCTGACCGCCAGCCAGGAACGTCAGAACGAGGAGCGGCGAAAAATTTTGGCAAGTTTTACTACGCATCGGCAATGGCTCCGGCTACTTTGTTTTCCGCCCGGCGTTTTCCCGATAACCCGGCGAGTGATAGCGGTGGCAGTCTGAGGATGCTGGGCATCAGGATCAGTGTGAACAATGCGCTCACAAACATGCCGCCGATAATGACTGTCGCAAGGCCGCGATAGATCTGCGACCCGACTCCCGGTACCAGCATCAGCGGCAACATGCCGAAGATACTGGTGAGCGTACTCATGTAGATCGGCCGGGCCCTGACGCGTACGGCATCGGCGACGGCCTGGTGACGATCAACGCCATTTTTCTCACCGGCGCGCGTTTGCATCACGAGCAGAATGGCGTTGTTTACGACCAACCCGAGCAGAATCAGGAAGCCGATTGTTGTCAGCAAGTCCATCGGCTGGCGACTGAACAGATTAAGTATGCGTAACGCAACTACGCCGCCTGCAATGGCCAGTGGCATGGAAAGCATGACGAGCAGAGCGTCCCGGACCGAGCGGAACATGGCCGCGAGGATCATCAACAACACAATCGCGGCGATCGCCAGGTTGGTGGTCATCGTGCCGAATGCCTGCTCGAGTCGATCTGCGGTGCCGCTATAGGCGACGCTGACGCCTTCCGGAAGAATTTTGCCGAGCTCCGGTCCGGCGACGTTGCGTAACGTATCCAGTGCTTCCTCGACCGTCATATCCTCAGGCGGGGTCACAGAAAGCGTCAGCGTACGCTGGCCGTTGACTCGCCGGAGCTGGGTCGGACCAACCGTGCGCCGGATTTCGGTAAGTTCTCCGATGGTCTGGATTCCCGCCAGCGGTGTTGCGATAGGTATGGCCGCGAGTTCTTCAGGAGAGTTCCAGGTCGGACCGCGAAGAATCATGTCCATCCGATCATTGCCGTCAAAATATTCGCCAACGAATGCGCCGCTCGTCATGGCACGTACAATGTTGGCGACGGTGCCGCGGTCGAGGCCCGCAGCCGTAATGCGGCGGTCATTTGGCACCAGCTGCAATTCGGGTTCGGCGATGGCAAGGCCCGGAATTGGCCGAACCTGCGCCCCCGGCATGGCCTCGTTAATGATGCCCATACCGGACACTGCGAGTTCGGAGAGTGCGTTGATGTCAGGTCCCTGCAAATCGACATTGATGCTACCGCCGCCATTGAAACCGAAATTCAGCAATGACGAACGCTGCACGAATGCCTGGGTATCCGGCAGGTCGACCAACACCTGGTTTTGCACGATGTCGATCATTTCCTCAATGCGGTCCGGGTCCTGCGGATAAATGAACAAGGCATTAAACGTGCCGAAGGCCGACAGGTTGTAGCCGCGAATATAAGGCTGCTGTTCGTGATCCATGTAGGGCTTCAGGCGCTCGACGATGGTGCCGGCAATCTCCTCTTCCAACATCTCGACAGTGCCGCCGGGCGGCATGCTGAAAAACGCATTCAATGAGTCGGACGGCGCCTGCGGCAACAGATTGGCCTGCGGCACCAGCAGCACGACCACGAGCACGGACGCGCCCAGGATCCCGGTTGCCCAGGCGACGCAGCGCGCCGGTGTGCGTGTCAGCTTCATGACGAAGTTGGAAATCGCTGTCCACCAGTGTTTGCACGGGTCGCTGTCTTCATCTCTCAACATGAAATTGGCAGCGACCGGAAGGACAGTAATCGCGATGAGGAATGAGGCCGATACCGCGACCGCAATCGTCAGTGCCAGGTCCTGGAACAGCTGGCCCTCCATGCCTTCCATGAACAATACCGGTACAAAGATCGCCACGCTGGTTACCGTCGATGCAAACAGGGCGCCGGTAATTTGTTGGGTGCCGCTATGCACAGCATCTTTAAGGCTCGCGCCGCTCTGCCGGACACGAACAATATTCTCAAGTGTCACGATCGCCGCGTCCATGACGAGTCCGACTGCAAAGGCGAGACCGGCCAGCGAAATAACGTTCAGTGACTTGTCGAACAGCCGCAATGCAACGAATGCAACCAGTATCGACAATGGAACCGTCGCCGTGACGAGAAACGTTGCGCGGCGACTGCGCATCAGAAAATACAGCACCGCGATAGCCAGTAGCAGGCCGAGTCCGAGATTGCCCTGTACCAGTGAAATTGCGCGACGTATGTGAACCGATGCATCGAAACTCAGATCGATGGCGAGGCCGGCTGCAGCAAGCGGACCCTCGTTGAGTTCGACGATTACCTTGTTGATTTCGTCGAGAATGGTAACTGTGTTGGCATCGAAATCGCGTTGCACGGTGATGTAGTAGGACGGGTAGCCATTGCGCAGGGTAAAACCGTCTTGCTTGCGTGGCACGATTTCGACGTCGGCAACTTCACTGAGATAAATCGGTCGTTCGTTGCTCCAGCCAACGATTTGCTGGTTGAGTTCATCGGGGTCAAACTGGCCGACAAAGCGCACCGTGTATTGGCGGCGACCGACATCGGCGAAGCCGCCGGACGAATCCGTGCCGCGTGACACGGTTGCGATGATGTCGTTGACCTGAATGCCCAGCGCCGCAGCGCGGTAGGAATCGAATGTGATATGCAATTCGCGCGGTTGTTCGCCGACCAGGAATACCTGAGAGACTCCGGGAATACGCGCCAGCCTGGGTTCAACTTCATCTTCAATCAGCTGCTGGTAATTGGCCAGCTCGCGATCCGGGTTGCCGGGAAGAACACGTACAAGTAGCGAAGCGGCACCTGGGGTCTGGGGTCCGCCTCCCTCGCTGACCTGTGGCTCGATCGCATCGGCCGGCCGCGGCGGCGCCTGGTTCAGGTTGTTGATGACATCGAGCTTTGCGGTTTGCATATCGGTACCGACCGCAAAGGTAAGATTCACGAACCCGGAACCGCGCCCGATAAAGGAATTGATGTCGGTAAGCCCCGGGGTATTGCGCAGCACGTTTTCCTGCGGCTCGATGATGTTCGCTTCCATTTCCTCCGGAGCCGCCGCGCGCCAGAAGTTGGCGACCGAAATCTGCGGTTCCTCGATATTGGGAAGCAACTGGATCGGCAATGAAGAGATCGAGGTCAGCCCGAACAAGGCGACCAACGCGACAGCAACGGCCACTGAGGGCCATTGCCGGGTACTCAGTTCTGTGAGGTTCATGGCTATTTAGATGCCAAGAACCGGCTTTTCGTTGCAGGCCAGGCGCCCGCTCAGTAGCCTACCTTATGCCGCTTTGGAATATGCCGCGCCCCGCGTGGCGCCGCTAGTTTCCGCGGCGCGGAATCGCTTCGTTCAACAGCAGCGCGCGCACGTATTTAACTGGCGGCGACCCGTAGCTCAGCGCCTCGTCGTGATAACGCCGCAAGCTGAAGTCTTCGCCCCACGCCTGCTCGACCGCGGCACGCATTTCGATATGTTCCTGGTAGCCGACGAAATAGGTCGAGAGCTGCGCGGAACTCAGTTGCGCGCGGACCCACTTGCCAGCGGCTTCACGCTCTTCCTGGAAGCCACCTTCGATCATCAGGTTCATGGCCGACTCGCGCGTCATGCCGTCGACATGAATCGCGGAATCGATAATGGCGTTGGTGATGGCGCGCAGGTACCACTTCAGGTTGATGAGCTTCATTAGCGGGTCGTGATCGAGATAGCCTTCGGCGATCATCATTTGCTCGGCATAGACGCCCCAGCCCTCAACGAACGGGCCGGACCACAACACTGAGCGCAACGCCGACGGGTAGCGATTGCTGAGCGCAATCTGCAGATAATGGCCGGGTACGCCCTCGTGAATGGTCAGGTCCTGAATGGAGTACAGGTTGTATTCGCGGAGAAACGACTGCACCTGTTCTTCGGTCCAGTCGGTGGGTAGCGGCGCAACGGCATAAAAAGCCGGTTGTTCGCGGTCAAGCGGTCCCGGCGGGTCCAGGTAGGCGACGGAAACGCCGCGCTGGAATTCGGGCATGAT
>TARA_R110002096_G_scaffold40416_5_pt1 | contig 10145 bp, 12 predicted proteins | sample TARA_R110002096 | Tara Oceans TARA_R110002096 (sample SAMEA4397295) | marine metagenome | biome: Polar Biome; feature: [DCM] deep chlorophyll maximum layer (ENVO:01000326); material: water (ENVO:00002006), including particulate matter (ENVO:01000060) such as... | depth 35 m
GTTTAAATACAAATACATTTGCTATCAACACAGAAGACGGAAATATGAATTGGAAATGCTTCCATGCTAATTGTAGTATTGGAGGTTCAACTAAAAGAAACTTAAGTCCACAAGATGTAGAAAAGTTCTTGGAACTATCGTCAAAATCGAAAGGCTCGGACAAACCTGTAGAAAATTCTTGGACAGTCCCAAAGCATTTTACGAACATACAATCTAGTCCAAAATGTTTTCAATATGTCAAAGATAATAATTGTTACAAAGCCTACTTAGAAGGTCTAGTGACTATTCATTTTGACCCTAGGAAAGATAGAACAGTATTTGTAGTTAAAGATAGGGACAAACCTGTATCTGCAGTAGGTCGTAGTTTAAATCCCATGGTTATGCCTAAATGGTTTAACTATAATAAAAACAATGTTCCTTTCACTTGTGGTCATAGTGATACAGCAGTTATTGTAGAGGATTGTGCTTCAGCTTGTGCAGTAAGTTTTTTATATACTGGTGTTGCCTTATTAGGAACAACACTTAAAGAAGAGTATGCTTACTATATAAGTCAAAGATTTAAAAAAGTTATAGTAGCTTTAGATAGGGATGCAACGAATAAGGCATTTGATTTAAGCAAAGGTTTAAGATACCTTATAGATACAGAAGTAAAAGTCTTAGAAGAAGACTTAAAATATTTGGACAGTACAAAGATTAAGGAGTTGTTTAATGTCACTTGAAACTAGGGTAATACGATTTTGTCTCAATCGTTCTTTTTTGGAAGCTAATACAAAGAGAATAAAGAAAGAGACATTCACGAATGGACTTGCAGAAGTATATGATGTAATCAAAGATACTTTTACAAAACATTCAAACATAGAAAAACTTTCTATAGAGGAAGTTAAAGACGCATATTTTAATATATATAAACCTGCATCTACAACTGCACACACTCAAAAAATGTCTGCTATCCTAGATAAGATAGGTGATGATACTACAGAGTATAGTGAAGAGATTGTTGCAGAGACACTAAAGACTATTCGTATTCAAGAAGAAGCAAAGAAACTTATAGAAGAAGCTAACAATGTATGGAATGGTAATGAAAAAAGCCTAACACGTGTTAGAAAAATTATAGAAGACTTTGATGAAGATGCTGATGTAGAGGATACGGATGGACTTAAACCTGCAACAAATGATATTGAAGAGATGTTAAAGGCAGTTTCTCTTACACAGAAATGGAGATTTAATATTAAAACTTTGTCAGATAGGGTTAAGGGTATAGGTGAAGGTAATTTTATGGTTGCTTTTGCTAGACCTGAAACAGGCAAGACTGCATTTTGGGTAAGCTTAGTAGCCGGGCATGATGGGTTTGCTCATCAGGGTGCTAAAGTACATTGTTTTATTAATGAAGAACCTGCTGTACGAACTCAATTAAGATTAGTTTGTGCATGGACAGATATGCATACTAATGAAATTGAAGAAGACATAACAACTGCTAAAGATGATTGGGATAAAATTAAAGATAAAATTGTTTGTCATGATTCTGTTGACTATAGCTTAACAGCTTTAGATAAATACTGTGAAGACAATAAACCTGATATCATAGTTGTTGACCAATTAGATAAAATAAATGTTGAGGGTACGTTTGCAAGAACAGATGAAAAACTTAAAGCAATCTATCTAGGTGCTAGAGAGATAGCTAAAAGAAGAAACATTTGTGTAATAGGAATATCTCAAGCTAATGCGGAAGCAGAAGGTAAAACAAATTTATCTTTTGATATGATGGAAAATAGTAGAACAGGAAAAGCAGCAGAAGCTGATTTAATTATAGGTATAGGTAAATCTCAAGATGAAGAAGGTAGTCCTAATTTTATAAGGCATCTAAATGTTCTTAAGAATAAAATAACAGGTTGGCATGGTATAGTCACATCTATATTAATACCTTCTAAATCGAGGTACATAGAATGACAAAGATAACAGTATTTGACGTAGAGACTACACAAGAAGGTGCTAAAGGTAGTCCAAACCCTTACTACCCTGAAAATAAATTAATATCCATAGGTATTAATGAAGAGTATTTATTTTTTTGGCATCCTCAATTATCTGATATTGATTTAACCAACAATAAAAAAATAGTTCAAAAGATATTAGATGAGACGGATATTCTTGTAGGTCATAATATAAAATTTGATTTGTCTTGGATATACTCTTGTGGATTTACTTATGAGGGTAAGATTTATGATACCATGAATGCAGAGTATATATTAGCAAGAGGTCAGAGACAGAGAATATCTTTATCTGAATGTTGTATTAGAAGAAATCTAATTCAAAAAGCTACTTCACTTATAGATACTTATACAAGTCAAGGTATGACATTTAAAGATATACCTCCTAAAGATATAGAATTTTATGGTAGAAGAGATGTGGAATGTACTAGGCAATTATTCTTGAGCCAATGTAAAGACTTTTCAAGGCAAGTTAATAAAGGTTTAGTTCCTACTGTAAGAATGATGAATAAGTTTACTTATGTTTTAACTGCAATGGAGATGAATGGTATTCATATAGATAAAAATATACTTCAAGATGTGAGAGAAGAGTTTGAAAAAGAACATAAACATTTAAAAGTATCTATAGATAATTCTATTTGGGATACAATGGGTGATACTAAAGTTAACCCTACAAGTCCTGAGCAATTATCAGGGCTAATATATGGTTTTAAAGTTACAAATAAAAAGAAATGGTCAGAACTTTTTAATGTGGGAATAAATAAAGCTACAGGTAAACCTAAACGTAGACCTAGAATGTCTTCAGCTGACTTCAACAGTATTTTAAAAAAATATACAAAACCTATCTATAAAACTAAATCAGAGCAATGTCCTGAGTGTCATGGTAAGGGTAAGATACAGAAAGTTAAAGTTGATGGTTCTAACTATGTAAACTTATCTAAGTGTCCTACCTGTGTTGGGGATGGCTATCTATATAATGAAACAAAAGAAAGAGCAGGTTTCAGAGTTAATCTAAGAAATGTAGTAGAAAATTTTTCTGTAGATTCAAAAGATACTACTGCCAAATTGGTTAGTTTAGTATCTGAAGGTGGATTTAAATCAGATAAGATAACGCTCATGACAATTTCCAAATATAGTAACTCTAATATAGTAGACTTTGTAGATAAAGTTACAAAATTTAGTGCAGTAGAAACATATCTATCTACTTTTGTAGAAGGTATCTCTACTTTTGTTGGTTGGGATTCTATACTTCATCCTAGATTTATGCAGACCTCTACAAGGACTGGCAGACTATCTAGTAAAGACCCTAATTTTCAAAATCAGCCTCGTGCTAAAACTTTCCCTATTAGAAAAGTTATTATATCACGTTTTAAAGATGGGAAGATAATGGAAATAGATTACGCACAACTAGAATTTAGAACTGCAGTTTTTCTTGCTCAAGATAAACAAGGCATGAAAGATATTTTAGATGGTGTAGATGTTCATCAGTTTACTGCAGATATTATTGGAGTATCTAGACAAGAAGCAAAGGCACATACTTTTAAACCTTTATATGGAGGTCTTAGTGGTACAGAAGCTGAAAAGAAATATTACACAGAGTTTCTTACTAAGTATAAAGAAATTAAAGAGTGGCATGATAAATTAGAATATGATGCTATATCTACTAAACTAATTACATTACCTACAGGAAGACAATACTGTTTCCCTGATGCAAAAAGAATGCCATGGGGAAGTTCTAACTACTCTACTCAAGTTAAGAATTATCCAGTACAAGGATTTGCAACAGCAGATATTGTTCCTTTGGCTTGTTTAAATGCTTATGAACTTATGAAAGAACATAAGGTAAAGAGTCTACTAATTAATACTGTTCATGACAGTATTGTTGCAGATATATATCCGGGGGAAGAAAATCTTATGGCTAAATTACTGTCACAAGCTACTCTAGGTGTTAAAGAAAGTATGAAAAGTACTTATAATATTGACTTTAATGTACCTTTAGATATAGAAATAAAAATAGGTGTTAATTGGCTTGACATGGAAGTGTTAACACTATAAAGTTATCAACAACTAATATAAAGGAGGTCATATGAATGATGACTAATGATATAAGCGTAAATAAAATGACAGATTCTGAGGTTATGTCCGCAATAGGACAAACTCTAGAAACAAATAGACCTATCCTGTCTAGGTTAACTATTAATAGAGATGCAGAAGATGATGATGGTAATAGACTACCATCAGGACACTATAGTGTTTATCATCCTGAGTTAGAAACCAATGTTTATGGAGAGAATGTAGACTTTAGACCTTTCTATACTTCATATCAATACATGGCGTATAACCCTTCCGAAAGAAAGTATTCTTCTCGTTCAGTTATATTTAGAAATTGGAAAGAAAATATAATTGATTCTCAAGGAACTGAGCGTTGTGGTAAACTAACGGAAGCACAAAAAGTTAATCTTAATGATGCAGATAAAGAACTGCAAAAAAATATTAAGTGTTACAAGATGACTTATGGTACTGTATCTTTCAAAGGTAAGACTGCTACTGGAGAGGATGTTGATATTAAAGACTTCCCAGTTCTTTGGAGAAATACAGGAAGCAATTATAATATTGTTAACGAAGCATTTACTGGCTTAACTAATCTTGGTAAACCTATGTTTAAATATACTTTAACATTAGGTACAGAGAAAAGAAAAGCAGGTTCAAATCGTTTCTCCGTTTCAACTTATACTATTAATAAGGATAAAGAATTACCCTTTACAGAAAGTGATGAAAAGATTTTGCAAAACTTTCTGAATATTATAGGTACTGAAAATCAATACGTTAAAAAACAGTATGACAGTAATACTGCACAAGCTGTAAGTGATGGCGATGCTGCTAAGATTATAGAGCAACTAGCCTAGTTGTGAGTTTATTACTTATAAAAATACAAGAATTATTAGCCCGTTCCTCAACAGGACGGGTTAATATATCAGAAGAAATTATAGAACAATTTGGAGAAGATTGTAAAACAGCATTTAGAAAACAGTTTACAGAACAAAGAAGTAAAGATTTTTCTATACGAATGTCCAGTATAGGAAAGCCTTTATGTCAATTAAAGATGGAGAAAAATAAAACTTCATCAGAGTCACCTCCCTACAATTTTAAAATGAGATTCCTTTTTGGTGACTTAATAGAGGCGGCAGCTATAGGTATTATAAAAGCTGCAGGTATTAAAATACAATCAGAACAAAAAAAAGTTCATAATGAAATAGCAGGTACAAAAATTCAAGGGACATATGATGTAGAGATAAATGATAAAATCTATGATATAAAAAGTGCATCACCTTGGTCTTTTGATAATAAATTTTCTAAAGGGTTCAATAGTGTAGAAGAAGATGACACCTTCGGTTATGTTGTACAAGGCTCTCTTTATTCAGACTCAGCTAAAAAACCTTTTGGTGGATGGATTGTTATAAATAAATCTACTGGTGAATGGCAAGTAGTAGAAACTCCTGAACAGGATGAAGAATATAAAAAGAAAGCTTTAAAAACAGCAGAAACAAATATTAAAGCTTTAGTTAATGACGAGCCTTTTGAAAGATGTTTTGAGGCTAAGCCTGAAACATTTAATAAAGTACTGACAGGTAATAAAGTCTTAAATACTATCTGTGGTTTTTGTTCATTTAAAAAAGCTTGTTGGGGTAGTGAGTTAAAATACTTACCACAGCAACAATCAAAAGCTAAGTCACCTAGGTGGCAATGGTATACCGAAGTAATAAATCCAAAGGAGAATAGAGATGAAAGATGATGATTTAAAAAGTAGAGGACCTACGATATACATTACACCTGTTAAAGGAAAAGAAGGCTCTTTTATGTGTAGTATGAGAAAGAATGATAATGCTTCTGAAGATGAGTTAGTATGCGAAACTGTAGCTATGGGGATGATGAAGTTAGCTTTAACTGACCCTAGTTATATTTATGACTTAGGCTTAGAGGCTATACAAGAAGAAGAAGCACTTAATTCAGAAATTAATAAGGTACAAGAAAATTCAGTATCTTCTAATGGTAAAGATGACAATGCTAAAATAGTAGACATACTAGACTATATCAGATTTAAAGCTGATGATGGGAAATTAAACTAATGACTGATGATAATTTTAATAAAGCCAAAGATACTAAGACACTTAAAAAGTTCGATTTAGATTTAAAATATGGACAAATGCGTGAACAAAAAGTCCACGATATGTTCTTTAATAAAAAGTTTGAGGTTAAGTCTGAGAGGGATTGGTGGCAAAAGACAGGTAACATAGCTATTGAAGTAGAGTGCTATGATAAACCTAGTGGGATATCAACTACAGAGGCTGACTATTGGATGCACATCTTGACCGATGGCGATGATGAGTATGGTATACTAATATTTAAAACATCTACCATAAAGAAATTAGTAAAGAAATATAAAAATAAATCTGTTTATGGTGGTGACCATAGAAAATCTAGATTTATATTAGTTCCTTTAAAACAATTATTTGTCACGGAGAATGTAACAAATGGCTGATAAAATTAATCCTTCATATTATAAAGAAGGTAGCATAGAAGTATGTGATTTTATTATAGATAAGAATCTAAATTACTGCCAAGGTAATGTTGTAAAGTATTTAATAAGGTATCCATTTAAAAATGGTATTGAGGATTTACAGAAAGCTAAATGGTATTTAGATAAACTGATACAAGAAGAAGAGTACAAGGCTACTACCACTAACTAGGAGGTTATATGAAAAACTACATAATTAACGGAGAAGAAATACAAGGAATATTAAGGTACTTATTTACAAGACCTTATGGAGAAGTAATTAAATTAATAGAAACACTAGGTAAACTTAGAGTGTTAGATGATAATATAGATGCGAATTTCTTATCCAAAAAACAAGAAAAAAAGTAGTAACTTAGCTACTATTAATATCTCTCTCGAGAAATCGGGAGAGGTTAGAATGGATATGGATTATATAAAACCTGTACATTTATTAGAGGCACTTAGAGATAAGCACTCTGATTATGCCAATGCTGTTTTATTATCTAGTATTATATATGATATAATAGGAAGTTATGAGACTATGTATGATAAAATTAAAGAGACTATTAATATGAGTTAAAAAGCTAGAGAACGCATCTCATCACTTAAAGTTCTAGCCCTGTTTGGGGTTTGCCTATGCCAATGAGAGTTTAACATTTCGTTTGCCGCATCTGCCCACAAATCTTTTTGTAAATATTTAATCATGTTTCTAAACTTAGATACACCTGCAAAGCCCATTTGAAAAATCATCTCACATATAACACCTTGAATCTTTAAAGGTAAAGTTAAATTATTTTCTACACAAAATCTTTTCATTAGATTCCAAGCTTTTTCAAAGTCTTTATCAAATATTTCATCCCACCCTTCCTTACTCGTAGGAGGTATTTCTCCGTCTAACATTTTATGTCCATAGCCTCCTGTTTTAAATCCAAGAGTATCCATATAGGTATCTAACTTATAGCCTTCATGCTCTTTAATTCTCTTTTTAAGTGCGTCTTTAATTACATCTGACATAATATCTCCTATTTTATTTATCTGAATTAGTTTTCTTAACCTTGTCGAAGCTACGTATTCCTGCCATGCCCAATAGAGCCATGACAAGAGGGAATAGGGTTGACATATCCAATTGAGGTAGAGGTGCGTGTTCAATACTAAATGCTGCTAGTATAAAAATTATAAATTGTTTCAATACATACTCCCACAATATCGCTAGGCTACAGGACATCCCAATGAGGGGTCTCCAACTTCTCTGCATAATACCACCAATACCTGTAGCAGTAGACTTTGCATCTGCTAAATTGATATCCATTTGCTTAGAGTTAATCTCATTCTCTAACTCTTGTAATCTTATTTTAATCTTTCCTTTTTCTTCTTCGGAAGTATGAACAGAGTCGATTACTTTACCAACTGTTTCAACAAGACTTCCTCCTAATAGTTTACTTAACATAAATTATACCTCCAAAATATTTTTTAATGACTCTATATGCTCCAACCATTTTACATTTTCCCAACACTCCATTTGAGCGTATTCTATATTCTTATCTGTAAATTGTTTGTACATAGTGTATTCTAAATAAGTAGACTCTTGCTTAAGATATTGCTCACAAGTATTTTTATCTATGAATTTTTTAAAACCATATTCATATGTAGTTAAATCTACATCTCCTGAATATAATATAGTAAGAATAATTAAAAATTTCATTAGTCCACTCTGTTTATTATTTTGTTAAATTCCATTTTTTTAGGTGTTAAGTTACCTTTATTCATTCTATCTAGCATAGAACTATTTGATTTTTTAATTTGATTTTTTATTTTTAGCATAATTTTATCCATAGTCTCACCTCTTGATTTCATATAGTCTATGTAAATCTGAGGTACATAACCCTTACTCATATACTCGTGAGCAGCAAACACAGTAAAGTTAGCCATAGTGGCACTAGAGTTAGATTTCATTTTAGTTAGAATATAAACTTCTTTTAGTTTCCTAGCTTCACTAACAGTTGTAGTGGATAATAACAATCTTTTTAACCAATCATCTAAATCTCTTTCATACTTACCTCTATCTTTTTGATTCATATCTACAACCATTACTGTTTGTTTATTATCATCAAACAAATCCCAAAATTTATAGAAAGGTCTCCCTTGTTGTACATTAGTATAATATAATTCTATTAAACCATGCAAAGAGGTAGGGGCAGCAGATTTAGCAACTTTTAAAGCTTCTTTAGCAAAACTTGAAGGACTAGTTAAAGGATTAGCCATACCCATCCTAACTTTTCCTACTAAGGCAATAGAACTTTTTGTAATATTTTTTACAAGTTCAAGACCTGGAAAACTAAGTAACTGGTCTCCTGTCAAGGTAGGGGCTGCAATTGTAGAAGTAAGATTAAAATCCATTACTGTTGAAGGCACACCAAATAAGGCATAATCTGATAACCCAGATTCCACTAAGTGCATTGAGGGTGTTTTAAAATCAAATCCGGAATATTCATTTATTTTAGTTACTAGAGAGTCAGCAGCACCTATACCTATAACTCCCATTGCTCCTGCATAAAAAACCATACTAGCAGTAAACGAAGCTAATCCTCCAATGTCTCCTGTCCTTTTAGTTGTTTGAATATGCTCTACCATTTGTGCTAAGTAGTTATGCTGAAAAGTTTTAAACAATCCTGCGGCTTTACCTACATATCCAAAAGCACCACTTTCTCCATACACTTTAGGTCTTTCGTACCTATTATATTCAACCATATATTTATTAGCCATGTAAGCACCATTTCTATTAGCATCTCTAATTGACATACCACTATCTAGGAATGCTTTTCTAAACATAAAACCCGCCATAGTACGAGAAAATATTTCAGTTTTGGCAGACAGATTTGTACCTGTTGCAATTTCAAACATCTTTTTTTTAGTTAATAATTTTAATTTTCCAGTCTTAGGGTTTACTTGATTTTTAAAAGCTATGTTAGCTTTACTAATAATATCATCAGTTCTAAACTCATCTAGAAATTTTGCTTCAGTTACTCTCTGTTCCACCATATATTGAATAAACTCTCTTCCTTCTTTACTAGGATTAAAAATTTCTTTGTAGGCTTCAATGACAGAACCCATAGCAGTACCCTTACCACCCAGAGCATTTAATCTGTGAATTTGAGGTATAATCATTTGATAGGGTTGTATTAATTGAGACGCAATAAACTTTACATTAAATGCTAACAGTCTTGTTGTTAAGGTAAATCTATTTATACCTCCTATAAGTTCAGCACCATTTACTCCCCTTAAATAATTCTCAGACATATTATCAATAAATTTAGATACAGTACCTTTCTCTTTTGAAAAGGCATTATCTAAATATCCTCTAGCTACTCCAGTAGCATTAGGATATAAATTTATAGCAGTACCATCTTTGTCTAAGAAGTTTTGAACATCTCTATTTAATCTCATCTTTTCAGCAGCGTGTATTCCACCTTCTACAAATTGTAAAGCTGCTCTTTCAAAACTATCTAGTCTTTGTTCTTTTGTAAAGAGAGGTTCTGTTCCTGCAAAACCTTTTATATAAACATCTTTTCTTCTTTTCATGACATACTCAGGAGCATTCTTTTTTA
>TARA_R110002096_G_scaffold214857_3_pt1 | contig 10143 bp, 10 predicted proteins | sample TARA_R110002096 | Tara Oceans TARA_R110002096 (sample SAMEA4397295) | marine metagenome | biome: Polar Biome; feature: [DCM] deep chlorophyll maximum layer (ENVO:01000326); material: water (ENVO:00002006), including particulate matter (ENVO:01000060) such as... | depth 35 m
TTCTAATACCGTTTTAATTGGTTTACAACCACGTGGTATATATTTAGCTGATAGATTAGCTAAGATATTAAAAGACGATTACAAAGTAAAAAACATTCAGTTAGGGCATTTAGATATCACTTTTTTTAGAGATGATTTTAGAAGAGGTGAAAAACCATTAGAAGCTAACACCACAAAAATTAATTTTTTAGTAGAAGATAAAAACATCGTATTTATTGATGATGTTTTATATACAGGACGAAGTATTAGGGCAGCATTAACAGCCATCCAAAGCTTTGGAAGACCAAACGAAATAGAACTATTAACACTAATAGATAGGCGTTTTAGTAGGCATTTGCCCATTCAACCAGATTATAGAGGAAGGCAAGTAGATGTTATAAATAACGAAAAAGTAAAAGTAAACTGGAAAGAACATGACAATGAAGATTCCGTTTATTTAATTGGAAAATAATAATTTAGCTAGAAGCTAGAAGCTAGAAGCTAGAAGCTAGAAGCTAGAAGCTAGAAGTATTGTCTGGTCGAGCGCAGTCGAGACCTAATTAATAAAAAACTGGCAACTGAAAACTGCCGACTGAATACTAAACAAAATGAGCGAATTAAGTGTCAATCACTTATTAGGAATAAAATATCTAAACAAAGAGGATATTAAACTTATTTTTGAAACTGCCGATCATTTTAAAGAAGTGATTAACAGGCCTATTAAAAAAGTACCATCGCTTAGAGATATTACCATTGCTAATTTGTTTTTTGAAAATTCTACCAGAACTAAATTGTCATTTGAGCTTGCCGAAAAACGTTTATCGGCAGATGTTTTAAATTTTTCATCATCCCAATCTTCAGTAAAAAAAGGAGAGACTTTAATTGATACCGTTAACAATATCTTATCTATGAAAGTAGATATGGTGGTCATGCGACACCCAAACCCTGGTGCAGGTGTCTTTTTATCAAAACATGTAAACGCAAGTATCATTAATGCAGGAGATGGCGCACATGAACACCCAACACAAGCCTTGTTGGATTCCTATTCAATTAGAGAAAAACTAGGCGAAGTAAAAGGAAAAAAAGTAGTTATAGTTGGTGATATTTTACACAGTAGAGTAGCGCTTTCAAACATCTTTGCGCTACAGCTTCAGGGTGCAGAAGTCATGGTTTGTGGGCCAAAAACTTTATTACCAAAGCATATTGATAAACTTGGAGTAAAAGTTGAAACAAACTTGCGTAAAGCATTAAATTGGTGCGATGTAGCAAACATGCTTCGTGTGCAAAATGAACGGATGGATATTAGTTATTTTCCATCAACAAGAGAGTATACACAGCAGTTTGGAGTAAATAAAGAATTACTAGATTCTTTAGATAAAGAAATTACAATTATGCACCCTGGACCAATAAATAGAGGTGTTGAAATTACGAGCGATGTAGCCGATTCTAAACAGGCAATTATCTTAGATCAAGTTCAAAATGGAGTAGCTGTTAGAATGGCTGTTATCTATTTATTAGCATCTAAAATTAAACAGTAAAACTATGATTATTGATCAAAACGGTAATGTTTCTATCATTACTCAACAAAAAGCTACGGTTATAGAATTAGTAAAAAAGTTACAAGCTTTATATCCAAAATTTAAGAATAACAATATCATAGTTAATTTAACAAGCTTAGACAAATTAAGTGTTCAAGATATTGTTGAGTTTTTAATTATTTCAAATTCGCACAGAGCTGCTAAACATTCATTTGTGATTGTTACTAATAACATTAATTTAGACGACGTTCCCGATGAAATTATGGTGACACCAACATTGCAAGAAGCCTACGATATTATTGAAATGGAAGACATGGAACGCGATTTAGGATTTTAATATGAGTCACTTTCACCTTGCACAAGTTAATATTGCGAAGCGTTTAGCGCCAATGGATGATCCTATTATGCTAGATTTTATAAATAATGTAGACAACATTAATACCATTGCAGATTTAGCTGACGGTTTTGTTTGGAGAATGAAAGATGAAGATAAAGATTTAGGAGCACAAATTTTTCAAGATGACACGTTGCTGATAAATATGTCGGTTTGGAAAAATTTAGAATCTCTGTTTAATTACACTTATAATTCTGGGCATATAGAAGTATTTAAACGTAAAAAGGAATGGTTTAGTAAAATAAAAATGATGCACTTGGCTTTTTGGTATGTGCCAATAGGTTACGAGCCTACATTTCTAGATGCTAAAAACCGTCTTGATTATATAGATAAAAATGGGTATTCACCTTATGCGTTTACATTTAAAGATAAATTTTCAGAAAAAGATTTCTTAAACTACCAATCACTTTTATAATATGAAGCTCACCATTTTAGGCTGTTATAGTGCCACACCACGGGCTTTAAACAATACAACGTCTCAAGTTTTAGAAATTAATAACCACATGTTTTTAATAGATTGTGGCGAGGGCACGCAAATACAACTTCGTAAGCATAAAATTAAATTTAACAGGATAAAGCATATTTTTATATCTCATTTACACGGGGATCATTTTTTTGGATTGGTAGGATTAATTTCAACATTTAGACTACTTACCAGAGAAACCGATTTACATATTTACGGCCCAAAAGGCATAAAAGAAGTCGTTACGCTTCAAATGAAATTAGCCGATTCTTGGACCAATTATAATTTATATTTTCATGAGCTAACGTCAAAAAAATCTGAATTAATATTTGAAGATGATAAAGTTGAAGTACATACAATTCCTTTAGAGCATCGCGTTTATACCAATGGTTATTTGTTTAAAGAGAAAGAAGGTGAGCGAAAATTAAATAGTAATGCTGCCGAAAAAGCGAATATAAATAAAGCTTATTACCGTAAGTTAAAGCAAGGTTTTGATGTTGAAAATGAGAACGGGCAAATAATAAAAAATGAATTAGTCACAAAACCAGCAAAACCGCCAAAAAGTTATGCGTTTTGTAGCGATACGGTTTACAAAGTAGATATTGTGCCTATTATTAAAAATACGAGTGTTTTATATCATGAATCTACTTTTTTAGAAAAACACGCAAACTTAGCAGCTAAAACAAAGCACTCAACAGCAAAGGAAGCCGCTAGTATAGCAAAACAGGCCAATATTGGCACATTGTTACTTGGGCATTATTCCACGCGGTATGATGGGTTAAATGCTTTTAAAGAAGAAGCAGAAGAAGTTTTTGAAAACGTAGAACTTTCTGAAGACGGAAAAACCTTTGAGTTTTAGAGCTTTTATAGCCAAAAAATAAGTGAAAACGAGACATTTTTCGAAAAATTATAGCTTAAATTTAATAAAAAATCTAGTCTTTACTAAGTTCATGTATATTAGACATCCAATTTATAGCTTCTCCTAAACTATTACATCGCTTCATACTTTTGTTAAAAAAGCGTTTTTCAAGTGTAGCATTCATCATAGTCATAGTAGAATAAACAACAATAGCACTCGCTACAATCATATTGTATTTTTTATCTACTTTATCCCAGTAATGCGGATTTATAGAATATGAGTTTATACGATTTGGGATATAACCTATTTTAGCATCTTTTCCATAAAAATTAACCAATTCAACCATAATGGCTTCTATCTTGTCCCAATCAAAGTGAATGCCTTCATTTATTTCAGAAATTATAAATTTTTCACATAAATAAAATGTACCAAAAGGCATTTTTAATATTTTGGGATTTAAGCTATTAAAGTATTTTGATTCTTCGAATCTCATAAAAGTTTGTTTTTAGGGCGTGCAAAAGTATAAACTTATTAAAGATTAATATACGTAAAAAAATTAAAATTTTGTTAATTTGTATAACATGGAAAAAGACTTAGGCAACTACAGGAAATCTTACGAAAAAGGGCAATTAGTTTTAAATGAATTACCTGAGAACCCTTTGGAATTATTTCAAAAGTGGTTTTATGAGGTAGACACTCATTTTACAGAAGACGAAACTAATGCCATGACCATATCTACCATAGGATTAGACGGTTACCCAAAGAGTAGAGTCGTGCTGTTAAAACGTTACACTTACGAAGGTTTTATATTTTATACTAATTATACTAGCGAAAAAGGAAAAGCAATAGAAGCAAACCCCAAAGTTTGTTTATCGTTTTTTTGGCATGGAGCAGAACGCCAAATTATAATAAAAGGTAAGGCTGAAAAGATTGCTGAAAATTTAAGTGATGGTTATTTTGAATCTAGGCCTCGCGGAAGTCAATTGGGAGCTATAGTATCCAATCAGAGTGAAGTTATACAAAACAGGAAATATCTTGAAGACAAACTCACTGCTTTAGAAAAGAAATATGAGGGTAAAGAAATTCTTCGTCCAAAAACTTGGGGTGGTTATATAGTTAAACCCGTTGAAATTGAATTTTGGCAAGGACGCCCAAATAGATTGCATGATAGAATAAGATATAAACTTCAAGAAGATTATAATTGGCAAATAGACCGATTATCTCCTTAAAACATAGTTGAAATGCAATTTTTTGTTTTCAATGAATACCGTTAAACGATTAAATACAATATTAATCGATTAACGACACGCTCTTAATCGATTTTAACATTTTATTAACATTTACTTCTAAGTAGGCTACTAACTTTACGTAACCAAATCAAAATTACCTACTTATGAAGCTATTAACTAAACTGCCTTTATTGGCGTTGTTTGCTGTTTTTGCACTTACATCTTGTTCTACAGAGATTATTGACGACAAAGTTGCTACACTTGAGTTAAAGTCTACAAATATTAAACCTAAAACTATTGAAGTTGAAATTTTAGAGCTTCTTAATAATCACAGATTATCATTAGGTTTAGATCCTTTAGTAGATATGACCATTATAAAGTCAGTAGCAAACACACATACAGATTATATGGTGGATAATGATGAAGTATCTCATGCTAACTTTTTTGAGCGCAGTAATTACTTAAAACAAAATGCTGAAGCGGAACGTGTTTCTGAAAATGTGGCGTATGGATATAGTTCAGCTGATTCTGTAGTAAGAGCATGGTTAAAAAGTGATGGACATAAAGCCAACATAGAAGGTGATTATACCAACTTTGATGTTTCAGCAGAATTAAACGATGAAGGAAAATGGTATTATACCAATATTTTTATTAAAAAATAATCTTGCTTTAATTTTTCAAATGCTTTTCCTTTTACAAGAAGAAAATATAAGCCTGTAGTTGCTCGGATGGATACTTTTTATTAGCACTTTTATAAACAAGAAAATCACCAAAAGATTTATCTTTTGATGATTTTAAATTTTATTATATAATTTTCGAATTATTCCATTTTTATAACAATAAACTGAGTACGTCTATTAAGCTGATGTTGCTCTTCAGTGCATGTTTTAGAGCCATCGCAATCGTTTACTAGTTTTAGTTCACCAAAGCCATTATAGTCTGATATTCTTGATGTATCTACACCATGGTCTATTAAATACTTATATGTTGCATTAGCTCTTTCGGCAGATAAGATATTATTATACTCTTCAGGTCCTCTAGAATCCGTATGAGATTCTATTTTAATAATCATATCTGGGTAGGTATTCGTCATTAAACCAACAATGCGGTCTAATTCAATAGTTCCGTCGCGTCTAATATCATATTTATTAAAATCAAAATAAATAGGGTATAACTCAGTAAATGGTATAACTTCCTTAATATCTGGATTTAAAACAAAGTCTGTTTTAATACTCGTAATACGTCTTTCAATATCTTTTGAGGTTACCGATTTCGAGCTATCAATAAAACCATCTTTTTTAGTATTCAATTTATAATCTGAATCTCTGTCTATGTTGATTTCATAATGGCCATCAGCGTCTGTTTCTAGATAAGCTATCTTACTTCCATGGTCATCAAACAATTCTACAATAGCATTTTCAATAGGTTTACCATCCGGTTCTGTAACAAACCCTTCAATTTTTAACTGTGGAATTCTGTCGTAAGCATAAATATCATCACTACCAACACCACCATTTCTATTTGATGCAAAATAGCCCGATAAACCATCATCACTCATAAAGAATGAGAAATCATCTTTACTAGAATTTACTGGAACTCCCAAATTTAAAACACTAACAATGTTATTGTCTTTATCTGTAACAGTGCCAAAAACATCTAATAAACCTAAACCTGGATGTCCATCTGAAGCAAAAAATATAGCACCTTCGCTATTAACAAAAGGAAAACGTTCGTTTTTATCTGTGTTTATTATATTTCCAGCATTTTTTGGTGCTCCAAAAGTCCCATTGCCATTTATGTCTACATAAAAAATATCTGTGCCACCAAAACCTCCTGGCATATCTGATGCAAAATATAATTTTGTTTCATCATTACTTAAAGCTGGATGCGCAGTAGAGTAGGTGTTACTATTAAAAGGAAGTTCTTCAATATTTGTCCATTTACCATCAACCAAAGAAGCTTTGTAAACTTTAAGATTAGTAATCCCTTCTTCATTTTCTCCTAAAACACGTTTAGTATAATCGTTTCTAGAAAAATAAATTGTTTTTCCGTCTTTACTTACCGTTAACGGACCTTCATGATAGATAGAATTAATATCGCCTTTTAATTTCGATTTATGGTCAATAATACTATCGGTACGATTTGCTGCGGTATAAATATCTAAAAAGGGTTCTCCGTTCCAACCGTAAATATGTTTTGATGATACACCTTCATCTCTTGATGATGCGAAATATATTTTCCCATCATGTTCGTAAGCACCAAAATCACTGTATTTTGAATTGAAGTTAACATCAGTCAAGAAATATTGTGGTTTTGCATTGAAAATGGAGTTGATAAAATCATCATCTTTTGATAAATTATCATCATCTATTCTACCACCAGCTTCTTTGAATTGCTTCATCCAAACGCGGTATTCTTTATAATTCTTTACTCCACGAAGTGCTTGTGCATAATTATAATAATATTCAATAGGCACGTTTTCTTGCTCCACTACTTTTTTGTAATAAACAACAGCGCTGTCTGGATTTCTTAAAAACGCATAACTATCTGCCAATTGTCTGGTTGCGTAATCTGCATTATAATTTTTTTCTATAAGTTCTTGATAGATTTTAGATGCACTTACAAATGAAAATTTATTAAATAAATTATCTGCTTTTTTTTGAGAGCTATATTGTGCAAATGTTGAAAAGCCAACAAAGCATAGCAAACACGTTATTAAGTGGTTTTTTAGTTTCATGGGGTTATAATTTTAAAAGCGAGGTAACTTTTATTATTTTAAATTTTGCAATAAAAATATCAAAAACGTTTATTCCATTTTAATTACAATAAATTGTGTACGTCTGTTTAATTGATGGTCTTGTTCTTCACATTTTTCACCATCTTGACAACCATTTGTTAATCTTCGTTCTCCAAAACCTTGGTGTTCTGTAATTCTTTCAGCATTAATTCCATTAGAAATTAAATACTTATAAGTTGAATTTGCACGATCAATGGATAATTTATCATTATAAGATAATTCACCTCTAGAATCGGTATGTGATTCAATACGGATTACCATTTCTGGGTAATCGTTTTGCATTAAGCTAACAATTTTATCAAGCTCTAAGGCAGCGTCTTCTCTAATGTTATACTTGTTGAAATCGAAATAAATAGTATTTAATTCAGCAAGTTTTACAACATCGGGCTCAGGATTTAGCAACAAATTAGAAGTAATTTTAACAAGCTCTGTTTGAATATTCTTTGATGTAAATTTCCTATAATCATCAATATATTTATCTTGACTTGCTACAATTTTATAATCTTTATTTCTGTCTATATTTATTTGATAAAATCCATTTTCATCAGTTTCCATAAATGCTATTTGATTATCATTTTCATCAAATAAAGTGATTTTAGCATTTGGTATTGGTTTTGTATTAATAGCATCAGTTACAACACCTTCAGCACTCAGAATGGGTTCTCTGTGAAAGGCATAAATATCATCGCTACCACGACCACCATTTCTGTTTGAGGCAAAATAACCAGTAATTCCATTTGGATTCATTGAAAACGAAAAATCATCTTTATTAGAGTTTACTGGTACTCCTAAATTAATAACGTCAATTATAGAGGCATCATCTTCGCCTTTTATAGTGGCAAAAATATCTAGCAAACCTAAACCTGTATGACCATCAGATGAAAAGAATAACACACCTTCATTATTTAAAAAAGGAAAACCTTCTGCGCTTTCTGTATTTATGACATCTCCAATATTTTGTATGTTTGAAAGTAACCCATCAGGACGAATATCAACAGTCCAAATATCTGAACCACCTTTAGTTCCTGGTCTATCAGATGCAAAATATAGTTTTGTGTCATCATTATTTAAAGCTGGATGTTGGGTTGAAAAAGCATCTCCATTTATAGGTAAATCCTCAATATTTGTCCATTTACCATCTACTAAAGTAGCGCGGTAAATTTTCATGTTGGTTAAACCTTTTCTATCTTTAGATTCAATATCTTCATTAAAATTATTTCTAGAAAAATACATCGTTTTTCCATTCTTAGTAATGGTTAAAGGTCCATCATGATAAATAGAATTTACATCACCTTTTAATTTTCCTGTATGATCTACATTTTTTTTACTTCCAACTTCGGTTGTATATACATCCAAAAATGGTTGTTCATTCCAACCATAAAGACGTTTTACACCAACACCTTCATCTCTTGCAGAAGTGAAATAAATAATACTATCTTTTTCAAAAGCTCCAAAATCACTATATTTTGTATTAAAGTAAACTCTATCTAAAAAATACTGCTGTTTGGCTCCAAATACGCTAGTAATAAAATTGATGTCTTTCGAAAAATCGTTAGCATTTACAACACCTCCAGAATCTTTATAGCGTTCTAGCCATATTTGAGAATCATCATATTTTTTTATACCACGAAGCGATTGTGCATACTTATAGTAATACTCAATGGGCACATTCTCTTGTTCAACAACAGTTTTATAATATCTAGAAGCGTTTCTTGGATCTCTTAAAAAAGCATAACAATCTGCAAGTTGCCTTGTAGCATAATCTCTGTTATAGTTTTTATCTATAAGTTCTCTGTAAACTTCGGCTGCTTTTACAAACGAAAATTTATTGAATAATGTGTCTGCTCGTTTTTGTTTTCCTTGTTGCGAAAACGCATTAAAACTTAGCATTAACACGATACAAACTAATATGTAATTTTTAATTTTCATGTAAAATTGTTATTAGAAATATCTAGGTGATTTTAATTTAGAATTTAAGAATTTGAATTCATAAATAAGTAGTATCTCATGAGTTCCTGTCGTGTAACTAGCTATATCAGATATTGGTTTTTCATAAGCATAACCAACACGTAATTGTCTAGATACCTGAAAATCTGCAATACCGCCAATAGCAGCTGTTTGGTTGTTGATTCTGTAAGAACCACCTAGCCAAAACTTCTCATTAAACAAGAAATTTGCAGTTAAATCGTATGATAAAGGTGCTCCATTAGTAGCTTTTAATAATGCCGCAGGTTTGAATTTGATAGATTTACCTAAGTCAATTACACCACCAACTGTGAAATAATAACTTAATCTGTCTAAAGCTTCGAAACCATCATCAGTATTTTTGTCTGTATTTAGTATTCTTGGAACTGATAAACCTGCATATATTCTATTAGTACTCCAGTAAACACCAGCTCCAATATTTGGTGTCCAGCGGTCTTCAATGCCTAAAATTGATGGATCGAAATTTCCAGGTTGATCAAAATATTCTCTAAAATCTGAATCTAAACTATACTGAGTAAAACCACCTTTTAAACCAAAGGCTAATTTACCAGTATCTCCTGTTGGGATAGCATATGAAAAGTCAGCATATAAATAGGTGAAATTCTCAGGGCCTAAATCATCTTCAATAAAAGATAAACCAAGACCAATTCTATCATTTCTTAGTGGCGTATGTATAGAAAGCGTTTGTGTAATAGGGCCTCCTTGAAAACCAACCCATTGGCTTCTATGTAATCCAACAATGCTTAAAGCTTCTCTACTACCTGCATAAGCTGGGTTTATAGAAATTGTATTGTACATATACTGTGTAAATTGCGGTAATTGTTGTGCAATTCCAACTGTACAGCTTAACAATGCAATAGCAATTATGTTATGTTTTATAAGTTTCATAGGTTATTTT
>TARA_R110002096_G_scaffold52042_3_pt1 | contig 10142 bp, 12 predicted proteins | sample TARA_R110002096 | Tara Oceans TARA_R110002096 (sample SAMEA4397295) | marine metagenome | biome: Polar Biome; feature: [DCM] deep chlorophyll maximum layer (ENVO:01000326); material: water (ENVO:00002006), including particulate matter (ENVO:01000060) such as... | depth 35 m
ACTGAGGGAAATCAACATAATTATTTCTGTCAACGAATTACTTAGCATCTACAAGGATGACTGTTTTCGTTGTTTATGTTTTAATCCTGTCAATGAGATAATGGATAACTATAAGAATGCCTCGAACATATTTTCATGTTGACCTTGCATTTTTCAAGTTCATTATTGCGTTCTTACGGGACGTTTTTGGTTATTTTAGTCATACTGGAAAAATTTATCGATTTCCCAATTAGCGGGATTATGCCGGATATATTCCGAAATAGTATTCAGAGATTTTTCATCACGAATAATATGCTCATGGAATCGTGATTGCCATTGGAAATCGGGACGAATTTGACGTGCCTTTTTAGTAACGGAAGATTTAAATCCACGGATAATCGATGCCAAATTTTTGGATTGGGGTCCGAATTGGTTTCGGGGTGAATTGATATCGGTGGTTTCGGTGGTGGTAGAGACGCGATGCATCGTTTCTGAATTATGATTTGCATCACCATGTTTTGGATTTGGATTACCCGTTGGTTCCACACCTCGGGTAGAGACGCGATGCATCGCGTCTCTACCGGGTTGGTTATATTTCATTTGTCTGGAATTAAATTCATTTTCACCAATTTGGATAATAGCATGAAAATGATTGGGCATTACCACAAATTCCCCTAATTTTAAATTCATATCAGGGCGTATTTCTGGCGTTTTTAACCATTCGGTTTGTACAATTTTCCCGATTTCGGAAAGGCAATGTATCTCTCCGAAAAAACATTGTCGGTGTTTGGTACAAATGGTCACAAAGTAATAACCGGGCCATCCGTAATCCCAAGAGGCCAATCTGGTGGATTGAATTCGGTATTTATTTTGGAATTTCTGTTCCATGTGTGAATTTATCGAAAAATATCTCAGTTCATTATGCACAATAAGTTCTTTTAATCAACTCATATGTATTAATTGGATATAGTTATAACGCTTAGAAAATCATCCTGATTATATCCCCTGTCTTTCGAGGCAAATCAAAATCCCCAAACAAAATCGACGTTTAGAATTATGGGGCGGATGCTATTTCTGTAAGCAAATACACTAACATCTACAGGGATGCCTTAAGCTTTTAAACAGCCCATCTATAATTTCCCATTTTGAAAGTATTTCCATTTTATTCAAATTTAGCCCTCTATAATTATCCATTAAACTCAGATAAACTTTGTCCATAAAACCACTGCGACATATTGAATTTCACCGAATTCGTCCCAGAATTCACTATCAGGCATCTTGCTCTTCACGTGATCTAACCTCTCTGTTTTCTTCTAAACTAAAAGAGAAAAAGAACATTCTGGATGGACAAATAGTAGAGGGTTTCACAACTATATATCCAGCGCAATCAGAACAACATTATTGGTCGCCACAGCTTACACTTACTTTAGAGGATAATGAAAATGGAAGTCTAATCCGTGGTTTATACGGACCTAAACCCACTGTTTGGACCATGTTCATCTTCTTCTATGCAGGAATTGGTTTTGCAACTCTAATGATAACTTTAGTTGGTTTGTCACTTTTATCACTTGGCAAAGGCGTGGGGATATTGTGGTTTGTTCCTTTGTTACTGCTTCTTTTTGCTTCCCTGTATATAACCGCTTATTTGGGGCAAAAATTTGGACACAAACAAATGGTCCATCTACATCATTTTTTGGAAGAATGTCTCGGTGTAGAGCTGGAAACAGTTTAACGTATTAAAAAGCTCTCTACATTGGTTTTACTTCGCCGCCTTGAGGCATCAAGTTGATTTCTTCCACTACAGATTGGGCGCTTAATTGAGAAAGAGCAACGATTAGCTGGCCAACATCTTTGGGATCGATGAGCTTTTTGGGGTCAATATCTACTTCATGCCAAGATGTGGAATACGTTTGTCCCAAATTGATTGCAGAAACTGCAATGTTGGTATCCATCAATTCTTTACGGAGTGATCGAGTATAACCCAACAACGCATGCTTGCTCATGGTATAAGCTCCACTGTCGCCGTAGCCTTTTAGAGAAGCCTGTGAGCAAATATTCACGATGAGAGCTCGATCTTGCTTTCTAAGTGATGGCAACACCGTTTGGCTAATATTAAACGCGCCGAGTGTATTTATTCTGAACTGGCTTTCAAATTCAGAAGTGGAGCTATCTTGCAAGTTCTTAAACAAAAACGAACCAGCATTATTCACAATAATTCCAGGATTTAAAGCCTCAAAGTCAATTGATGACAATGCCTCAGCATCTGTTAAGTCTACCGAGATGGTTTTTACATGAGTAGCACCTTCTTGTTCACAGGCTAGCTTTGCTATCTCTAGCTCGGCTTTATTCCGTGCAATTAGAACAATTGCATGCTTAGTTGAGCGAGCAAAAACTTTGGCAATCTCTAAGCCGATGCCTTTACTTCCACCAGTTATAAGAACGGATGTTTGCTCAAAACTCATTATGGAACCTGTAAGAATTTATGTGTTTGAAGACTAATACCCCATTTCGGGTTATTCTTCACATATTCTACAATTAGCGGAATTGATTTTGGAGTATCCCATTCCGGCTGTAATAAAAGTCGAGTTGTAGATGGACACTTAGCAGCGTTTTCTTCAGCCCAAGCAAAATCTTTATTAGTAAGCACCACCACTTTCAATTCATCCACATAAGGAAAAATTTCGTCGGTCGGTTTTTTAAAACGCTTTGGTGAAAGTGTAATCCAATCCAACTTCCCAGAAAGTGCTGATGATCCACTCGTCTCAATATGCGTTTGCACGTTCAGTTCCTTAAGCGCCGTTGTAAGGGGCAACAAATCGTGTAATAAAGGCTCTCCACCTGTAATAACAACAATTTCTGTTTTACTTTTACGAACTTCCTCAACAAGGTCACTCACTTTCATACGTGGGTGACCTTCTTCTTTCCAACTATCTTTCACATCACACCACCAGCATTGGACATCACAGCCCGCCGTTCGGATGAAATATGCAGCACGACCAGAATGAGCACCTTCACCCTGAATGGTGTAAAAATGCTCCATAATCGGATATTCCACATCCATAATGTCTTTTGATATCTCAGAAATGTTATCGAGTTTTGTTTCAGACATCTTTATCCGTGTATTCAACCCAGCAAGTGTCGGTTTCCCAAACGGTAACCGTAAGTTCTATTCCTGCTGGAATTTTCTTCATTGTTTCTTGATGGATATATTCCGCAATGCGTTCTGCTGTGGTATTAATATCCATCAAATCGTTCAGCGTACCGTGATCGAGTCCGCCCTTTTCAGAGTCGCGAGCGGCCCATTTTAATTCTTTAAAATCACATACCATATCTGCAGAATCCAGATAAAGTGATGGATTTAATTTGTGAGATTTGGCGGTCATTCTAACTTTATAGGAATGGCCATGCAATCTGCCACACTTTCCATCATATCCATCGATAGAATGCGCAGCATCAAATTTAAATTCTGTATTTAATGTCCAGGTTGGCATCTTAAAATTTTACTCAGTTCTAAAAAAAAGCTCATCTTTAGTGATGAGCCTTGTAAAAATACGGGTTTTTCTAGAGAATTACTCTTTTCGCTTTATCGGACATCCAACAGGATTTGTAGAAGCTTTAGTAACTTTTTTACCTGATAACATCTCATCTATTGCTGCTCTAAGGTAGTTTTCTTTTACTCCATTAGCCGAATTTGGGCTGTCATCAATGGCGCCTTTATAAACCAGTTCCATATTTTGGTTAAAAAGAAATACTTGAGGAGTGTCACTTGCGCCAAATGCATCTGCAATAATGTTGTCTTTGTCGAGCGCGTAATAGAAATTATATCCTTTTTTGTTGGCACGTTTCTTCATGTCTTCCATAGACTCGCCACGCTCTCTAATACGCTCATTCGAATTCAATGCAATCATACCAATTTGATTGACTTTCCCGTAGTTAGAAGCTTCTACATAGCGTTCCTCCCATCGAGCTACCCAAGGACAGGTATTACATGAAAAAAGAACTATAAGACCATTCCGTTGAGCTGCTTCAGAAAGCGTTATCGAGCGACCAGAATAATCTTCTACCTTTTGGCTTAACGTAGGCGCTTTAGCTCCAATCCTAAGTCCTGATTGAGCAAAGCTGTCAACAGAACTTACTAAAAGTATAATGGCAACTAAAAGGGATTTTATAAATAAACTCACAGTATTTGATTTATTAACTCTAACATTCAAATATACAGTAAATGAACAGCATTTGTGGACGTTATTTCTCATCTAGATCAAAAGGGTTCCAAAAGAACTGATTAATATTTACAGTATTCTCATCCTTAAAGGTGACTCCTTCTTGCTCCAAGCGTTCTTTCATAGTATCACCTTCGAAATGACCTCTTCCACTAAGTTGACCAAGTCTGTTTAACACTCTATGAGCTGGGATTTCGTAACCAAGCTCTAGACTTGAATAATTATTTAAAGCATAACCAACCATTCTTGCGCCAGATTCGACTCCCAAATATCTAGAAATTGCGCCATAGCTTGTTACTTTTCCATGTGGAATTTGTGCGGCCACTTCGTACACTTTTTGATAAAAATCTTTTGTAGATGGCTTGGTCATTGAAGTAGTTTTTTCATCTCTTGAAGACTTTCATCTGGAGCTTTTGAAAGACCAGTAGTAGCTAAACCTAACGTTTTATAAAGCGCTAAAAGTTGGTCGTGATTTTGCAAAATTTCGAGATGATTTTGGACTGTTTTAACATCACCTCTTGCGATGGGACCTGTTAAAGAATCCTGAGTTCCATTTGCTTCGATATTGTTTATAGCCGACTGCATTAAAGGTAACATTGCCGACATAGTCTGAGCTTTATCAACACCTCCAATTTCAGCAATTTCTTCAGCCATTTTCATCAATGTAACGAGATAATTTGATGCCACTACAGCTGCCGCGTGCAAATAAGGTTTAGCATTTTTTGAGATAGCTAATATACTGGCTCCAAATGCTTTAGATAATTTATCGAGATATATGATAACATCTTCATCACCTTCAACATCAAACCAAATTGAACTAAAACTGTCGGTATCAATGGAGACTGCCTGGATGGGATGAAACGAAGCAATTGCTCCTTTTTTTTCTTTCAGTTTCAGAAGAATATCTGAACTAATAGTACCTGAACAGTGTACTATTTTTGAACCCTCAAAAGAGCTAAAAGTGTCACACAGTTTTGTTGAAACAGATTCAATTTCGTCGTCAGGAACGGTTAGTAAAATCAACTCACCAAGTTGTTCTTTCTTGGTAGGAAAACCTGTTTCAAAAACTGGAATCTCGTGAGAAGATTTTGAGAACACCGAAACTACTTGGTAACCCGCTTTAGGCAAAGTGCGATAGAACGCCTGCCCTACTCTTCCAAAACCTATAATAGTTACCGTTGGTTTACTCATGATTACTAAATTCTTTAATTACGCTAATTGATGTTTTGGCACATACGCAAAGCCACCAATAAATTTAGAGTTGTTGTCTTCATCCATAAACTGAATATCTAGTCCCCAACTTCTTGCCACCATAACACCTGTAATTAGCGCACGGGCACCGTTTACTTTCTTCTGATTACTGTTAATGTAATGATGTAATGCCGACTCATTATTACGTTCAATGAGCGCTTTCAATGCTGCAAGTTCATCTTTGTTTGCAGATGGGATGTCACAACAAAAAACGAGTAACGCATTTCTATTGTTAAGGAGTTCGTCCAATGCATAAGCTAGTTCCTTTACGATTGCGGTATCGTAATCACCAATTTGAACACTTACCACGTCAAACTTCTCTTGGTACGCTTGAAACATCATCAACTGAGTGTATAAGCTAACACTATCACTCATCCCAGAATCGCTTATGTAGAAATCGTCTTCTTCATCACAAAGTTCGTCGCGAAGTTTATCGTTCACTTCAACAATCCCAAAAGGCGTTTCAAAGCTACTGTTTGAGGGCAAACTTAGCTTCTTCTCCAACTCGCCGGTATACGATTCTATAACAACAAGAGTGTCAAACGTATCACCAGCTAAGTTTTTATAAATACTGGTGAAATCATCTACCTGATTCGTCTCAATTTTGGTAGGTGCAAAAAGCATGCGTACTGCTTTCGGAGTAGAATTATCTGCGGTTGCCCGCTGGAGCGACCCTTGCAGTTCTGATTTGGTTAGGCTAGTAAAAGGCATGTGCTGATTGATTGGTTAATTCAAAGTTAGGACATAAAAAAACCTGAAGACAGCTTACCCATGACGAGTACATCTCTTCAGGTTTATAAAGTCTGAACATTTAGCTTGAGCTTTAATAAGCGATTGAAATCTGATGATCTAACTGCTGGAAACTACAAATTTGAAAGCTTTTATCATCATTAATTATTACTGAAAACTTATTCTCTTCAACCTTCCGTAATTCAAGCTCAATCAAGTTTGTACGGAGCCCTGTTCCTAAACATTTAACAGCTGCTTCTTTCATTGTCCATAGCTTGATGGGATTTTCCTCTCCAAAAACTTTCCACTCATTCTCGCTCAAAAACCTTTTTACCAAACGCTCATTTACTTGCCTCCTGCTCCATTCAATATCCAAACCAATATCACATTGGGTTGAAATAGCACACATCACTAACTCTTTAGAATGGCTAAAGCTTACATTAAGAATTTTGCCCTGAAATTGAGCAAATGGCTTCCCTAAAAGCTCTTTAGTCAACTCAAAGTTTGGATTTAAGTCGCCCTGAGCTAATAAAAAATGGAACAGATGACGGGCAGTTAAAAACTCATCTTTGCGAGTTTTATTGGTAAAACCTTGCCAATCCTCGAGCTCTTTATCTGTTAAAACATCAGGCGATAGTCCTTCATTAATAGGCGCATAGCCCAACAAAGTATTGGTAGGAAAACTGTTAATATTTTTTGAATCTATGATCTGCAAAAGAATACGTAAAGATGTTCAGGTTAATGTCACAATTTTATGCACAATTCGGTATTTTTATACTTTGTGATTCGAAAAATACATCTTAATAAAATAAATACATGTCTCAACAGGAATTATCCCATTCTGAACAAGAAGAAATTAGAAGAGAGAAGTTATCTCAACTTCAAGAGTTAGGAATTAACCCCTACCCTTATTCATTTGATGTAACACAAAATAGTAAACAGATTAAACAGAATCCTGAGCTAATTAGAGACGAAGAAACAAATCCTGAGACGGAAACTGTTTCTATAGCTGGACGTGTAATGACGCGTCGTATCATGGGAAAAGCTGCTTTCTTCAACCTCCAAGATTCGGAAGGCACTATTCAGGTGTATATTCGTCGTGATGACATTGGCGTTGAAGCGTACAACACTGTGTTCAAGAAATTAGTTGATATCGGTGATATCGTAGGAATTAAAGGTTTTGTATTTAAAACTAGAACCGGTGAAACTACCGTTCATGCTGAGGAATTTGAGTTTCTATCAAAAACTCTTCGTCCTATTCCTATCCCAAAAGAAATTGAAAATGAAGCCGGTGAGAAAGTAATTTTTGATGCTTTTGCTGATAAAGAATTACGCTACCGTCAACGTTATGTGGATTTGATTGTAAATCCTGAAGTGCGCGATACTTTCAGAAAACGTACTCAACTTGTGCAAACTATGCGCAACGCGATGAATGAAAAAGGCTACTTAGAAGTTGAAACGCCGATTTTACAGCCTGTTTACGGTGGTGCTGCAGCTCGTCCTTTTGTAACACATCACAACACCTTAGATATGGATTTATATCTTCGTATTGCGAACGAGTTATATCTAAAGAGATTGATTGTTGGTGGTTTTGATGGCGTTTACGAATTTTCTAAAGATTTTAGAAACGAAGGTCTTTCTCGTTTCCATAATCCTGAGTTCACTCAAGTTGAACTGTACGTAGCATATAAAGACTACAACTGGATGATGGACTTCACCGAGCAAATGATTGAGAAAGTTGCTCTAGAACTTCATGGGTCTACTAAAGTGAAATGTGGTGATCACGAAATTGATTTCAAAGCACCTTGGCCTCGTCTTCCTCTTCTAGATGCTATCAAGAATGAAACGGGTAAAGATTTATCAGGGTTAAACCTTGATGAGTTGAAAGCTGTTGCTCACGAACTCAATGTCCATGTAGACAACTCTTACGGTAAAGGTAAAATCATCGACGAAATTTTTGGCGAGTTTGTTGAAGCAAAACTAATTCAGCCTACCTTTATCACCGATTATCCAATTGAAATGAGCCCGCTTACTAAAAAACATCGTTCAAAAGAAGGATTGGTTGAGCGTTTTGAGTGTGTGTGTAATGGTAAAGAAATTGCGAATTGCTACTCTGAGCTTAACGATCCTATCGACCAAAGAGCTCGTTTAGAAGAACAAGCTAGTTTACGTGCCGATGGCGATGACGAAGCGATGACTATTGACGAAGATTTCATTCGTGCGCTAGAATTCGGAATGCCTCCAACGGCAGGTATTGGTATTGGTATTGATCGCCTAGCAATGATTATGACGAACTCTAAGTCAATCAGAGACGTTCTGTTCTTCCCACAAATGAAACCAGAATAGCATTCAATTTGTAGTCTGTTTTGATTACTCAATGAGGATCAAATCTAACAGAATCTAAAAAGCGTTCTCAGTATATAAACCTTTCATATTGAGAACGCTTCTTACTACATTCAGCACAATTAATTGATTTATATCGCATGAGTTTTGAATGGTATTTAGCACTACGCTACTTTAAGGGCACCCGAAAAGGTGCTCGCTTTTTATCGTTCATAAAAGTGATGTCTATTGCTGGCGTAGCTATTGGTTCTGCAGGCTTACTTATCGCACTTTCAATAGTTCATGGGTTCAAATCTACTATAAACGAGAAAGTTCTCGGGTTTGCACCTCACTTCACCATTGTAACCTACGCCAACCCATATATTGAACGTGCTGACACTTTAGTCAGTTATTTACAAAGCTTCCCTGAGATAGAAAACGTCCAGCCCGCTATCGAAGGTCAGGTTATGATTCAGACTAGCGAGGAAGTTAGTGGTACCATTCTAAAAGGCGTGAGTGTTGATGGCGGTGTTTCTAAGTTGCAAGATTATGTAACTGAGGGTACCTATGACTTACGAACTCAACCCAATGGAATGCCGGGCGTTGTTATTGGTGCAAAGCTAGCTCGACAGCTTACTGCAAAAGTTGGCGACATCATTACAGTATTTACAGTTGATGGTGTTCCTTCTCTCGTCAATTCACCAGAGATTCAGCAGTTCCAACTAACCGGAATTTACCAGACCGGAATTGATCAGTTTGACAATGTATATGCTTTGGTTGAGCGTTCTTATGTTCGCAAGCTTTTCAAGCTGGCAGACAATCAGGCGCAAGGAATAGAGTTACAAATCAAAGACATAAAAAAGATTGATGAATTTGAAGAGAAATTGAATGAAAAAATCAATTTCCCTTATTTCACAGAATCCATTTTCACCAAGTTTGCCAATATTTTTGCATGGATTGAACTCCAAGAAAATATGATTCCATTAGTAATAAGCGTGATGATTATTGTTGCTGCTTTTAACTTAATTGGCACCGTTTTAATGATGGTTCTTGAACGTACTCGCGATATTGGGATCCTTAAGACCATTGGCTCCCGAGCTTCTATTGTACAGCGCATTTTCTTGTTAGAAGGTATTTTAGTCTCCTTTGCGGGACTCATTATTGGAATGGGGATTTCCTTACTATTCGCTTACCTACAAATGGAGTACCAAATAATTCCTCTTTCTGAAGAGAACTACTACATGAGTTACGCTCCCGTTGAGCCTCACGCATTCGATTTTATAGTTGTAACCGTTATAACTATTGTGCTTTGTGGCTTAGCTTCTTGGATACCTGCACGTGTTGCCGCTAAAACCGATACTCTTAAGGTAATTGCTTACGGACGTTGATCTCTGGAAACTTCCTACCTAGTTACTCTTTTAGGTGTTAGGTAATTCGTTGACAGTTTTAATAAATAAATCAACGCTCACCGTCATCCAGAGGATACCTCCGAAGGATCTTCCCAGCTATTAAAAAGCAATGGTTTTGTTTGGAGGTGCTAGCTGACGGTACCCTCACATTATCCTCAAAAGCTCATTTAAGTCTTTAGCGGAGCGGTGACTTGAAAGTGTAAGTTAACAAGAAGTCTCTGACTTCTTTCAA
>TARA_R110002096_G_scaffold3424_1_pt1 | contig 10131 bp, 3 predicted proteins | sample TARA_R110002096 | Tara Oceans TARA_R110002096 (sample SAMEA4397295) | marine metagenome | biome: Polar Biome; feature: [DCM] deep chlorophyll maximum layer (ENVO:01000326); material: water (ENVO:00002006), including particulate matter (ENVO:01000060) such as... | depth 35 m
GGAGTTTGGTGCAGTACATGATAGTTTCTCCACCCATGCATGTGACGTTGAGTATCTAATTGGTATAACCAAAAGAGTATTCATAGACATGTACGACGTAGATAACTTCTACAACTGGCTCAAGGAAGAGCTAATATCTAAAGACCATGAGGGTCTAGATTTACAACAACCACAGTTAGGTACACTAGATGTTAATGACATCCAAGATTCTGACTACTTCTTTTCATAGGAGGTATTATGACTACTAAGAAAGATTATAATGCATTAGCACTGAGAGGTGTAGCAATAACAGATATGGAGTATGTCTTAAAATTTGGACTAGACCCTGCTATTGCAAACACACCAAAAATGACTACTGCCATGCTAGATTTGACGTATCAAGATAATATAGATAATGGCGTACCAATCGAGAAAGCAAAAGAAAATAGAGCATCTGCAGAAAGAGATATTAAAATTCTCCTCGCTAAACGAGGCATGCTCTAAATAAAAAACCCCACTAGGAATCCTTAATCGGACTCTTAGTGGGGTTATTTTTTTTTATAATGCAAGATAATGGAAACCTATTCGTCCCCAAGTACCATCATCAAACTTGACTAGATACCCATCCTTTTCTACCTTAGAAAATAAAATTCTTTTCTTATGATCAATATTCTTCTTCATTGTTTCAAACCTATTACTAGGCCCTACCCTTTTAGATGTATCTTTATAACTACTTACATCTTGATGGTTCAATAAGCCTTGCTTCAACTCTTTAACAAAATACTTAAGATCTGCAACAGTTAGCTTATTAATTTTATCTTTATATAATTTTAAAGATTCTTTATTTTCACTAGAAATATCAAGTGGGATACCACGAGATGCCTGAATAGAATCACGTAGCTCATTAAGTATTCTAGGGAATTCTTTTTTCCAGATACCTCTATCTTGAGTGTGGGTAATATCATAATCAAGATTCCCAAGTCTCTCAAACTCTTTAGGGTTTTGTTTAAAACTTTCAATAATAATCCTTCTCATAAGATGTACATTATAATTATCATCTTTCTTAGCAGGTTTACTACCTACAAATTTAGAGCCATACTTCCAATCTTTATTGTAAACTTCATCATCAAATGAACCACTTTTATAAGTTTGATAAGCATGTTCTACACTAACAAATTTATTACTACCAGAAGTAAATGGACGATGAGATAAATTACTTAACCATGAGTTTTCATTAGATCCATGCCATACATTTAATTTTGTATCATGTTTCTTTTTACCTTCCCATGCAGGTATAGAGAATTTCTTTCTAAACTCTTCACCTTTCTTACCTCTGAAGAATTCATAACTAACATCAGTAGCACCAATAAGTTTTGAGAAACCATCCATAAATCTAGGGTTATTCTCATACTTTCCAACAGGTCCAAAGTCTTTTGTCCTGTTTGATCTCAACTCAGATTTTGACATATTCTGAGCTTCTTCATATGGTATATCAGTTCTATTTAACTGTTGAGTATAAGACATCATATCAACCATAAATCTCCTCTCTTGCTCAGTAAGAGTATCACTATCAGGTCTACTAACTTTCTTAGTTATGTACTTACCATCTGCATCAGTGCCCTCCATAGTGTTAGTATTTATATCAGCAAAGAATTCTTTTTCAGTTTTATTCATAGTATCTAATAATATTTTAAATATATTATAGTTCTTAGTAACCTCTGAAAATTGTCTATTTGATTCTCTAACAACTGGAGCAAATGACATTGCATCTATAACAAATGCATCATAAATAGGATACACAAATGCATTACCACCTGTGGCAAGCATAATATTTTTCCAACTATTACCAGAATATAACTTAGCAACAATAGCTGCATCAACACTATGTACTGGAGCTGGTGTTGATCTACCTATAGCTTCCTTACCAGAGTATCCTATGTTAACACCAGTCCTAGGATCGGCTAGATCCTCAAAAGCATTAGGAACTACTTCATTTTCATACTGAAAAGCTGTACGTTTTTTGTTATCAAGATGATAAGATTTACTAGTTTTCGGATTAGATCCTAGTGATTCATTACTTCCAAAAACTATAGAACTACCTACAGGAGATGGTATTTTTAAAAGTTTATTAGTAGCTGCATGAAATATTGTAGCAATCTTCATTAACTTCCTATACTCAATAGCTTCTGGAGATAAAACATTAACTAAACCTTCAATGTATCTGTGATGTAACGCATTAATAAACTGACTTCTATTTTTATTTAAACTTTCAAAAGCAAGAGCTACTTCTGAAGGAAAATTACTACGATTAGCTTTTGATTCTGAGTCATCATTTACTTTTACTTTCTCTAAGTACTCTTCTATATCTCTCTTGAAAGACTCTAGTTCTTTACCATAAGGTACTGTCATAGTTGAACCTTTATGAAGATCTCTAAAATCAAATAGCTTTTCAGATAAAACCTCTAGTTCTCGTATAATCTTTTCCTTACGATGATCACTCCAGTCAGCAGGTATGTTATCCCACTTCCCATTATACAAGTCTTCCATTAAAATAGATTGTAAGTTATCACGTATATCACCATTGTCTAATAAAGATATATTATTATTATCCCTAAGAACGCCAGTTAAGAATGCAGTATTTAAGTTACCAGTTAACATACCAAGCAAAGCAATACCACTAGTCTTACCATCTATGTGTGTAGTGAAATTACTATAAAAAGGACTTGTCGTCTTACCCTTCTTAGTGTTTTGCTTCCAATCATAATACTTTTTAAAATCTATAAGACCATTAATAAAATGTAAACCGTCTTCACCTTTATTATTAATTGCATCTATTAAATCAGCATCAAGTTCAGGATCAAGAACTACTTCGGGTGAAGAGCTAATGACACCTTCTTTTAAATGATCTGTAAAATGTATATCGTTAGTTAATAGTTGATTAGAAACATCATCGGTTATATATGTAGATCTAAACTTAGCCTCTAACTTTTCACCCCACTTATAAAGTTTCTCTGAATGAATATCTAATTGGTTTATTCTTTCTCTAGATAGTAACTCCGAAACCTTTATGCTTTTATTATTAAGTAAATACTTATAGTTACTATCAACAACATCTGTAAGTAATTCCATAGCATATATTTGCTGTAAAGAATTATCAATTAAGTTACCATGTTTAACCCTAGACTTAATAGGGTTTCTAATTAGTTGTCTAAGTATTTTTATAGAAGTTGGATCAAAATAAGTTTGAGCTGCCATAATCCTAGAAGAATAACCTTGGATAATAAAATCTAAATACTTTACACTATTTTTCTCTTCAGCTACAGTTTTCAAAACCTCTGCAACACTTCTTACTGAATTTAAATATTGATCTAATACAGGAGTAGGTGGATTAGATACAATATTAATTTTATTATTTGCTTGCCACTCTCTCATCTGTAAATTATGTTGAGCTTTTATACTTACTATTCTTTCAGGGCCTAAGTCTAAAGAATTAAAGGCCCAAGATTGTGCAGGTGGTAGTGATTCAACCAATTTAATAGGATCTTTTGATTCAAAGATAGCTCTGAGAACAGGTATTGTAGATTTAAAAAATGTATCTGATGCTTCCCTATCTATTATCATAGGCATGTTAGATAAATTTCTAACAGCTTCAACTACAGGTTTACCTACCTTTGATCCTTTCAAACCACCTGTTACTGAATTAAATTTACTTTGAGTGTATGGGCTATTCCTTGGCCTTACATACTCACCCGGTAACAACCTTCTTAATAAAGCTATATTATTCTTAGAGTTTAATTCTTTATCACCCTTATCAGTAAGCTGATACTCAACTTGAGAGCCAGAAACTTTCTCATCTTGAGAGAATCGTTCAACAAGATCTGGATGTGTATCAGAGTACAACTCTTTAAAGAAATCACCAAGTGTTACAGTTTCTTGTTTATTCAACTCTATCTCAGGGTCTTTACCAACTGCATTTAAATAAGCTCTTGCTATATCTTCACCTACAGCTTGGTTGTTCTTTGATTTTTTAACTCTTGGATTTGCTTTACTATCAGTTTTATTATTACCCATAATATCTTTATTAGCATTAGGATCAGAGTTTTTAGTTTCTCCAAAATGTTTCTCTGTAATGTATCCACCAATCTTTAACAGTAAAGTGTTAGGTACAACATCTCTATTTGGGAAACCTTTTTCATTCACACCATCTCTTTCGATTTCTTCAACGGCATCTAAATAATATATTATAGAAGCTAAACTTCCGGGAGTAGCAGACCTACCTCTAACATAGGCAAGTCTTTCCTCACTACTCATAGATGATAGATCCTTACCTTGTGTCGTGTAGGGTTGTGCTATACCTCTAATGTAACCCTTTGTACTTTTAACTTTAGTTACAATATCTTCAACCCTTTTCTTAGCTGGACCCTTTGTTGGCCTAACAACATTACCATCTTCATCTCGAAGTGGGTTATTAATATAGGTATCCATACCTACTCTAGTACCATCGTTAGTAGGTTTCCTATCATTAAGTTTTTCTTGAGCACTATTAATGGCCTTATGATGTTCCATAACACTAGGTACACTTGATCTTTCAATATCTTCTTTAGCAGACTCAGCAGTGAATGATTCAGATATTAAACTTGTATCACCAATCTCTCCTTCCTCAATTTCATTTGCTTGGGTAGTATCTCCACTTTGATTTATAGAGTTCAGCATATCTTCACCTAATGATGCAGATCTAACCTCTTCCTTATTAGGTATCATTGCTTGTACTATTTCTTCTGCAGATATAGCTGGGTCTGCTACATAGCCAACCCTTTCTTTTATACTAGGAAGGACAACCTGTCCACCACTTACTGATGTAGCCTTTCTCTCTATATTAATTATATTTTGTTTTGCTGCTTCCCGGATTTTCTGCTCGTTACTTACCTGAGTCGTAGTTGGTCTAGCCATTTCACACTCCTAAAAATTTAAGTTACCTTGCTAGGTCACCTAGTGTTGTTTTAATTCTATTAACAGATCCAACGTATGGTAATGATCCAGCCCCTGTCTCTATTGCGTTACCTAAATCTCCTTTCAATACTTCGCCAAAAGATTTAGATAATCTTTTAGCATTTGATAATGCTGGTGATTCACTTGCTGCAGATCTAAATAAAAATCCACCCATAGTTTCATCACGAGGGCCACCACTAGATGAATACAATGGAAAGAATTGATCTAGTAATCTTTCATAAGTACCTAAAAGTCCAGAGGATCTAACACCACGTTGATACCAAGCGGCATCATCAAGGTATTCGTTTTCACCTTCTTCATACTTAATCATATCCTTCATGGATTGAGATGCATAACCTAGCATAATCATAGTAGTCATTGTAGCAAATGCACTGTACTTCATAGTCGGTGATCCACGTTTAATGTACTCACCCCACATCCTAGGTAAATGATTAGCTGTGAATGTAGCCATGAAACCTTGAAACTGGAAGAACAAAGCATACCTAGGGTCTTGATAGATCAAAGGTCTGTTAGCTGACATAGGTAGTGCGACAGCCTCATTTATAAAATTAAAAGAAGCTTCTCTTATATTACTATCTCTAGCCTGTATCTCTGCAGGTGATAAGATTGATGCAGTTGCTGCTTTAGGTGCACTCCAATCAAAAGATAAATTAGTAGATCCAGATTTCTTACTGCTTTCAAATCTTTTATAAAAATCTGTGAACATATCCACATCTAAACCAATATTTCTTAATGACTCTCTAGCTTGGGTCACCTCTTTAGTTACCACAGTTTCTTGTTCTTGTTCAACTATAGTCTTTAGTTTTTCATTTATAAAATCAACTGCTATACCTGCACGTATTGCACGAGTATAATTAGTCCATCCTTGGAGACCATTCCATTTAAAGAAAGATCTCATGATATCTTGTTGCCAAGCACTAACTTCTGTAGCACCAATTGTAGTTGCAGCTCCAACATCATAGTCTAAGTAACCAATATACCTTATTGTTTTCTGACCATAACTTAAACCATCGGACTCTGCAATAGACCCCACTGTCATAGATGAATCTACGTTTGGTGTGAAAGGAACTTTATTAGATATCTCAAGCATACCTTGTTTGAGAATATTACCTAGCTCTTTACCTTGAACTTTTAATAGTCCACCTATTTGCTCCATCTTTAAAGATCTACCAGTTAATGCAAGTTCTACAAAAGAAGATATAGTTGATAGGGATAACCCAGCAAGAGTAGTAAACAACATAAAGCTTCTTTGTGCTGCTTGAATTGATTTACCTTGTTGAGATGTAGCTCGTTTATAGTTACCAGATTCTGCATCTAAATAATTTTTAAATTGAAACCCCATCTTATCTATAATCTCTCTAGATTTATCTCTACCATATGTAGGTATCAGCTCTTGTTCAGCTCTCTTTATTAACGTAGATACAATCTCTGCATCATTACCTACAAACTGATCGTGTGCTAAGTGTCTAGATAGAGACCTAGTATATGCTGATACGTTAGAGAATATATCTTGCTCTAAAAACTTATCAAACTTACCTTGTTGTTCTGATAGTTTCATAGTTCTTTTCTTAGTGAACCCCGGAGATATCTGACCTTTTGCAAAAGTAAAGGCTTCATCTAAATCTGTATGACCATAGTTAACTATACCATCTACTATATCAGATGCTTCTTTAGCATTGATATCTGGAAAAGTATTTACTAATAATCTTTCAAATTCCTTTCTGTCTTTCCTAACTAAATGTAAGTCTAGTGTTCTATATTTACTAAAGTATTGATCTAAGTAGTTAATGTCTGAGCCAGTAGCTTTCATCTTTCTTATTGCTTGATTTGATAAATCATTAAAAGAATTAATAGCCTTAATATACAACGCCCTGTTCTCTAAATCTTGAGGTACTTTTCTTTGATCAAACTTACCAGTCTTAGGGTTTATAGAATCTTTCCATACCTTATAAAGTTTCTGACTGGCCTCTCTCATATTCTTAACAGAGTGTTTACCACTTATAGCTTGATTGTAAAACTCCTTAGGTTGTATTGCAATCTGTAACATGGTGTTTCTGATATGAAACTTCTCATCTTCCATTGTAGCACCATGATATATTTTTTGAATACCACCACCAAATATACCTGCTAGTTCCCTAACGGATTCAGATACACTTTGTAATTCAGTAGTTGTTATTGCAGCAACTGATCCGGGTATAAAATTAGGTAATGATTTTATTGTTTCAACAACTTTATCAACGAATGGTAAAGATTTTTGTTTAGCCTCATGCTCATTACTCATCTCTTGTAAACTTCTTGTATCTCCCTCTTCAAACCCAACACTACCTTTAAAGTCATTAAGGTAATCGTTAATAGACATACCTTCTGGTATACCATAAAGCTTATTACCTTGTTTAGCTTCTTCTCTTACTGCATCCCTTTGGTCAGTTATTCTTTTTGATTCTTTCTTTACATTACGAACATACTCTTCATGTAGTTCACTCATATCTGATTCTATATTTGAACTCTTTCCACCTTTAAGAATATCAAACTTAGCTTGATTATAAGCAGGTAAAAACTTTTCTGTTGCTGCAGCAACTATATCTTTCTTCTTTAAATCCCAAGCTGATTTAAATCTTACTGCATCTTCTTTAATTCTAAGTTCTAAATCTGATTTTTCTTGAGTAACAACTTCATCTATATCTATCTTTTTTTGTTTTATAGATTGCTTAACATTGTTTGTGATATCTTTAGTAGATGGTATGTATCCAAGCTTTGATTTTAAATCTTCAGCATGTTGAGCACTCTTAGATATTTCAGTACCATCAGTTTCACTCATATTAAACTTAACATCTTGCCAAGCTAGTATATCATATGCTTGGGTAGGCGCAGTAAACACACCACCAATAACACCACCAGCGATAGCTGAAGAAATAAGACGGTCATTAAGTTCGTTGAAATCAAAGACCTTATCACTACCCATAGTCGCAGCTAAATAAGCTGTAGCTTCCTGACCAGTCTCTGTGATTGCCTCACCAGCAGAACCTATTGCTGTGCCAGCAGCTACTTTCTTGAATAAATCTTTAGCTTTTATCTGTGACTTTGCTACCTTTATAGAGTCACCCATGAAAGCAGTTATCTCTCTACGAGTTGCAGTAGAAAGTACGTTCATTGCTGCAGTTGCGCTAAGAGCTTTACCACCCTCAGATACTGGTGCTTGTAATGTTTTTAAAGCCTTATCAAGTATTGCTTTGGGGGCAAGGGTTTTATTAGCTGAGAAGATACCCCTTAAACCTATGCGATCTAGTACAGCTTGAACAACACCTGATCCTATAGCTATCGAAGCAGACTTCTCACCTTCCATTTCATTCCATGTATTACCTGCAAACACAGCAGCAGGGGCTGTTATACCAACTGCTAATGCAGCAGCTGTACCTGCTATCGGGGCAGCCACAGTACCTAATGCTGCACCACCTATAGTTAATGCCATATAAGGTACAGTCATAGCAGAGTTATTAATAACAAAATCTAATACATCACCAATACTATCAACATCTTTGTAGTGAGTTAGTGTAGTACCAAAATCTTTCATCTTAACTCTAGCTCTATTAACACCATCTTCACCTAAGGTCTCTAGGTAATCAGAACCCATCTTTTCCCCAGACATTTCTAAGAATCCATAAGCTCCTTCCTGAAGTCCAAGCCAACCTTGTTCCCATGAATCTTTCATTGGGTGCATAGATTCATTAGATATAGTCCTATCTCTACTCCTTAAAGATACAGTATTCTGCTGATAAAAATCTTCATAACCAGCAGCATTAGCCTGTGCTAATTCTAATTCATTACGTGCAGTCTTTTTAAACCCATACGATTTTGCACCATCCTTAAGCTCTGCTATACGCATTTCTCTTTCGGCAACTTCGTAATCATTTGATGGGTCATAGTCTCCCCACGCTCTATCAAACTTACCTGATGAAGCTATGAGTTTATCCATGTCACCACTATACTTAGTAGTATTAAATATACCAGATGATAATACTTTTTCTTTAAAGGAACGACCACTAGAGTCTTGTAAGTCTGCTAACACACGACCATATTCATCCTTCTGTACATTACCATTCTCATCTAGCAAAGGTACAATATTAGTGTACCCATTTTTATTTGCTAGATTTGATATTATTCCTGTAGCTGCACCACCACCTGCAGTGCCTTGTTTATATATAGCCTGACCTTCATCATCCTTTACTATCTTTTGAATCTCAGGTGCGTCCCAGCCTTGAAGTCTATATGATATACCATTAGATCTTATAGTATCAGCATCAATAAATGTTGGTAGATTCTGTGACTCACCACTAGAATCAGGAACCTGCGCTAGCGTATGGACATTCATATTACCTTCTAGATCATCGAATAATCCCATATTTATCTCCTTGTTTTATTTTTTAGTTGCAAGCTCATGTTGAGCAGTCCACTTTAAGAACATCATAAAATCAGTATGAGTCTCAGGGTTAGCTTGACCTTTATCTCTCCAATCTTGCTTTATCTTTTTCTGTTCTTCTTTAGAAGGGACATCACCAGATTGCCACTTTAACCAAGATTGACTTTTAGAACCATCTTCAGTTGTTCCATCCACAGTTTCTAATAATTTCCCAGCAAAAGAATTTATAGACATCTTCCCTAGATTATTACCTTCACCATAAATATCTTGTATGTTACCTATTAAAGAATAAACATCAGAATAGTTAGCATACACAGCTGGTTTACCATCAGTCTCTGGTTTAAGTTTAAGTAAGTCTGAGTTACCAATTTGTTTTTTAATCCAAACATTATCTAAGAAGTCAGATGGAAGTGCTTTCCTTCCCTTACCATCACCGCCTCTCATCCAAGACTGAGCTTCGTTAGCTGCCATCCTATAAACCTCTGTGATCTGTGCAGGGTCATCTGAAAATCCATTAACCTTTGCCCAGTTTAAAAGCTTATCAGCCTCACCTAGACCAGCATCCTTAGTACTTACACCAAATATTGATCCACCCTTATTAAGTGGTATTGACTCTCCATCATTTGTATCAGAAGATTTTAAGTACTCTGGCATACCTAGTATGTTTTGTGTAGAGTTTTTATATTGATCTCGTATTGCCGTTTTATCTGTAGCACTTAAATTAG
>TARA_R110002096_G_scaffold238581_2_pt1 | contig 10130 bp, 11 predicted proteins | sample TARA_R110002096 | Tara Oceans TARA_R110002096 (sample SAMEA4397295) | marine metagenome | biome: Polar Biome; feature: [DCM] deep chlorophyll maximum layer (ENVO:01000326); material: water (ENVO:00002006), including particulate matter (ENVO:01000060) such as... | depth 35 m
AGCTTGGCGAGTGCGCGGTGGGCGGCGTTCGGCTCGACTTCCGGCAACTGGGCGCGGCGTTGATTGTAGAAGCGGTGAACGACCTCCGGTTTGTTGGCGAAGGCTCCCGGCGTGGCGACCTCCTCCATGCGATGGCCTTCCCACAAGCCGTTCTTGTCGCGAAAGGTGCGAATCCCGGATTCGGCGGAAATTCCGGCTCCGGTGAGGATAACGGTCTTCTTCATCCCGGGCCGTTGCGGTTACATCTCGATGCTGGCAACGGCCATGGCGGCCATGCCTTCCTGGCGACCGAGGAATCCCATTTTCTCGTTCGTGGTCGCCTTGATTCCAACCTGACGAACCTCAATTCCAAGCGCCTCAGCCACGTTTTCCTTCATCGCGTTGGCGTGCGGCATGATCTTGGGGGCTTCGGCGACGAGGGTGGAGTCGATGTTCACAATCGTGGCCGATTTGGAGGCGGCGACTTCGGCGCATTTGCGAAGAATGTCCATCGAGCTGATTCCTTCGATCGACGGGTCGGTGGGTGGAAAGTAGTAGCCGATGTCGGGCTCGCCCAAGGCGCCGAGGACGGCGTCGGCGATGGCGTGCGCGAGGACGTCGGCATCGGAGTGGCCGAGGAGTCCGCGTTCGTGAGAGATTTCAACGCCGCCCAGAATGAGGGTGCGGCCCTCAGCGAGTTGATGGACGTCGTAGCCGATGCCAACGCGATTCATGGTTTAAAGTTGGAAAATTCCGGGGCTAAGTTGGTGGTTGGCGAGGTCCGCGAGCACGGTTTCATAATCTTGTTGAGCGGTGGCGTAGAGTTCGGCGATCCGCTCTTTCACGGCTGGTGGCTTGGAGGAATTGCCGGTGGGATAAACACGTTTGTTCAACGCGCGTTGTTGCGGGAAACGATCCGCTTCCACGCCGATGAATCTGAGGACTTCGGTCAGGAATTGGCGAGGTTCTTCGTTGATGAGGCGAAACTCGGCCACGAGGAGATTGCCGGGTTTGAGGTGCTGACGCCAGTTGGCGATCATGGTGGAATACATCCCGCGTTGAAGCTGGCCGCCGGCGCGGAGGAACTTGTCGAGCGCTTCGGGATCGACCTGATCCATGGTGAGGTTGGAGTGCTCGGTGAACTTCTTCTTGGCGTGTGACCAAACCCGCTCAGCCGGAACCCGCATGGTGAGGACGGCTTTGATGTCCGGATTGATGAGGCAGACTTCCCGGATGGCGTTGGGCGAGAGCGTTGCATTGGAGGCGGTGGCATCTCCCAGCGCTTTGGGCGAGTATTTGGTGTGGTGCCGCACGAGCGATTCAACCTGGCGGCGCAGCTTGTGCGGCGTGGAGTCGGACATCGCCATATCCAGGTAGTCTTCGAGACGCGGGTAATCGAAGTGCTGTTTTTCCGGCTCAAGCAGGGTGCTGAAGAAGTAGGTCTCCTTTCCCTTGGGCAGGAAGACTTCTGGGTGCGCCTTGAGGTGAGAGCTGATCCAGCTGGTGCCGGTGCGCTGCGGGCCAAGGATGAGGAAGTCAGGAAACCGCGACAAATCGGCACCGGCTTTCGCCTGCACCATTTCGAGCTGCTCGCAAACTTCGGGGCTGAGGGTGGTCGGCTTCATCAATTAGGCGAGATCATCCAACGGAAGCTTGCCGTTCGATGACGTGACGCCGAATTTATCGGACGCTTCCTTGGGCCGTTTTACCACAGTTCCACCCGCGCGTTCGATCAGAATCTCCCCCGCAGCGATGTCCCACAGACTTACCGATTCCTCAATGTAGGCGTCGAGACGGCCACAGGCGATGTAGGCCATGCCGAGCGCGGCGCTTCCCAGCATCCGTGTTTTGCGGACCTGAAAGGCGATTTTCTTGTAGCGCTGCAAGCCGGCTTCCATGCCCTCGTTCGTTTTCGAAAAACCGACGGTGATGACGGCTTCGCCAAGTTTCGCGCGATTGCTGACGGTGATGGGTTTGCCATTTCGGGTGGGCTCGACGCCGGGCCCGACGGTGAAGAGTTCGTCCATCATCGGATCGTAGATGACGCCGAGGATGATCTCTTCCTTGTGGCGAAGGGCGATCGAAACGCAGAAATGCGGGATTCCGTAGAAGAAGTTCACGGTGCCGTCGATCGGATCGACGATCCAGTGGTAGTCGCTCGATTGATCACCAGCGAGGCCTTCTTCACCATAAATGGCGTGATCGGGGTGGGCTTTGAGGAGAATCTCCTCGATCTTCTTTTGGCACCGGACATCCAGCTCCAGCTTAATGTCGTGTTCCAGCATCTCGTCGACGTGGAGATCGGCCTCGTAGTTGTCCTTCTGGATCTGACCGGCGGCTTTGGCGGCGTCGATGGCAGTTTGGAGAAAATCGGTCATGTGGCAGCGAAAGTGGCGAGTTGGAATCGAAATGCAACCCAACCTTTTGTTGCGGGCCCTCGGTTGAAACCGGACGGAAACCGGATTTACCGAGTCTGGTTCCCTGGTTCCGTCCGTAAATCCCGCTGATGAGCCGATCTATTCTTATTGCTGGTGGAAATTCCGGAATTGGCAAAGAAACGCTGAAACTCCTTCAGGAGGACGGGAAACAGGTGTTTTGCGCCGCCCGAAGTCATGGAAATATCAGTCAGATTCCGAAACTGGCGATGCTGCCGTTTTATGCCGAGGACGAAGATCCGAAGCTCAACCTCCCGGATGAAATCCACGGAGCGGTGTATTTTCCGGGAACGATCACGCTCAAGCCGTTTCGCAGTCTGAAAATCGAGGACTTTCTGAACGATCTTCAGATCAACTTCTTTGGTGCAGTGAGGTTTCTTCAGCAAGCTTACCCTGCGCTGAAAAAATCGGGATCAGCCTCGGTGGTGCTCTTCTCGACAGTCGCCGTTGAGGTTGGTTTGCCCTACCACGCCAGCATCGCGGCGGCGAAAGGAGCCGTCGAAGGGCTGGCCAAATCGCTCGCCGCAGAGTGGGCGCCGGGCATTCGCGTCAATTGCATCGCGCCATCGCTGACGGACACTCCGCTGGGTGCCCATCTGCTCGACACGGATGCCAAACGGGACGCCGCGGCTTCACGACATCCATTGAAGCAAATTGGCGATCCTCGCGATGTGGCCAAACTCGTCCGCTTTCTCTTAAGCGACGGCTCCAAATTCATGACGGGCCAGGTTCTTCGACCGGACGGCGGCCTTTCGTCAGTTCGCACTGTCTAGGGCGCGTTTGAAAAAGAGGTCGAGACGCGCTGCGAGTGATTTTGTCGACTGGGAATGATGGCTCGGGGCGGCAATGAGCCTTCTCACAAAGCCTCGAACAGCATTTCCAGTCGGCAAAAGCGCCGCACCTCAAGATCATGCGAAGCCAATCTTCAACAATGATGAACAACTTGCGCGTCCGTCATCATTTTCAAACGCTCCCTAGGCTTGGCCGAATCCTGGGCGGTAATTCTCCGCCTGAAACCGGAGTTTTGAGAAAACAGACAACTTTGTCTGTTTTAAGTGTAAGCACCCAATCTCTCCGGCGACCCATTCTTAACACAACACACGAAAAGCAATGACCTCTACAACCATCCAGCAGTCAGCAATCACCGATCAATCCCTGAGTGACAAGGACCGTGCCTTCATTCGCCTCGCCAGCGCCATTCTGGGCCAGCCTGAAGAAATTCTCCTCGCCGACTTCCTCGCCAAAAAGCTCGGGAAAGCAAGTTGATCAGCTTGGGGCGGACTGCTGGGGGCTTGGTCTCTGGCGCTCCTCGCCGAACCGGCTGAGTTCGTGATCGATCTGGATTCTGAACACGGGCTTTACTTCCCCACCAACTCCTCGATCACCGCGACTAGTTTGCCGGCCAGATCCGACTTCGCCGCTTTCGGGAGCCGCTCCACCCGTCCATCGGCGAAGAACAACACGATCTCGTTTGCATCGGAGTCGAACCCGATATCGCTGCGGCTTACATCATTGGCGACGATGATGTCACATCGCTTGCGGCTCAGCTTGTCTTTCGCGTAACGCTCGAGCTGCTCCGTCTCAGCTGCAAAACCGACCAGCACACCGGTAAATCCCAGTTGATCCCGTGCGCTGCCCAAAATGTCTTCGGTCTTCTCCAGCTGAATCGTCGGCGCCTCATTCTGCGTCTTCTTGATCTTGTTCTCGGAAACCGTGACCGGGCGATAATCCGCCACCGCCGCCGTCATGATTGCCACGTCCATCTTCCCAATCCGCTGCGCCACCGCGTCATACATCTCCCGCGTCGTTTCCACCGCGGTGGTATGAACATGAACACTGTGCGGAGCCTGAATCGCCACGGGACCGGAAATTAACTCAACTTCATGCCCGGCATGGCCCGCCGCCTCCGCAATCGCGAACCCCATTTTTCCCGAGGACCGATTGCTGATGAACCGCACCGGATCAATCGGCTCACGCGTCGGCCCCGCCGTGATCAAAATCTTCATGACGACGCTTTTTTCGGTAAGACCTTCAACATCGCCTCAATCTTCTCTACGATTCCATCCACCGCCCAAAGCCGTCCCGCGCCCTCATACCCACAAGCCAGCATCCCGTCCTCTTCCGGGCCAATAAACTCGACCCCGCGCGATCGCAGCTTCTCCACATTCTCCTGCGTCACCGGATTCAGCCACATCTTCCCATTCATCGCCGGCGCGATCAAAAACGGCGCCCGCGTTGCCAGTGCAATTGCCGTCAGCGCATCGCCCGCCAGCCCATACGTCAGCTGCGCAATGATGTTCGCCGTCGCTGGCGCAATCACGAACAAATCCGCGCGATCCGCCAACTGGATATGCCCTGGGTGCCAACTCTCCTTTTCATCGTAAAGCCCCGCCGTCACCGGATTCTTCGAAAGCACCTGCAATGTCAGCGGTGTGATGAACTCCTGAGCATCCGCCGTCATCACCACATTGACCGTATGCCCCAGCTTCGTCAGTTGGCTCGTCAGATCCGCCGCCTTGTAAGCCGCAATCGACCCGGTAATGCCGAGGACAATGGTTTTTGGTTGGGAGCTGCTCATTGACTCGACTATCACCTCAACAACGAGTGGTAACCTTCCCGATTCCCTCAGACGGGTTGACCGAAAAGTTTACATCGGAACTGGGAAAGTAACTATCCGTGACGATCATGCTCAGGGCGTCTGAATGTTCGTTTAATAATTTTAGGTTCCAAGATCAGAATTCTGCCAACTTCCGAACCGCCTCTACCAACCCCTCGAAATCATGTGTTTCCGCCTCTGTGTCGATGTTCATCCCTTCATCCCGAACTGCTTTTGACGTAATCGGCCCAATCGAGGCGATTTTGAGCCCTTCGGGAAGGGGGAGGCCCAGGTCGAGGAAATGTTCCACGGTGGAGGCGCTGGTGAAGGTGATGATGTCGGCGCCTTCGGTTTTGAAGCGTTCGGCGGCTCCGGTCGGGTCTTCGGTTTCCGCGACGGTGCGGTAGGCGATGGCTTCGTCGAGGATGACGCCTTTGGCGTTGAGGCGCTGGGACAGGACGTTGCGGGCGTCTTTGGCGCGGACCCAGAGCATGCGGAGGTTGTCGATGCTGCCCTGGGCTTCGATGGCGTCAGCGAGGCCTTCGGCGACGTGTTTCTCCGGGATGAGGTCGACGGCGAGGTGGTATTCCTTGATCTTCTGGGCCGTGCCGGGACCGACGGCGGCGATTTTGGCGCCACCGAGTTCGCGGGCGTCGTCGTAGATCTTGAAGAAGAGGTCGAAGAAACGTTCGACGCCGTTGGGGCTGGTGAAGAGGAGCCAGTCGTAGGAATGGGCGTCCTGAACGAGTTTGCCGAATTCGAGCATGTCCTCGGGCGGCTCGATGCGGATGGTGGGCAGTTCGTAGACGTCGGCGCCGAGTTCGCGGAGCTTGGCGCTGAGGACGCCGGCTTGTGTGCGGGTGCGGGTGACGACAATGCGTTTGCCAAAGAGAGGGCGCGTTTCGAACCAGTTGAGTTCTTCGCGCAAGTTGACGACGGTGCCGATGACACAGACGGCAGGCGACTTGAAGCCGGTTTCTTCGACGCGATCGGCAATGGTGCCGAGCGTTCCGGTGAGGGATTCCTGGCCGCCGGTGGTGGCCCAGCGGATCATGGCGACGGGGGTGTCGGTGGCGAGTCCCTCCTTGGCAAGCGCTTCGGTGATGTTGCGAATGCGCTCGACGCCCATGAGCATGACTTTGGTGCCATCCGCTTCGGCAATCTTCTTGAAGTCGAGCGAGGACTCTTCCTTGTCCGGGTTTTCGTGACCGGTGAAGATGGTGAGTTGGCTGCAGTGATCGCGATGGGTGACGGGAATGCCGGCGTAGATGGGGCCGCCGATGGAGGAGCTGATGCCGGGGACGATCTCAAAGGGGATGCCGGCCTCGCGGAGTTCCTGGGCTTCTTCGCCGCCGCGCCCAAAGATCATGGGGTCGCCGCCTTTGAGGCGACAGACGGTTTTTCCGGCTTGGGCGAGCTCGACGAGAAGGGCGTTGATGCCGCCCTGGCTGAGCGTGTGGTGCTTGGACTTTTTGCCGGCGTAGATGAGCTCGGCGTCAGGTTTGGCCCAGGCGAGAAGCTGGTTGTTCGACAGATAGTCGTAGACGATGGCGTCGGCGCGCTCGATGCATTCGCGTCCTTTAAGAGTGATGAGGCCGGGGTCGCCGGGGCCGGCGCCGACGAGATAGACTGTTCCGCTGGGCATGTTGGTTGGTAATTCGTTGGGGGAGGCTCTGAGGTTGCGGAAGGGGATCCGCAAACCCCATTTCGACTCCGGGGAGGACGAAATGGAACCTACGCACAGCGAATTGACAAGCGTTTGATCGAACGCGTGATCCTCCTAAAGCGCTTTCAGCGCGGCAACGATGTCGGTCGGTTCGGCGCGATTGCGGTAGTCGGCGTCGAGGAAGGCCCACTGGATGGTTCCGTCTTTGTCGATGATGTAGGTCGCGGCGAGGGGAAGTTCGTTATCCTTGGCGTCATCGCCGTTGTATTGCTGGAGGTTGAAGGCCTCTTTGTAGAGTCTCGCAACTTCAGGCGTGAGGTTGAAGAGGGTTCCGTATTCCTTGGCGATTTTGTGGTTGAGATCGGTCAAGACTTGAAACTCGAGGCCGTTTTTCTCGCTGGTGGAGAGTGAGTTGTCGGGAAGCTCGGGCGTCAGGGCGAGAAGTTGGGCTCCGGCTGCCTGGAACTCGGGGAGCTTTTGCTGAAGGGCGCGCAACGTGAGGTTGCAGTAAGGGCACCAGCCGCCGCGATACCAGGTGAGAACGACAGGGCCGTCTTTGAGCATGGTGGATAGGGTGACCTCTTCGCCGGAGGCGTTGGTGAGGGTGAAATCGGGGGCTTGATCGCCGACTTGCTTTGCCGAGGCCACGATCCCCGCCCGAACCACGGCGCGGACGCCTTCTTCGTAGGCGGCTTTCTTCGATTCCGAAGCGGCAGCTGTGGATTTGGCTTTGTAGGCTTCGAGTTGCTGGGCGAGCGACTCGTTCTCAGCAGTGGCGTTGCTGGTGAAGGCGAGCATGGTGAGAAAGAGGAAGTAGATACGGGTCATGGGAAGTTGGATAACAGAGATACCAAGGTTGGTAGCCCACAGGGCTGTAACCTTAATCGAGAATTTGAGATTTCCCGAGTTGCCAGGGTGAAAGCATTCATGGTAGCCTGTTGGCACGTGAACTGCTACAAAATGTTGGGATGCTAGAAGACGCTCTTGAGAAATTTCCGGTTCGGACAACGCTCAGCGATGAGACACCGATCACGATTCGGCCCATGGAGGCTGGTGATGAAGGCGCGTTTCGCGATTTTCATACGGTGATCCCCGATCAGGAACAGTTGTTCCTGCGCAACCAAATTAAGGATGGAACCCTTTTCAAGGAGTGGATGTCAGATCCTGAAGGAGGCGAACACCTGCCGTTGCTGACCTTTATTGATGGAAAATTGACAGCGATGGCCTATTTGCATCAACCGCGAGGCGGCTGGAAACGGCACATCGGCGGGGTGACTTTTTTGACCCACCCGGATTTCAAGGGGCTTGGCCTCATCGACCACCTTCTCAAAGAGGTGATTGAGCTGGCTCAGCATTGTGGCCTCACCAAGTTGGAGTCCGAGATTAACGGCGAACGCGTTTCAGCCATTGAATCGCTCGGGATGGTTGGGTTTCGCGAACTGCTCCGGCTTCCCCACTACGTGCAGGACATGAAGGGGCGTTCCCACGACTACGTCTTGATGGGGATGAACCTGGTCGCGTCGTTTGAGTATCTGGGCGCGGGAGACTGATCAGGCAAGCTGCGCCATCAGATCGGTCGCGATGGATTCCGGGTCGGAGGCATCGCCAGTCGCCTCAATGCGTTTTGGCGGTTCGGTGCTCGTTTCGCCTTCCGGAACGTCTTTGAACACGATGGCGCGGACCTTCACTTTCCCACCGTCGAGGAGCTCGGTATGGACCCCAACCGGAGTCTGGCAACCGGCTCCGAGCGCGTGGAGAAAGGCTCGCTCGACTCGAATGCGATGCCAGGTTGGCTCGTGATTGATGGCGGAGAGAATCTTGCGCGACTCATCGTCGTCGGTGCGGATTTCGATCGCGACGGCACCCTGGCCCGCGGCCGGAATCATGACGGATGGCGGCAGGATCGCGAATCCCAGCCGGTGATCCTCGAACGCGAGTTCCGTTCCGCTCAAGTCGAACCCGAGGCGTTTGAGACCGGCATGGGCCAGGATCGTGGCGTCGATTTCGGGTAGCGTGGCGACTTTGCGGAGGCGGGTTGGAACGTTTCCGCGAATTTCGACCAATTTGAGGTCGGGCCGCCGTTCCTGAATCTGGCGATGGCGGCGAACGCTGCTGGTCGCGACCGTCGCGCCTTCGGGCAGGGAGTCGAGGCCGTTCTCCGCATGAATTTGAGCTTTGGTGATGACGACGTCTTCGATCGGGGCTCGTGGAAGCACCGCCGCGAGATCGAATCGCGATTCCAGGATCGTCGGCACGTCCTTGAGGCTGTGAACTGCGGCGTGGATCGTCTTTTCGTCGAGCGCGTCCTCCAACTCCTTGGTGAAGACGGCCTTGTCGAGGTTGGGGGCGGAAAGCTTGAGGTCCTGGCGCTTGTCGCCCGTTGTCGCGATGATGTTTTGTTCAACGGCGCGGTCGATTCCAGACGCTTCCAGGGCAGCTTGGGTCATTTTCGCCTGGGTCAGCGCAAGATCGCTACCGCGGGTTCCGAGAATAAAGGGATCAGAGGCCATGAGTGGGGATCTGTAGCCTTCGAATGGGAAATAATCAACGAAGGGCGTTTGAGCAGGGCGATCCTCTAACCTTGTCCGCAAGAACGGGCTTGCCCTCAGGCTTGGATTCAGTAGTCTTGGCGCCGAAACACAACCAATCTGGATTCTTTTTTACCATGCGCATTCTCGTTACTGGCGGAGCTGGCTTCATCGGCTCCAATTTGATTCACTACCTGCTCAAGTCGGCCGAGAGCGAACTGGGCGTGAAGATCGACAAAGTCGTCAATTTTGACAAACTGACCTACGCTGGAAATCTCCAGAACCTGACCGATGTCGATTCGGATCCGCGCTATGCGTTTGTGCAGGGTGATATCTGCAAGCGGGAAGATTTCGCCGGCGCGCTGGCCGAACATGACATCGATCACGTGATGCACCTCGCCGCGGAGTCGCATGTCGATCGTTCGATCGACGCCCCGGAAGAATTCATCATGACGAACTTTGTGGGAACGTTTCAGTTGCTGCACACCGCCAAGGAGTTCGCCAAAGAGAAGGACAAGGCCGATTTTCGCTTCCTCCACGTTTCAACCGACGAAGTCTACGGTTCCCTTGAATTGGATGATCCTGCGTTTGAGGAAACGACGCCGTATCAGCCTAACAGCCCGTATTCGGCGTCGAAAGCGGGTTCCGACCACCTGGTCCGCGCCTACTTCCACACGTTCGGTTTTCCCGTCATCACGACGAATTGCTCGAACAATTACGGCCCGTTCCAGTTTCCTGAGAAGTTGATTCCCCTCATGATCGGCAAGGTCTTGAAAGGCGAGAAGCTTCCGGTGTATGGCGATGGATCCAACGTGCGCGACTGGCTCTATGTCGAAGACCACGCCCGCGGCCTTGCCCTGGCGTTGGTCAAAGGGAAGACCGGTGAGACCTACAACATCGGCGGGAAGAACGAGCTGAAGAACATT
>TARA_R110002096_G_scaffold4964_2_pt1 | contig 10121 bp, 3 predicted proteins | sample TARA_R110002096 | Tara Oceans TARA_R110002096 (sample SAMEA4397295) | marine metagenome | biome: Polar Biome; feature: [DCM] deep chlorophyll maximum layer (ENVO:01000326); material: water (ENVO:00002006), including particulate matter (ENVO:01000060) such as... | depth 35 m
TGTTCTAGCTAGTGTATCATCTAGATCCCAAGCACTCATTCCTTTAGGTTCTTGAGAATACTGCGACGTTCTAGCTTTAGCAATAGCTTTGTTTAATCTTTTGTTTTCGTTAATTTGAGTTTTAACTAACGCAAAGCCACCCTCTTTATTTACGTTGTATATTTTGTCAAAAGTTCTACCATCAAGACCTTTTATAGACGTTGGGTTTATACCTCCTTCAATAGCAGAAACTTCTTTGTCAAAATACCTGTTATGCCAATCATCAATCATAGTCCAACCTTGCCCCATGCTTGTTGTTCTTCCGGCTCCTTTTAGTTTAACTTTGTCATCATAGTTGTCTAAAGCTATAAGTTTGTAGTTATTTTGCACCAAACCGTAAGAAGCTTTAAAATCAAAACCACCTAAACTAGAGTGTATTAAATACAAATAAGCCCTAGTAGCTGGCATCGCATGCTCCCATTCGTAGAGTTTGCCATCATAACCTCTTGGGTTTATTGACCAACCAACTAATTCAGCTCCCATACGGTGGGGATGTTCTGTGTTATTTCCTACAAAGCTAAAGTAATTACCCCAAACAGGTGCGTTTTTTCTTGGATTATCTCTTAAAGAATTATTTATTCTTTTCCAAAGCTGCTCATGCATGCTAACATGCATTTCGTTAATTTCCTCAATAGTCATAACAACCGGGTTGTTTTTAGTACCACTGATTTTTCTACCCTTATCATTAGTTGTTTCTATCTCTTTTGGCGTTTTACCAAAATATGTAGCGTATGTTATTCCATATTTATATTTTGCGCCGGCTCCAGTAAACGCTTTTCCATAATCTTCATCTTTTATCGAATCAAAAAGCTCGTCTCTTTTTTGCTTGTAATAATCTCTAAGCTTTATTTTTTTACCATTAACTATTACAATATCGTTTTTTGTGCTACCAAGATGTCTGTCGCTTTTAAAAAACAAACCTGATGTAGCTGCTTCTTTGGGTAAAACAGGTATAATAATATTTTTTACATCAAGAAAAAAAGCATCAATACTATCCGTTGTTTTAAAGTCGTGTATTGATCTTCCTGTATGAAATTCTAAAACTTTATTTATGTGCCCTTGCTCTATTTCAAAAGTAAGTTCAATATTACCTTTGGCTTCTACTATTTTATCTATAACCGTTGACCCTTCAGCTTCTTGAGAAAACATTGCAGCGCCTCTACCGTCTTTTAGTTGATCAACTTTTTCTTTTGTTAATTCAAGAGCATCTTTTTCTTGCCTCACAGCTTGGTCAACCGCTATAACGGCTGTTTGTATTACTTGTGATCTAAGTGCTGGATCTACAGATACATTATTTACTCTAGCTCTAGGTATTAAACCAAATATAGCTAAATAAACAGCTGGATCTATTCTTTGTTTGGCTTGTTCTTTTAAACCTTTACCCGTTCCAGTTGTTTTAAAAGACGTTCTACCACCAGCATCAAAAAACGCTTTACCTAAAGCTGTATTAGCAATACCTGTTGGATCACCAGCTCTCGTGGTTCCTTCTGGTAAAGAAACTATATGCTCATCACGTCTAGGTAGTATATAGTCTTGTGCGGACTTTCTCATAGTAGTGGTAAGATCTTGCTCTCTAATTAATCTTATTGGATCAACGCCGTATATCTTAGCTACTTTTTCTAATATTGGGTAATATTTACCAGTTGGTACACGTAAAGATTTTAATTCTTTAGGTGGTTTTTTACCATCTTTTTTATATTGCGCTTTTAACTCTGGCGTTATTGGCGTACCGTCTTTCATGAATTTATCATGTGATACTATATTTTTCTTAACATCTAAATATTTGTTAACACCCACTACGCCAAACGTTACAACGTCTGTTCTTATTTCGTTTTGTAAATCAGTTTCACCAAAAGTTTCTAAAGCAACTTTATCTTGCGTTACAACACGCTCACGTTTTGGTGCTTTAGTTGTTGTTTCTACGCCTTGTTTTTCAACTTTTTCTGTAACACCTTCTTGCTGCATTGATTGAATTATGTTACCAAACCTAGGATCTTTTTCATAAAATTCTATAAGTCTAACATCTAATAGGTTCAACCTAGTGCCAGGTACAAAAGAATTTAGATAACCCATTATACTATCATTTAACTTAGGATCATAACCTTTTGTTTTTTCAGTACCAATCAGTAAACCCATCAACCCTCTCCTCTCATCAAACAAAAAGTTGTTTACTATATCAGCTTTATCTTCTTGATTAATACCTTCTAGTACAGGTAATCTTCTGTCAACTTCATTCTCTAAAGTATAGGCTATCATTAACGCAGCGTCTCTTTTTGTTTTAGCATTTTTAGATATTAAAGCTTCTTTAAAAGTTTCAACTTCTTGGTATATTTGTGAAAACTGAGCCTTCGCTTTTTTGTCGGCTTTTGTTTTAGCTAATATTTTACTTTTACGTATAGCTCTTTCATCAGCTTTTGTAAGCGTACCAGCTTTTATTTTTTTACCAAGACCAACTAAAAAATTCATAACATCTGTCTCGCCTGCAAAATCAAACTCAAAATCTTTACCAGTTGTTTTTGTTATAGCATCGTTAGACATTAATCCCCATAGATTAGTAAATCCTTTATTCTTTTTAATATCAAACTTACCAGCGCCAACCTCTTCTAAAAACACAGAAACAATTTCTGAAGCTCCTTGAGCACCTTGACCAGTTCTTAGCATAATACGCTTGAACATAGCTTCGTCATTATTCTTAGTCCACTCTATAATTTGCTTTGCCATTGGTGTAAATATTTTATTTCCTCCACCGGCTTGTAATGCGTTCCAAAATACTTGATGTCCACCCTCATGGGTTCTAGTTTCAAATCTTTCTGCTTTAGCTTGCGACTCAACTACAGACATAGAAAACATATCCCTTGAAACTCCTAATGCGTCTAGTGATTCTTCTGTTAAAAAATTCCCAAAAGCAACTCTAGCCAAACCATAAGTACCCCCGCTTTTTATATTTTTTATTAGTATCTTCTTTTCATTTTTTAAATTAGCGATAACCTTGTCAAGTTTTCCATTTTCATTTAGTGACGTTAATTTATCAATTTCACCTTGAATTAAACTTTCTACAGACTCAACAGCTTCATCTATTGTTTCAAACGAAGTATAATTTTTAGCTAAATTTGTCCGCTTATAACTTGCGTTACTTTCTCTAGCTTGTTCTTTAGCCCATACATTCCTAGCTCTTTCAGTTACTTTCTTTTCATCAGGCTCTGCTTGTCCTTCATTTTGTAATTCAATTCTAGCGGCGTCTTTAAGAGTTTTAAGTTTCTTTTCATCAGCTAAAACAAAACCCCATTCACTACCAAAAGTTTTTGAATCTTTAAAGTATTTTCCAGCTGCTTTATGACTATTAAATTTAACTAATAATTCTTTTAATTTTTTATCTTTTATTGGTTGAGGTAAATTACCGTCAACAATATTTTGAGCTTCAATCTTTATCTCCTCCATAGCTAACTCGTTTGCTAGAAAAGCTCTATAAGCATCTGGAGTAAGCTTGTTGTTAATATTTTTTTGAACTTCGTTTATAATAGCTTCGTTCTTCTCTTTTAATCCTTCTATTAAAGCGTCGTTATCTTTTATTTCTTGCTCTGCTCTTTTAGCATCTTTGCTATTGCCATGCAGGAATTTAAGTCCTTCTTGCAAATCACCATTTAAATTTGCTATAGCTTGCATTTCAGTTATATTATCTCTAACTTCTTGCATTTGAGAGTGATCAGCAAATTGAGAGGTAACAGCGCCAGCGACAAATCCAGTATAAGATATACCCATACCCATAGTAAGACCTAAGAAAGCTGCATGATCCATTCCTTCGGTAAAATCTTTTCCGTCTATTAGGTTTTGACTTCCTTGTGTAGCGGATTCACTTACAGCTTCTAATGCTGGTGAAAATATTAATGATTTAGCCGCGTTTTGTTTAACAAAAGCTTTTGTAGTGTTATCTACCAAAGCTTTTCCACCACCGGAAAACACCATGCTTTTAGCGTTACGCATTATAGGTACTGTAATAGCATAATCTAAAACAACTTCAGAAGCCGCAAATCCTAAACTTTTAAACCATTTTTTAGTTTTAGAAGTAAAATCGCCAGTAGCTCTTTCTTCCATTGTCATTTCAGCCCATGTGTCACCGAACACAGAACTACCTAAAATTCCTAATCCTAAATAACCAGTGGCTAAAGTAGCGTATATAGGTATTTGATCTGTTCCGGCTTCAAGTATGAATTGCCCAAAGTTTCCATCTTCAAAAGCATGATCAAAATCTACGCTTTTCTTAAAACTTTCTCTATTATTTGATACTACGTTCTTCCATCTAATAATCTCATCATCATGCATAGCTCCTGGACCAATCTCTCCGCTATATCCATATGTTGAAAACTTAGGAATCCCATACGCTGCTGTTACGAATAAATTAGCAAATCCATAACCCAACACTTCTTGGAACCTTTCCATGTCATCATAGTTCCTTCTTATTAGGCTTCGCTGTAATTCATTTTCTTTGATGTTATTGATAGAAGCGGTTGTTTTCTTTTGAATAGCATCAAAATTATCCATCATAGGTTGCAACTCATCCATATCTTTAAGATATTGCTCCCATATTTCTAGCGGAACTATTTTTCCATTTTCTAGTTTAACTGTTTCTTGATCCTTTATAAATGTTAACGCTTTTACGCCAGGATACTCATGGTTTAAATCTTGGAAATGAGCATTTGCTATTTTAACCCTTTCTAAAACACTACTTTTAGTTAAATCTTCATAAATATGATTAAGTTGCAGTTCGTTAGCTCTATATTCTAATACGGCTTTTGCTTCATCTACTCTACTAGCGGTTTTCATGAGGTAGTATTTATCCTCCATTTCTTTTCGGATCTTTTCTCGAAATTTTATACTAGCAGCATCATATCCATAAATAGTGCCTCTGGAGGGTTTAATGCCCTCTTTCTTAGCCCTTTCTAAAACCCATTCAGCATCCCAATCATTAAAATCCTCGTGCAAATCCATCCATACTTTATATTTCTGCGACTTAACATAATTTTTTGCTACTTGCTGCATGTTTCGCAAAGCCTTTTGCTTTATTTCTTCTACAGTTGGTTCTACATAAGAAGTATTACTAGCTTCAGCTTTTTTCTTATTTTCTGCAATTAGTTGTTTTTTTGCTTCTTCAATTTCTTTTTCGTAACCACCGTAAGGTTTTACTACTTCTTCAAAATCTTGGTATTTTTCAAAATTATAACCGGGTGCTTCAATAACAGTTTTTTCGTTAAATATATCTGTTGACGTTAGATTTTTTTCTACAAGATGATTCTCATATTCTATCTTCGTAGGGTTCATTTCATTTTTACGTATACTGCTTTGTACTAGCGCGTTTGTTTCTCGATCCTTAAGTCTTTTAGTAACTTGATCTTCCGATAAATGCGAATCTATAAAATTAGTTAATTTGTTAAAGTTCTCAACTTTTACAGCATTCCAACCTTCTTGAGGTTCTGTAAGAAACCCAGCAAGATCTAATTCTATAACTATTTCATCATCACTACCTGGAAAAGTAACTTTTATAGCGTCATAAGATCGCGGGACGTGTTTTTTACCCTCTTTACCGCTTGATTTTTTATATAATTCTTTCTCTTCAAAATTGGCAAAAACAGGACTAATATCGACTTCTTCAAAATTAAACTCAGGATATAGTTTTGATAATTCTAAAACAGCATCTTCTTCTTCTAAATTCCAAAAACTTTGGCCTTCATATAAACTACCATCATGTCTTAATACGTTGTGGATTGGATTGGTATTTGTATATAGTTTGTTGTGATCAATAGTTTTTCCTTCGGCTTTGTCTTCAATAATCTTTTGTCTTTGTGCCTCAACCGTGATTTCAGGAATATAAGTGAAATTCCCAAATTTATTGAGGGCCTCTTTTGCTTCTACGTTTGTAGCTGCCATAGGTAACACGCTATCAAGTTTTTCTACTGGAGCGGATTCTACTAAAGTTTTAGGTTTTTCCTCAAATTTAATTTTTTCCTCTTTCTTTTTGTTGTTTAATCTTTTCTCAATAGTTTCAAGTTGTGCTGAGTTGTATCTTCCAGAATCTATATAAGGCTGCATGATGTTACTACTACTTGCTTTTTCCTTTACAGGTTTTTTTTCAACAACTTCTTTTTTAACAACTTCTTTTTTAACAACTTCTTTTACGACTGCTCCACCAAACTTTTCATGATATAGCTTTTCACCATACAAAATCCCATCCGAACCCTTGTGAGCTTTGTAATTACCTTCTTTATGTTTTAATGGAGAATTGGAAACTTTAGTCATATTAAACTATATTATTTTGTGCAATTAATGCATCAGCTTCTTGCACTTCTTTAGGTGTTTGAAAATTTGGATCAAAAGCCCTTTTAATTCTACCAGCAAAGTGATTGTGCAATCTATTACCCGAATCAACATCTGGATCGAAAGAATCTGGATGTAGCATTTCATCTGGTATTTCACCTGACGCTATCGCTTCTTGATTTTCTCGAACATAATTGTCTAAAAAATTAATTCCACCAACGTCATCTGCAGTGAAAATTTTAGAAGCATCCCCGTTTTTAAGTAATTTATCTATAGCCCAATCAACATCAAAATCTAAAGGCTCACCAAGAGTATTTCTTTGTTTGCGAGCATCTTGTTGCATTTTCATAAAGTCAGCTTCTTCCGTACCTTTGACAACCCAATTTTCTGTTATATCCTCTATTTTTTTAACTACTAACTCTCCATCTGGATTTATAACCGATAAAACTGGTCTCATATCAGAATCAAAAGAAATCTCTCCTCGCTCTATCATGAAAGCTCTATCCCAATTTAAATCAGTATAATTTGAAAACAAATTTTTACCACCATGTCCACCGCCATAGTTCAGTGCGAATTCCTGTTTTATATCTTTCAAATTATCAAAATCCCGGGCCCATTGTTTTATAGCTCCACTATAAATATTCGCCCTTTTTCTATCACCATCCGTCATGCTCTTGTCATATTCAAAAAATGCACTTGTCACTTGTTCGTTTATAACAGCTTGATTTTGCGGACCATGTATTTCAGAAGATTTTGAATCCTTACCATAAGGCATGTTTTCAAAATACTTTTTAACTTGTTTGTCTTCAGCCATATTATTATATTATTTATTATTGCTTTTTAAATAAACCACTTATCCCACTAACTCCACCTGTCATAGCAGTAGTGACAGCACCGGTAACGAACTGATCCATTTGAGCTGTTGCATTGGCAATTTTCTGATCTGCCGCTCCTTTTCTACCCATAGCAAAATCTAACATTTTATCTTGTTTATTTATATCAAAACCCTCAACCATTCTAGCTCCCTCTCTTTCCATTAAATCTCTTTTCTGTTCTCCTTCAACGTCTAATTGTTGTAATCTACCAGCTTCTCCTTTAGCTCTTGCTTGATTAGCTTGTTCTTGCTGGCCAATAGAAGCAGATGCTTGTTGAGCTTGCTTAGCCCCTTGGTTAGCTAATACTTGTGCTAACCCAGCAACACCACTACCACCAGCAGCGCCTTTCATACTAGCCATTATGTCTGACATAGATTGTTGTGATTGCTGTTTTGCAAACTCAGCAGCTTTTAAATCTACAGTTTGATCTTCATAGACATTCTCCATGTCCGCATAAGGATTTTTAACCCCAGCATAAGGGTTTGTCATTTTAGTATCTTCCCACGCGTCCATTTGGTTGCCCAGATCTTCATTGGCTGCGCGTTGCTCTCTTCTTCTTTGAGCCCCGCCAAACAAGAAACTAAGAAACTTAGTTGGAGATGAATTTTGATTTGCCATAATTTTTATTTATTTATATCTATAATAGTCACACTTTTTGCCAATAATTTACTCTATTGCATTGTAAGGAACTTCTCTAAGTCGAATCTTAATATTACATTTTCATTACCTGCTTTGTTAATTTTAATATTCCCAGTTATAGTGGCAACACTACCAGCGCCTGGAAAAGTTAAAGTTATACCGCTTTCTAGACTTTGAGCAGCACTAAGAACTATAGTACCAGCTCCGGTTACAGATCCAGCTCCACTTGCCACCGTTGGATTTGCTACACTAGAATCTATACCAATTCCGCTTACACTGCTAATATTATCTGAAATACCAATTCTGTTGGCGATTACTACACTAGTACTAGAGCCACCAGCTGAAGCCGCTGTTGTAGTTGTTGTAATCTCCGTTAATGCTACAGCTAAATCAGTAAATTCTACGTCATATCCAGTTAAACGATCTATTTCAGATTCTCCATAACTGAATATTTTTGCATAAGCTCCACCTCCAAAAGTTACAAGCGCTTGTTCAGAAAATGTTACAATTCCAGTTTGTACTGTTGTTTCTACTTTTGTAGTACCATCTCTTGTAGTAACTGGTAAAGCCCCTAAAGTATCCAATGCTGGTATTCTTACGTTATCAACTTTATATTCGTCAGGTTGCCCTTCGTTCACAGTTGTTTGAACCAAATACTCTTTTATAGTAGGTTGAGCTGCAAATAAATCACCTTTTAATTGCCTCATTCCAGCGGTTAACCCATATATATTATCAAGACTCCACCTATAATTTCTTCGGTTACTAAAACTTAGTGTTTCATCGTCATCAATAGCGATCGCTTCTGACATTGTAAAAACTTTAGCATTACTACCAACGTTTATAGCTGTTACAGTTACGGGGTTAGCTCGAGTTCTAGCATCTAAAGCCGCATTACCAGTTATTCTATCTCCAACAGCCCAAAGACCAGTAAAATCATCATCCATTGTTACGTTTGTAGCCCCACCTTCAACGGCCCCATTAACAACTTTATCTGCAGCTGTAGTTGCTGGATATATATTTTCTCCTTCTATATTTAATGGTATTGCTGCAGGCGTCGCTGTTACAAAAGCCATTATATCGCTACTAGCTGGTTGTTTGCTTATAGCTAGAGTATTACTAGTACCCGTTGTGACGATAAATGAAAAAGGAATTGTAGCAGTGCTTGCATTTCTTGAAGTGGTTATTACTTGAGTCCCAAACACGCCCGTAATAGTTGCATTAGGCGCATAACTAGAAAGCGTTAATGTGACATCTAAAGTTTGATATATTACTTTTTGTATTAAATTAGAGTTAGATCCTGTAGTAGAATTTATATCTATACTATTATCAGGGAATCTGACTTCATTGTATTCAGCATGTTTAGAATTATTTTCAGTGAATAAATAAATATCATATTGAGCTCCCGCCGCAACCTTTGGAAAACTTATACTTCCTTTGGAAGAATTTCCCCCTATACTTACGTTAGTTAATTTAGTTTGAGTTGTTTGAAATAAACCAGTTTCAAAATTATAATAATTAACTCCTTCTTTAATTTCTAAACTAAACACTGCCCCTTTATCACCTAAAACAGTAAATTTTCTTCTTTCTCCAGATTCTTTTATATCACTTGTATCTAACTTAAAACCTTTTATTATCTTCGAACCATATAACGCAGCGTGCTCCGTGTCTAACATAAGACTACCATCTGGCATATAATGATATCCAGCGGGTGCTATTTGACCTTGAGCGCTTGTAGTGCTTTGCCTAGCTGCTGCGGGTGTAGTTGTATTGTGATATGACATAGTTTATTTTATTTATTTACTACTTTCGGTAATTTCAGAACCCACTGAGAATAACTCAATTTTTCCTGTAGAATTATTTTCAAATTTTACATCCGCAAAATATCCTACTAAACTAGATGTATTAATCGCGTGATTTTTTGCAAACATAATGTAGTGCTGGTCTGGAAAAGCAAGGAAATAGCCAAAAGCTGGAAGGTTATTAAGATATGATCCCGATGAATTGTCAACACTAACTATTATATTAACGTCTATACTAGTAACAGTTCCAAGTAACACTATTTCCCCGGAATCGATAACATTAAACGATCCATTGGTAGTTGGTTGTTGAAAGTATATAGTATCTCCAATTTGTAATGATACATTAATACTATCATTAAGTTCTAATATTATTGATGTAGTACTCACGCCCCCAACATTATTTGCCATTCCAATCCCCTGAATATCAAAAGCTCCAAAATCTGTTTCTGATGTTATATCA
>TARA_R110002096_G_scaffold5159_18_pt1 | contig 10120 bp, 10 predicted proteins | sample TARA_R110002096 | Tara Oceans TARA_R110002096 (sample SAMEA4397295) | marine metagenome | biome: Polar Biome; feature: [DCM] deep chlorophyll maximum layer (ENVO:01000326); material: water (ENVO:00002006), including particulate matter (ENVO:01000060) such as... | depth 35 m
GCGTCGATTTCGAGGAAGCAGCCGCCCGTATCGCGTGGATGCAATTGCAGGTAGCACCCGTCGGCATGGCGCTGTTCCCACGCAATCCGGACCCCGAGTGCCACGGCGCGATCCCGGCAAGCCCGTTGCTCAGCCGCACTGCCGGCCTGGCAGATCACCATATAGCCTGCATCGTCGCCACGTCGGTCGAGATAACGAGCCGCGGGTGCGTCACCTCGAACCGGTGCGACGACTTCGAGAAACTGTGTTCCCAGCGGCATCACCGCGTTCTCCAGGCCGAACGCCTGAACCGCGTCATCGACGCAGCAGATCGTCGTGCCAAGCACGGCGCAAACGTCGGCGACGAGCGGATCGCGTTCGCAGGCCACGAGTGCAATCTGGCGCAGGCTCAACGCCATTCGCGGGATCTCGCAATCACTGAATCGATTGCGCGAGCGATCTAGTCGAGCATCGCCTGGTGGCGGATGTAGTGCTGGATCGCGACGAGTTCATCCGCCGACAGGTCCGAGAACTCCGGCATGCCCGCGGCGCGGCGACTGCCGTTGACGACGATATCCCTGAACGAGGCGAGATCGAGGACGCTCGCCGCAGCGCGCAGATCCGGTGCGTAGCCCCCGGATTCCGCGCCCGCACCGTGACACATGAGGCACGATTCGACATAGGCCTGCGCGCCTGCCTTGGCTTTGCCGTCATCGATCGCGAAGTCGACCTTCAGTGGTTGCGGGAACACCGGTGGCGGCGACGGCGGCAAGGCAAGTTTGCCGTCGAGCGAGAACGTCACGAGGCGCCGCGGGTGGGCTCTGTAGGCCCAGCCGTGCTGACCCCCGAGGAAGCCCGGGGTGGCCGCCCCGGCGCCACCCCAGCCGACGAGGATCGAAACGTATTGTTTGCCGTCGACCGCATAGGTGATCGGTGGCGCCGAGATACCGGAGCCGAGATTCGTCTGCCACAGCGTTTTTCCGCTCGTGGCATCGTAAGCATGGAACGTGCCGTCCGCGCGGCCCTGGAACAGCAGGTTACCCGCGGTCGTCGTCGTGCCCGGGTTCCACACGCCGGGCAGCGGTACCTCCCAGATGAGTTTCTGGCGCAGTGGATCCCACGCGCGCAACGCGCCGGTGCCGGCGTTCGCCGGGATCTTGTCCTCACCAAACGCAACGGCGGGATCGAATTGCCAGTATGGCGACTGCCAGGCCTGGATATCAATGTGGTTGTCGCTGAACAAACCGGGCATTTCAATCGACGGAATATAGACCAGACCGGTATTCGGGTTGTACGACATGGCGTGCCAGTTGTGGCCGCCAAATGCGCTCGGCCAGACGAGTTCCTCGCCATCTTCGTAGCGCGCGCCGGCACGTTCGATCGGACGGCCGGTCTTTAAATCGATACCGCTCGCCCAGTCGACTTGCGCATACTTTTCCGCCGACAACAGTTTGCCGTTCGAACGGTTGATGATGTAGAAAAATCCGTTCTTCGGCGCATGCAGTATCACTTTCAGTGCGCGCTCGGGGTGCTTCAAATCGACGAGCATGATGTCCATGCTCGAGTTGTAATCCCAGGTCTCCCCCGGGGTCGTCTGATAATGCCAGCGGTACTTGCCCGTTTCCGCGTCCAGTGCAACCACCGCGCACAGAAACAGATTGTCGCCGCCATCGGGACTGCGGATTTTCCGGTTCCACGGCGAACCGTTGCCGGTGCCGATCAGGATCTGATCAAAATCGGGGTCGTAGGTAATACCGTTCCAGACATTACCGCCACCGCCATGCTTCCACCATTCGCCGGTCCAGGTTGCCGCAGCCATGCGCTGCGCATTGTCCTCGAAACCGTCCGCCGGGTTGCCGGGCACGACGTAGAAACGCCACGCCTGTTTACCGGTCGCCGCATCGTAGGCCGTGACGAAACCGCGGCTCCCGCCCCATTCCGTGCCGCCGTTGCCGATAATGACCTTGTCCTTGAACACTTTCGGCGCGCCGGTGATAAACAACGGCAACTCGGGGTCGTAGGTTTGCGTCGTCCACACTTCCTTGCCGCTGGTCGCGTCGATCGCAATCAGGCGGCCGTCGATCGTGGCCGTGATCACCTTGCCTTTCCAGAACGCGATCCCGCGGTTCCAGTCCCACATGATACGCAGCCGCTTACCGGCGTGTTCGATCACTTTCGGATCGTATTCCCACAGCAGGTGGCCGGTTTTCGCATCGACCGCGCGTACGACGTTGTAACTGCCGTTGAAATACAGCGTACCGTCGACGACGAGCGGCGTGCCGGTGAGCGACCGATCGTTCGGCAGATCGAGGTACCAGTCGACCCCGAGACCCTGCACGTTGCCGTCGTTGATCTGCGCCAGCGGACTAAAGCGCTGTTCATGATAAGTACGTCCGTACGCGAGCCAGTTATCGCCCTGTTCGAGGTCACTCAACGCAGCATCGTCAACGGTTGTTGCCGCGAGCGTGAACGCTGCAGTGCAGCACAGTATGCCGACCACGGCATGTACTTTCGAAAACATCGGGAAGTTCGCCATTGTCTGGTAACGCGCCCGACTGTACGGGAATCACTGCCGGGTCGCCAGCGTGTCTGGTGGAGTCCGCGTGTCCACCATACAATGCAGTGCAAACCAATTTTCATTTCAGTAATGCACGGGAGAAATGCGCATGAGTGCCTATGTGATCGTTCACGGTACCGTCAAGGACGCCGACAAAATGCAGGAGTACGGTGCCGCCGCTGGACCGACCGTGGCCGCGCACGGTGGCGAAGCCGTGGTGCGTGGGCCGGCCACGGTATTGAGCGGTACGAGCGATCACAAGATCGCGGTCGTGCTGAAATTCCCGGACGCGGGCGCCGCGAAAGCGTGGTACGCGTCGCCCGAGTACCAGGCGATCATCCCGCTACGCGAGCAGGCGCTCGACAGTGTGTTCGTCGTCGTCGGCGAATAGGCGACCAGATTGCCGCCGCGCGCCCGGGTCGTACGCAACAATGCTGCGTTGTGACAACCGGGCGCGTCGCACGTCGCGAGGTGCGGGCGGGTGAAACCGCCGCGGGTGTGACCAGCGACAACGGCCGTTCAGAAACGCAGTCAGCTTCTATACTTGGATTATGAGCATACCCACCGAACACGTACTCACCGGTCTCAAGGTCCTCGATTTTACGCGCGCCGTCGCCGGTCCGACGTGTACGCGGATGCTTGCGGAAATGGGCGCCGATGTGATCAAGATAGAAGCCGCGCCGGACGGCGACCTCGTGCGCAATGTCTCGAAATTCGCGAACGAGCGCAGCCTCTACTACATCCAGCAGAACCTGAACAAGAAAAGCGTGTGTCTCGATCTGCGTGACCCGCGCGCCCTCGAGATCATTCGCGATCTCGTTCCGCACGTTGATGTCGTCGTACAAAATTTCAAGCCCGGGGTCATGGCGAGCATGGGGCTCGACTACGAAAGCCTGAAGGCGCTGCGCGAAGACATCATTTTGTGTTCGATCTCGGCGCTCGGCCAGACCGGCCCGCTCGCGCTGAAACCCGGCTACGACTATATCGCGCAGGCCTATGCCGGGATTACATCGATGATCGGTGATCCGGACGCCCCGCCGTATATCCCGCAAGCGGCGATCGGCGATGTGAGCACCGGGGTCCACGCGGCACTCGCCGTAACCTCGGCGCTGCTGTACCACGCGCGCACGGGCAAGGGTCAGCATCTCGATATCGGACTGCTCGACGTGTACTACCATTGCCACGAAGTGAACGTGCACCAATACAGTGGCAGCGGCGGCGTCATGCAACCGAACCGCACGGGGCGTCACATGGGATATCTCGCGCCGGCGGGGATCTTTGCCGCTACGAACGGTTCCGTTCTGATCATGGCGTTCCTGCACCACTGGAAGGACCTGTGCGCGGCGATGGAGCGACCCGATCTCGTCGACGACGAAATTTTCGGTGATGACGCGCGGCGTCTCGAGCACGTCGACGACACGGTTGCCATCATCGAGGCATGGCTCGCGACCCTGCCGGACGTCGACAGCGCGGTCGACATTCTCGAAGCGCATAACGTTCCGTGTGCTCCGATCCTGTCCGTCGCCGAAACGGTGACGCATCCACACCTCGTGCAACGCGGAACGGTGCGAACCATCACTGATCGCATCGCCGGTGAATTCCAGATCCCGGGTAACCCGTTGCGGTTTTCGGCGTTCCCGGAGCCACCGGATTATGTCGCGGCAACACTCGGCGAGCACAACCGCGAAATCCTGCGCGAGGTGCTCGGCAAGGATGCGGCGACGATAGATTCGCTGTATGCCGACGGGGTTCTGATCGAAAAGCCGGTTTAGCGGGGCGGCGTGCCCGACGCACGCCTGCCTGGTAATCACAACGGAGAAAGCACATGACCGACCACGTTTACAAATCCGTCGAACTGACAGGCTCCTCACCCGATGGCATCGAAGCTGCGGTCAACACAGCACTCGACCGCGCGAAAAGCACGATCCACAACATCCGCTGGTTTGAAGTTGCCGACATACGCGGCGTCGTGCACGAAAATCGCATCGCGCACTGGCAGGTGACGGTGAAACTCGGCTTTACTCTCGACGAGTAACCACGCGCATACGCGCGTCGGTCACTGCTTCGCGATCGCGGTTACGCGCGGCAGCCGGATCACGATCCGCTCGAATTGCTGCGAGCGTCCCTCGATCGTGCGGTCGTCGATGGTTTTCGTGACGACGGCCGGCAGCGTCTGCCCGTGGAGGAAAAACGTGAGTCCCGTTTTGTTCTGCAGGGACTCTTCGACGAGCTCGGTGAACGCGGCCGGAACCGCACCGCTGCGCGCGCCGGGATCCACGGTGGCCGGGGCGGCGAGAGCGCGCCGGCGAGCAGGCAGATGCCCGCACGTAACCCGCAACTACGTTTCAGATAAGCCATGGCTTTGCTCCTGATAGACGGCCGGAGGCATCGTAGCGTCCGGGCGCGGCGCCGGCGAGCGCCGGCTGGCGGCTGGAGACTGTCAGCGCGCGCCCGGGTGCGGGGTGTCGAACAGGCCTGGCGCCGCAAGTACGGCGTCGAAATTTTCCTCGCCGCTCGCGGCCAGGCGGGCGGCGAACGCCGGCGCATCGTAGTTCCCGTCGCCGCCATCGGTGCGTCGAAGCCGGGTGCGCACGGTCGGGTCGGCACCGGCCTCGAGCAGCAGGCTGACCGCGCTGACGTTGTTCAACAGGATTGCGCTGTGCAGCGGCGTCAGACCCTGCGTGCCACGCTCGTTGATGTCACAGCCGAGGTTCCGCAGTTGTCCCAGCAACCGGCGGACGCGCCGCGGGGGGACGCTGTCGTCCCACGCGGCAACGAGCAGGCCGATAGCGGTCGAGGGGGCGAAATCGCGGTCCGGGCAGCGCGTGAAGCGTCGCAGGCCGAGCGTTGCCGCGGCCCGTACGGGTGCGGATGAACCGTGCAGCGCCTGTACGAGCAGTGTGTCGCCAGGCTGGCCGGCGATGCTGTAAGCGTACGCCGCGGCAAGCGCGATCACCGTGGCGATGACGGGCACAACGAGCCTGGGCTTCAGCACGCGACCCGCCGGGCGGGCGCGTCCGCGATGACGGGCACGTGCGGGTGCGGAACCCGGGAAGCCGCTAGACCCAGACTTCTTCGGTATGCAGGCGGGTCAGCAGTATCTTGCTGATCCGCCACTCACCGTCCTGTTTCACGTAGTGTTCGTGGTAGTGTCCCCAGCCCTTGAAGTGGCATGTCGGCAGACGCACGTAATCGAACATCGCCCAGATCGCTTCCGCCGTCGTCGCGCCGGTCAGCCTGATCTCCGGCATGAAACCCTGATGCATCGATTTCGCGCCGGTCATGAGCGCGCGTATTCCGTCGACGAGTGCCTCACAACCTTCGATTTCGACATCCACCGGCAGATCATCCGACGCGCGCGGCACCCCTTCATAGCGGGCGCTGATGTCGGCCGTGAAACACGTGTGCCAGTCGTCGAACTGCTGGGTGTCCATCAGGCGAAAGTAACGTGATTTCAGTTGCCGGATTGCTTCGAGATCATCGAGTTGGTCGTTAGTCATGGCTGCCTCCGTTCGGATGGTTTGTTGTTCCGATAGTGTACTCATTAACGACGGCTGCGCTGCATTGTCTGTTACGCTGCGTCGTGGCACATTGCGCCGCCATATTATTCTGGATTGCTTGCATGAAACGTTCGCTGCCCGGGCAATTCGCCGCAGCCGATCGCGGGGCCGTTTGCTGCGTGCGGTCGAACATGAACGCCGGGGGCGCGCGTACCCGGTGCCCGCGCCCGCGCGGTCGCTAGCGGATGGAACCGGCCGCGCTACCGCGTCACTGGGGCGGCGTCATTCTCGCGCTCGCCGTTGCGGTCAGCTTCGCGGCGAACTCGACGTTTGCCGGCCTCGCCTACACCGGCGGTGCGGATGCGATGTCGGTGTTTGCCGCACGCAGCACGGCGGCGTACGTCGTGCTGCTGGTCTACCTCGTGGCGACGGGCCGCCCGCGCAAACTCCCGGCACCTCAGCGCAACAAGGCTCTTGTGCTCGGCGTGGTCATGGCGTGGGCGTCGTACGCCCTGCTCTCCGCGATGGAAAGAATGCCCGTCGCGTTGTGCGTTATCACGCTCTACACGTATCCGCTGCTCGTCGCCTCGTTCGGCTGGTGGAGCGGACGGGAACGCTTTCGCGCGCGTTTCGCCGTTGCGCTCGCGGTCGCATTCGCCGGTCTCGTGCTCGCACTCGATCTGTCGGGCAATGCGCCGAATCTTACCGGTCTTGTGCTCGCGGCAAGCGGCGCGATCGGGGTGGCGACCCTGTTGCTCGCCAATGAGCGGGTGCGCGCGCCGGCCGATGCGCAGGCGTTTACCCTGTATATGCTTGCGACATGCATGGTGTTGGCGCTGATTATCAGTGCCGCCGAGGGCGAATTTGCGTTACCGCAGACGCGCGCGGCGTGGGTCGGTTTCATCGCGACCCCGCTGTGCTACAGCTTTTCGATCATCTGCATGTTTGTTGCGGTTTCGATGATCGGCTCACTGCGCACATCGGTCGTCATGAATCTCGAACCCGTATCGAGCGTACTGCTCGGCTACCTGCTGCTGTCGCAAACGCTCGACGGATTACAGTTGCTCGGCGTTGCACTCGTTATCGCGGCGATCGTGTTCATCGAGGGTGGTTATGCAGCCGGGACCAGGGTCAGCCCGTAGGCGTCCGGCCGGCGAGCCGATAGCCGCCGAAGCCGAGATTCTCGCGCAACGTGGCGGCAGCGTAGTCGGCGTGGTACAGCCCGCGGCGTTGCAGTTCCGGCACGACAAAGTCGACGAAATCGACGTAGGCGCCGGGCACGTGAGTCGCACCGATGACGAAACCGTCGCAGGCACCCCCGGCGAACCACTGTTCGAGTCCGTCCGCAACGTCGCGCGGGGTGCCGACGAAGTTCGGCGCCTCGTGGATCGTCCCGCGACCGCTGTATTGCACGAAGTCGGCGACGGTCGGATTGCGTTTGCCGGACAGTTGCACGACCCGGTCGCGAATTGCGAGTAAGCCGCCGAGCGCGCCGAGTTCCTCATCGCTGAACGTAGCGTTCAGCGGCTTGCGCGCGAAATCGTAATTCAGCACTTCCGACAACAGGGTCAAACCGTCGATCGGCTCGGCGAGCGCTTCGATCCGCGCGGCTTTGTCCTCGGCTTCCGTTTGCGTCCGGCCGACGATGGGATAGACGAGCGGCGCGAGACGAAACGAGTCCGGATCGCGCCCCTGCTGCAGCGCTTCCGAGCGCATGTCCGCACGGACGCGGCGACCGAATTCGATATCGGGAAAGATCGCGAAGATCACTTCACCCCAGCGCACGGCAAACTCGCGTCCGCGTCCGCGTCCGCTCTGCCCGGCCTGGATGATCACGGGATGCCCCTGCGGGGTCCGCGGTACCGTGAACGGTCCGCGCGAGGACAGGAAGCGGCCGTTGAAATCGAGACGCGACACTTTCGCCGGGTCGGCAAAACGACGTGATTCGCGATCGAGGATCAGGGCATCTTTCGCCCACGAATTCCAGTGTCCGAGCACAACCTCCATGAACTCGTCGGAACGGTCGTAACGCAGGTCGTGAGCGATGGATGCGCCGCGCCCCATGTTGCGCGCTTCGGAGTCGTTCAGTGACGTAACCACGTTCCAGGCCGCACGTCCGCCGCTCATGTGATCGAGCGTCGCGAACTGGCGCGCAATGTGAAACGGTTCGAAGTAACTCGTCGATAAAGTGGCGCCGAGCCCGATCCGGCTCGTCACCGCGCTCAGGTTCGCGAGAATCGGCAGCGGGTCCATTTTCACGACACGAATACCGTTCTCGACCGAGGCGGCGTGGTCGTCACCGAAAATGTCCGGCATGGCCAGGCGGTCGTCGAAGAACAGCAGATGAAACTTGCCACGCTCGAGCGTGCGCGCGATGTGCTGGTAGTAATCGGCGCTCAGAAAATCCTGGCGCGCCTGCGGGTGGCGCCACGAACCGACGTAGTTCGAACAGTTCTGCGCCTGGACGAAGCCAATCAGGGCCATCTGCTTGTGCGGCATCATGCTGCCTCAGCGGCTTCGAATGGTTTGCACGTGACCCGGGACGAACGTGTCGTTTCAGATATCGTCGAAATTTCCGTGACGCCCCTTGCCGGATGCAAACCGCGCCGCGCCGGTGACCCCCTCTTCGGCGAGCACCTGCTTGCCACCGGCGAATTCACCGCGCAGTCCTTCCGCGATCGTCGTGCCGCTGTGGCGGAAGACCGATGCACGGTCGGCGCGCAGGCAGCCCTGGGGAAAGCGCGAAATTTCCCCGGCCAGGGCCTCGGCTTCACGCCGCGCGGTACCGGGTTCGACGAGCCTTTCGCACAAGCCGACGTCGTAACATTCCTCGGCCGGCACTTTGCGGCCGGTCAGGATCATGTCGAGCGCCCGCCCGCGACCGACTATCCGCGGCAGCCGGATCGTGCCGCCGTCGATCAGCGGAACGCCCCAGCGGCGGCAGTACACGCCCATGTAGGCGTCGCGTGCCATCACCCGGAGATCGCACCACAGCGCGATCTCCATGCCGCCGGCAACGGCCGGTCCTTCGATCGCTGCGATCACGGGCTTTGTCAGTTCGAGCCGGGTCGGGCCCATCGGGGCGCGCGGGTCATTCGTTGTGCCGTCTTTGAAATCGAGCGCGGCGAGCGGATCGTCCTGGCCGACGAGCGTGCCGGCAAACTTCAAATCCCAGCCGGCACAGAACGCGCCGCCGGCGCCCCACAACACGGCGACCGCGAGGTCGGGGTTCGCTTCGAAGTCGAGAAATGCAGCGTGTAAGGCATCCGCACTGTCGGGGTCCATCGCATTGCGTGCGTGATAGCGGTCATGGATGATCGTGCGCACGGCACCCTGGTCTTCGCAGCTAATCGTCATGGTCTGCCCCCTGTCCGCGTGTTGGCCGGTCTGCCGGCATGATAGCCGTAACCCGTCGTCGCGGCATCGGGTGTCAGGGCGCCGGCGGCGCGCGACAGCAGATCCGCTCGCGGCGCACCGGCACGCCGCGTGCCGGTGTGGTTCAGAGCAGTTCTTCGGCGAGAAAACGCGCTTCTTCCGGTGCGCCGAGCGAGACGATCATCGTGCCCACGTGCCCGCGCGCCGCGGCGTCTTTCCAGCGAGTGAGTTGTTCGCGAATGTGCCCCGGCGGACCAACGAGCGCGGTGTCGTCGACGAGTTGGTCCGGCACCGCCGCGGCGGCGGCCTCTTTCTCGCCGCCGAGGAATAAATCCTGGATCTTCACGGCGGCTTCTTCGTAGCCCAGCGTTTTTGCGTAGTCGTTGTAGAAGTTTTTCTTGCGCGCACCCATGCCGCCGATATACAGCGCGAGCCCCTGTTTCACCTTCATCCGGCAAGCCGCGATATCGTCACCCATGGCCATTCTCACAAACGGCGCGACATCGAAGTTCGCGAGTGACTTGCCCCCGCCGGCTTTCGCGAAGCCGTCGTTCAGCGGCCCTTCGAACAAATCGAAGCGATCCGGATCCATCCACACGGGGAAGAAGCCGTCAGCCACTTCTCCGGCCATGCGTACGCCGGCCGGGGTGAATGATGCGGTATAGATCGGCAGGTCGGGATTACCGTGCAATATACTTTTCAGCGGCTT
>TARA_R110002096_G_scaffold174668_1_pt1 | contig 10116 bp, 22 predicted proteins | sample TARA_R110002096 | Tara Oceans TARA_R110002096 (sample SAMEA4397295) | marine metagenome | biome: Polar Biome; feature: [DCM] deep chlorophyll maximum layer (ENVO:01000326); material: water (ENVO:00002006), including particulate matter (ENVO:01000060) such as... | depth 35 m
CGACAGCGAGTGGGTCATACCTGTGGTTGCGCCGACTTCCAGATCATTAATAATAATGTCGGATATCCTTGCACCACCGATGTTTAGCTTCAGCGTTTGGGTATCGGGAGCATCACTGCCTTTGATATCCGTACCGATTCCAACATATTTATCTCCCTGTGATACGGTATACTCAGCAGCCATAGGAAACTGTTTAGTTTGTTCTACACCCACAGCAGCAAAGGCAATGGCAACTACCACCACTAAAGCAGCAACAGACATAGATATCCCAGCCATCTTCTTGAACCGACCGCCAATGCTTACCTTAGTTATAACCTTAGGAATAGCGATACCCACATCAGGTATACTTACTTGAATATTAAGTTTAGGTATTCTAAATTTCGGTAAACCTATTTTTCTATTTCTGATTACGAGTTTCATTTGTCCCCTCCAGAAGCATATGCTTTCAAGATTTCTGCCAAGCCCCCACTCACAGGGATACTTAGCACAGCCAAAGCTAGCAGCAAAGGCTCAATATTATCTAAAGTTTCGGGGTTACTTGTAGCCGACCAAATAATTCTTCCAGCTAACGTTAACCATACGACAACAATGGGAAAGAAAACTAACAAAGTTATTAGTTGCTGACCGGTAAGGGTTACATCCTTGCCTGTAGCTTCAACAGTTTCGTTTTTTTCTTTGTCACTTGCCTTGGATTCATCTACCATATAATTATACTACTTTTACAGCAAGCCTCTACTAATAAGTTTTTGTTTGTTCTCTAAATGTAGCTGTTTTATATCTTCTTTGCTCTGACCGAAGTACGGAGCGGCATATGCTTCGTCGCACATTTCTTGGTTTATACTAATACTATCTTCATATTTATTATACTCGAAAAGTTCACCAAGTATCCGACCAAACTTACCAACTCCGTGACTTTTAAGTGTTATATACTCACCAATAGGGCATTTAAGTAATAAGTATTCTTTACTTAAAAGACCTCTTTGTTTTTCTTCTTTATCTCTTGTTCTACTTTCTGGAGTATCTATTCCATAGAGTCTTATTCTTCGTTTAGTTAATACAGTATTAAAGCCTAAATCTATATCTACATCTATAGTATCTCCGTCTATTACTTTAACTACTTTAACTTTATATTCATACATAGTATTCCTCTTATCTATTTACTTAAAGGCAATAACTTATTATACTTAATATTAAATATATATAACTATAAGTAAACAGGGCTTTACGAAATTCGTAACTATAATAAATTAAGAGCCTTACGGTGGGTTCTACTAGACTAGGAGATGACTACTATGCGTCTACCACTTATGTCGGTTAAATTTATTATACGTTGGTTAGATATGGAACATTATCTTGCCCGTAGGGGTGAATACATTAAATTCGCAAATCCCCGATAAAGATAGTTGACAGGTCTGACTAAGCTGTGCTATCATTAGGTGGTGCAGCTTTTTCATAGGAGGAAAGATATGGCAAGTCAACGAGAATGGGAATCTGTAGTTTGGCATTTCTTAGGTGATCATTTAAGAAATACTGACGATGAGTATATAAAGGATTGGATTTTTAGCTCCCTACCAAGTACTGAAACCCAAGAAGATAGATGGTCAAGTGCAGTAACTAAAGTTTATCGACAGGTTCGAAAGTTTGCCGCTGAAGAAAAGTGTGACAATGATGAATGTGTAGGGTACCTTTTAAATGGTGGTTAGGAGATTTAGTATGGGGCGTAGAACATGGATAAAATGCGGTTGCGGTAAAAAACTACATACGAAAGCAAAGGTTACAGTATGCTACGTTTGCGAAAACAAAGCTCGAAAAGCGAAGATAAGAATGGAGAAGGACTAATGACTTCAGAATTTAACATACCAGAAAAGCTGGATGACACATACGACGAGTCCGATCCAGCACACTACAGCAACTTGCCTATCGAACCGTGGGACTTTATCCAGCAGAATAAGCTTGACTTCTTTGAGGGTAATGTGGTAAAATATATATGTAGATGGAAGAACAAGGGTGGTGTAGACGACCTAAAGAAAGCCATCACTTACATTGAAAAAATCATATCGGGGAAATCTAAATAACCATGCCTACTAACCCTTTCAAGCCCCTACAGGAATACATGCCTATCTTCATATTGCTCTTTGGAGCCGTTACCGCTGAAGTGGGTATGGAGACGGATATAGCTACAATGGCGATACTAGGATTTGCATTTGTTTTTGTGGGGGCTATAGGGTTTGCTAGAATGGTGTGGGACAGGGTGAAGAAATGACCGTTATAGGGGCCTACAATACACAAGCAGCCCGTTCAGAGGTACTAGAGGACGCTTTACTAGCTGACGGGTTTGAAGACGCTCTAATCGGCTTTGGTTATCAGTTCACTTATCCAATTGCCGTATATAGTCGCAAACGATGTATAGAGATTCTCATGGATGATGGTATAATGGATTATAGCGAAGCCACAGAATACTTTGATTTCAATGTATCAGGAGCGTATGTAGGAGAAAGTACGCCAGTATTCCTAGATGATGAGTTCGATTATAACCTAGAGGAGTAAAGCTAAGGCACCATGACGATTTTTCTGGTAATTTTTTCCGTAGCTTTACTTCTTGGGACATTAGCATTGCTATATCTTAACTGGCGTATTCTAAAGGTTACGGAATATTTACTAGATGAGACTATAGTAATCCGTAAAGATACTAGGGTTATTCGGGAGGATACACGGCGAATAGTAAATATACAAACTAAATCTAGAGTTAACAGACCAGTTTGGATGGGTAAAGGAACCATATAATGAACAATAAATTAAAAACTACCACCACTACCTTAGGCGTACTTGCTGGGTTGCTTGCAGTTGGTGCAACCGTATATGCGGCAAGGAATAAAAAGGAAATTAAACAGAGTATACAGGGTGACATGGAAGGACTAGTAGATCGTTCCGCTGTGTTCCTACACAACAAGGTAGGGTTCCCTCTATATAACTACATCAAACGGAAGGAAAACATTCCTTTCTAGCGATTGGAGTGTTTCATGTCTTATAAGGATGACAGTTACTATAGGAAGTTCCCACAGGATTGGATTTACTTTCTACGGTCTGAGTTAACTAAAGAGTTTCCAGAGTACGAGTCGGACAGATTATTATCTGGATACCTCCCACCAGTCTCCAAATCCTCCATCATCGGCAAGATTGCAGCAAGGTTCCCCTCTAGACCAGAGGGTATCACCATAGCCGGTGTAATTTACCTCACCCACCACTACGACAGGGTGCGGAACTTATACGATGCCGCAAGCGGAGCGAAGGCCGCGAAAATTTATGAGTTCGGTATGTACGCACATGAGACATATCATGCCATAGACCAAGAGTTAACCAAGGATTTCCCCCTACTAAAAAGGTCGGGGCGGTGGAAGTGGTTCATCAAGTATGTAGCTAGGTTGATAAAGACCCCTAATGCATATAAGCATCCTATGGAGAAACCAGCATACAGCTTCCAGAAAAGGATGAAATCCTTAGCTCAGTATCCAGATTTCATGGAATCCTAAACCAATTTTTTATTTTAATTTTTTTAAAAAATTTCTACAAACTTTAGAAGATATGTTCTATAGAGTTCTTATATGGCTATGCAGAGTAGCGTTCAGATACCTTTAGCCCCCTTTTTACGATTTATATATAGAGTATGTGTTTTTGAGAAGGGATTTTTGGAAAAAGTTAGTCAGGTGGTAATGTTCTACCAGCAACCATCCCCCCTAGCTCATATACAGTACCGGGGGTATATACACCTGTTATAACTGTATGCCTCTCCCGACCCTCCCTATTGCCCACTGTACCCTCTTGCCCGTCCCCTAGAGTGCCCCCCAAATAAGAATCACCTACCGGTGATATATTAGAGGGTAAGCCCAGTAAGAGGAGATAAAGATCATGGCACACGAAGAGATGTGGACAACTTGCGATAAGTGCAAGAAGGTTGTACTTAGTGAGTTCACCTACCCAGTAGAGTACCCAGAAGACGATGGTACGACCTCTACCCACTACGGCTGCGACCAGTGCATCGACCAGATGTGGGACGTTGTTGATGCAAGAAAGGAGGCGTAATCACCCATCACCTACCGGTGATGCAAGGAAAAGTATCTTGTTTAGTAGATTAGGAAGTACAAATGATTCACACTCAAAAGCGTAAAGAGGTAACCCTAAAAGTTATCTTATGCGGTGGGCTGAATGCTCCCGTGAGTATAAACGGCTATTCAGGTTGTAACGGTACAGGTTGGTATCGTTCTCCAGCCAACGCCCATCTTGGTTCTATACACCTAAAGGCTGGCGATGTAGGCACATTCCCCCAGAGATGTTTTCGTTGTGAAGGTTGGGGATATCAGACTAAAGACCAGTACTACCGTAACAAAGCTTACGATAAAAGAGAGGAAGATCGTCTAGCTCGCAGCGAAATAGCTGTTGAGAGCTTTATTCCGCAACAGTTAGAGATGTTCGTAGATAACACCGCCGTGGAGGAAGATGCCGAATGAGAAAACTATATGTGCTCCTGCTAGAAATCCTACTGGTCTACTTTGCGGGTGCGTGGCTCCTCAACTGGCCCTTACCAAATGCCCCCGTTATCTCCACACTCTGTTAATCAAGATCACCTACCGGCGACAGCCTAGGAAGCGTTCTAAGGAGGACAACATGACTAACATCGAACTTATACTACCCTGTGCCTACGGGGTTCACGCCGTTATCGCTACCGACATGCGAAAAGCCAAAGACGATTTCCCAGTTTGCAAAGACTGCCTAACCGACTATAACAACCACGACGGTTTTACAGAAGACTGCTGCTCAGACACAAGCTGCCCAAACCAAATCGAGAAAGGACAGCCAATGGAGAAACTCGCAATCATCATGGACGAACATGATGAGCGTGTACATAACCAGAGTTGGTGATACACTAAACCATACGACCTGAACATGTCTCTAAACTGTTCAGAAAGATAAATCATTCATCACCTACCGGTGACAGTAATAAATTCATGGTTATGATAATAAGAAAGGTAAACAAATGCTAGATGCTTATGACAATCATGGTCAAACCGCTCTACACCTTGCTCAAATTCATGGGCACACAGAGGTAGCTGTAATGCTTGCAGTGGCTGGAGCTAAGGAACTCCCGATGCTACCTTGCATAGAAGATACCTGCAACAACGAATGCCGCACTCCTCACAACTGTGACGAAGTTCACCCTTTATCTAAATAGAAAGATAAATCAATGCCTGAAGTACTGAATAAGAGATATGCTGGAAACAGTAAAGGTATCTATATAGGGAGAGGAAGTAAGTGGGGCAATCCCTTCTCCATAAAAGATTATTCCGATCCTGCTGATAGAGAGCGAGTAATTGAGCTGTATAGAAAGAGGGTGCTGCCAAGATTCACTGCTAAAGAGATAGCATTCCTAAGAGGTTGGGATTTACTCTGCTATTGCGCTCCTCAACCATGCCATGGTGACCTGTTGCTCGAAGCAGCCAACAAAGACGGATAATCAAGCTCCGCTACCGCTACGCCATAACATATGCATCTTTCTCTAAAATATAGGGAAAGCAAATCTCCCCAATCGGGGAAGAACGGAGTAGCCAGAAATGGCAGCTAAAGCAAAAGCAGCACCCGTAGAGAGTGCACAAGACGTAGGAATCGTCACAGACGGTTTACGCATGAGAGTAGTGTACATCAGCAAAGAGCCAAAGCTAGTTGAGCACAACAGAGTGCTAGCTCACATCTTTGTAGGTTCAGAGTACAAGTTCCAGATAGGCTTTCACGCCCCAACAGAACTCAAGCTAAAGAAGTACACTGAAGACGCAAACAACACCAATGAAGCGTTTGGTCACATGAAGATGTACTCGCTAGGTGGGCAAGAAATGCACCTAAAGTGGGTAGCTAACGGTAAACCCACAGTCAACGGTGAGCAACGAAACTCACCCGTAGTAGAAGTGTACTTCGGAGACGTTGACCCAGCAGAAGACCCAGCGAACAAAGCAGAGGCACAGGTAGAAGAACTGCCTTGGTAAGAGTCAACTTGGGGTGGGGGGTTTAGCCCCCTGCCCCAGAATGGGTAAACAACTATGACAGTACAAGAAATACCAGAACCAGAAGACTGCCTTTTCTGCCAAGACGCAAGAAGCTGCCCTGTAACCAGTTTTGAAACCAGTATCCTTACAGACCCCCAACCAACAATAGACCAATCCATAGCAGACTATCTCAGCAGCTTATGCGACTGTGGGCAACAGCTAATTCCCGCTATAACATGGGATATTCCAACTAGAGTTGAACACACTAAGTTATGCAAAGAACACACAGTCAGGTGGTTACAAAAAGTAATCAAGCTAAAAGAGCAATTCAACCCTAAAGATTACCAAACTGAACTATAAATCATTTTGCCGCTACCGCTCCCCTTATAATTTTTATGACTAATTTCAATACCTATCGTCACCCATCAACCATATGCCAACACTGTAACGGTTCACTCATACTAAAATATGACGAACTATACTGTATACAGTGTTCAAGGAAACCAAATCAAACCCACCCAACAATGATTACCGACAAGGAGTACAAGCTTCGTGAGAGAGGAGAAGCATCAGTCAGAAACAGAATCCTTAATGCTCACAACGACCGTATTGGAAGGTCTTGATGTCCAAATACTTAGAACTATTCGCCAACGCCCTAGGAATGAAGAAACCATTAGAGAGGTCACGATATGAACTGGAAACAGATAAAAGCCAACTGGCAGAGGACGGGGGACTTGAGGTGGACTCAGAATCCACAGAACCACCTACGGAAGAAGAAGCTCCAACGCCAGAACCGCAGGAGCGGCAACAAATCCTCAGCTTCCGCCTAGAATGCACATGCGGAAGTTGGGGGCATGAATGCACAGAAGAAGAGCATGACTGCCCAACCGAGTGCCTAATCCACATAGACATGGATAGTTTAGGAGACAAGATTTGAGTTACGAGCGAGATGACTTCCTGCTAATACGTGACGAGAAAGTAATCGCAGTATCCGCCAACGAGGACTTCAATGACGGTGACCACCCAACAGAAGTACTGGATACAGATACAGTGGTCAAGGTGATATGTAACGGTAACGAAATTCCATACCTAGTTTAAACAAAAGATAGGAGGCAAAATTAGGTGAAGATAAAAATAACCATACCATGCCTAGGGTCTAGTAGAACAGCGATTCAACTCAAGATGTACCACTGGTCTGATACCATAGCAGAGTTCGGTAAGTGTGCATTCGGGTGTGGATACCAAGGAAGAGTTACTTCCGACAACCGAATCTATAGACATGTTCCACGCTGGTGCCCTCACAACTCAGATTCAACCAACATTAAACATTACTCCAAAGGAGCATAATGCCAAACAGATGCACATTCTGTGATATCAAGAAACCAACCAACCACCTTATCCTAGGTAAGGATTGGTTAGAATTCTGCCAACCCTGCGGGGAAAAAGAAACGCTCCATCGAGTAGGTGGAGGAGAAACCAAGACAGTTAGGGAAGTATTTGACTCCTTAGCAGAAGAGAGGACACGGGCGTGAGCAAATCTAACTATGCGTTTTACGGTAACCAAGGAGTTACCCTAACATTCTCCAATGGGTATACTATGTCCATTCAATGTGGGCCGGGGAACTACGCTACCCACAAATCCATGCCTACCGAAGCCATAAGGGACATAGCCAATAAGGACGACAAAGCATTCCTAGAGTGGTACTACGCTCCACGACAAGCAGATAAGCTAATGAATGGGTGGCACTCCGGAACATCAGAGGTAGCAATCTGGACAGGGCATGGGAAAGATAAAGAATGGAAAGATGTTGACTCCCTCAAAAACGCCACCCTCAAAGGAACGGCAACCACTGATACCAAGGGTTGGGTAACCACCGATGAACTAGCTGAACTTATTCAAACCGTCGCATCCATACAAGTAAGAGGAAGCAAAATTTGGGACAGACTCAAAATGTGGTAGTAGAGTACTACACAAAAGATGTATATGGCTCATCCAAGCGGTATGTAAATGACCCGGCTCAAGCAAAGCTTATATCCAAGCTAACCGGCAACAAGACCATATCCCTAGAACATATGCAAGCCCTCAAACAACTAGCAGGGATAGAATTCAAACATATCCTAGAAAGAATCGAGATGCCACTATAAATCATGTTCCGCTACCGCTACACATCGTAACAAATGTTCTAAATAAATAAATCCTAATCATACAAGGACAAAGCAATGCCAGCAGGTATTACAACAGATAGATACGGAGTCAGCTTCGCCAACGCAGGGGAACCAGCGTGGCACGGACTTGGCAACGTAATCGTACAAGGTGCCAGTACAGAAGAAGTACTTCAAGCAGCAAGGTTATCCAACTGGAATGTTAGAACCGTCAAGTACGACGCACTAGCATACGAAGATGACGATGCCTTCAGGGAAAACCCAGTAGAGATAAGCCTCGCAGATTCCCACCAAAGGTTAGTCGTCAGAACGAATCCAGACAACGGAACCGTAGAATGCTTAGGCAGAGTTACAGGTAGGTACGAAACCTTCAGTAACGAGCAGTTAGCAGCACTAGCCAACACCATTATGGATTTCGACCATGAAACATATTGGGACACAGCAGGTGCCATAGACAACAACGAAAAAGTATTCATGTCGCTCAAACTAGGAGATGAGATCATCATCGACCCCCATGGAGCCAACGATAGAATCCTTCAACATGTACTACTTACCACAGGTCATACCGGCAACATGTCAGTATGGGCAAAGAATGTAGGAACCAGAGTAGTATGTGCAAATACATACGCAATGGCAATGGGTGAAGAAGCACCTACCTACAAGTTCCGCCACCTCAAGGGACAAGTAGATCAAGAGCATGACATTGCATCAGCACTTGGGATAACAAGAAGCTACTTCAAGACACTAGAAGAAGTAGCCAATACATTGTACGAAACTCCAATGGATACAAATGCATTCGTGAAGTTCATAGATACATTGTACCCACAGCCCGAAGAACGAGACCTAGGTACCACACAAGCAGGTGAAATCCGAAAGGATAGAACTGTAACCCAGTGGAATAACCAGAGAGATACATTAGTAGATATCTGGAAAGGCGAGGGTCAACGTGGGATCAACACCATCGAGACAATCCAAGGTACAGCATGGGCAGGATACAATGCCTTTACAGAATACCTTGACTGGTACGGTGCCAAGCAGAGTAAGCAGCAACTCGTCAAAGCAGCTAGCATGGCAGATGCAACAATGCTAACCGATAAGGGAATATCAGTTCCCGCAAAACAGTACGGACTAGATGTTCTCAAAGAACTCACAACCGTATAATTTCTCCACCTACAACAACAAGTAGAAAGAGTAGATAAAAGACTATAATAAATGTTTGAATAAGAAGTAGGAGAAAATGAGTTTTGCACTGATTATTCTAGTAACACTAGTCATAATGACAATCTTAGTCATGGGAGACGAAACATTATAGTAACCATCTTGGGTATTAAAGAATTTCAGAGAGAATCCATATCCAACAAACCCATAAGCATTACAGGAGTAAACAAATGCTTAGAGTGAGCAACGGAGTAGCAAGAGACATTCTCAAGGCTACAAACGGACAGTTCTTCTCAGTCACTTTCAAGACGAGAGGCACAGGCGAAGAACGAACAATAGTTGGACGGACAGGTGTACGCAAAGGCGTAACCGGTCAGGGACTGAAGTACAATCCAGCGAAACACGATGCCATAACCGTATGGGATAACGGCAACGTTCCTAATGCCCAAGGCAAAAAGTCAGAGGGGCATAAGACAGTACCATTGAATGACATACGGGAGGTTCGCGCTGGTGGAGCGACATTCCGGATAGCCGGTCATTCTTAAGTTCCAACAGGGTAATGCTAAATTGGATATAGTAATATATACATTTAGCATACCCGCTGGGGTCTCATGCCCGTTCGCAGTGGAATGCAAAACCATTGCGGACAAGGCATGGGGCTTCATAACAGACGGGATCAAACAGTTGTACAGGTGTTACGCTGCAAGCGACGAAGCTCGATCACCACAAGTACGAGCAGCAAGACATTGGAACTTTGACCTAC
>TARA_R110002096_G_scaffold273496_11_pt1 | contig 10115 bp, 11 predicted proteins | sample TARA_R110002096 | Tara Oceans TARA_R110002096 (sample SAMEA4397295) | marine metagenome | biome: Polar Biome; feature: [DCM] deep chlorophyll maximum layer (ENVO:01000326); material: water (ENVO:00002006), including particulate matter (ENVO:01000060) such as... | depth 35 m
CGGCAATCTGCGTGAATTGGCGCGCCTCGGCGGCGTCACCAACCACCGCATCGGTGACAGCTATATCTCAGGCGGTGCGCGCAACTGCGGCAAGGGCTCCGAGGCGATACTCGTTGATTCTGACTGGTCCCGGATCATCGCGGTCACCCTCAGGGGCACCCGTCCCGAACCCCGCATCCTTGGTTCGTACCAAAGCCCGGCCAGCCTGCAAGCGGCCCTTGCCTGCAAGTTCTGACCCGATCCGGTTCTTTTCGGAAAAGATGTCCTCGGGGGGGAATTCGCCGCGAGGCGGAAGGGGGCAGACAGCCCCCGTCCGGCTCGCGACCACGTGCTCAGTTGGTTTTGCGCCCCGGCAGGAAGGGCAGCGGTATGACCGGCACACCGTCAGCCAGAAGCTTGCGCGCCTCATCCGGCTTTGCCTCGCCGTAGATCGACCGTTCGGGGGCCGTTCCCTCATGGATGCGCCGGGCCTCAAGGGCAAATCCGCCGCCCACATAATCGGAGTTCGCCTCCAACGCGCGCCGCATTGCGGTCACGGCCTCTTGCCTTGCGTTGTCGGGCCGTGACAGCGGGCCTGTTTGCGTCCCCATGCCGTTCTCGTCGCTGTTTCCGGCGGCGGCTTTGCGGGCGGGGCTGACTGCGGGTGCCATCAGGGACTTGCGCACTTTTGCGCTGCCGCAGAACGGGCAGGTGACATGGCCTGCATCTGCCAGGGCGTCGTAAGCCGAGGCTGACTGGAACCAGCTTTCGAACGTGTGATCGTCAGGGCAGGACAGCGCGTAGCGGATCATGGGGCCATCGGACATTTAGCGAAAGGGATCAGGTTTCGACACTACGCTATTGCCGGCGGCATTCAAGCCCCGGTGTCGAGGCCTGTCCGGCGCCGCGGGTTGCGCGGCATCGCCGATGTTGCTGCCCGTCATGGTGTTATGGGCCTGGCGGTATGGGGTCCCTGAAAACGGGTGTCAGGCGGCAGAGCCGCCGACGGTCAGCCCGCCGATCATCAGGGTGGGTTGGCCGACGCCAACCGGCACCCATTGACCGGCCTTGCCGCAGTTGCCGATGCCGGGATCGAGCTTCATGTCGTTGCCGACGGCGCGGATTTGTTTCAGCGCGGTGGCACCGTCGCCGATCAGCGTGGCACCTTTGACAGGGGCACCGATCTTGCCGTTCTGCACGCGGTAGGCTTCTGTGCAGGAAAATACGAACTTGCCGTTGGTGATATCGACCTGGCCGCCGCCGAAGCCAACGGCGTAAATGCCGTCTTTCAGCGAAGCCACGATTTCGCCGGGGTCGGCGTTGCCGCCGAGCATGTAGGTGTTGGTCATGCGGGGCATCGGAATATGGGCATGGCTTTCGCGTCGTCCGTTGCCGGTGGGGGCCACACCCATCAGGCGGGCGTTCTGGCGATCCTGCATGTAGCCCACCAGCACGCCGTCTTCGATCAGGATGTTCTTGCCCGAAGGCGTGCCCTCATCATCGACCGAAATCGAGCCGCGGCGGTCGGGGATGGTGCCATCATCCAGCACGGTGACGCCCCTGGCCGCGATTTGCTGCCCCATCATTCCGGCGAAGGCGCTGGTTTTCTTGCGGTTGAAATCGCCTTCGAGGCCGTGGCCGATCGCCTCGTGCAGCAAGATGCCGGGCCAGCCGGCGCCGAGCACCACATCCATCATTCCGGCGGGGGCGGGCACGGCCTCGAGATTGACCAGCGCAATGCGCAGCGCCTCACGCGCAACGCCCTGCCAATGCGCGGGTTCCATCAGCCGTGCGAGGCCGTAGCGCCCACCGCCGCCCATACCGCCGGATTCGCGCCGCCCGTTCTGCTCGACGATGACCGAGATGTTCAGCCGCGCCATCGGGCGCACATCGGTCAGGCGCAGGCCTTCGGGGCGCAGGATCTCGACCTCCTGCAAGCCTGCGGCAATGGTGGCCGAGACCTGGAGGATCCGCGGATCAAGCGCCCGGGTGAAGGCGTCGATCTCTTTCAGCAGATCAATCTTGCCCGCGAATGTTGCGTCGGCCATCGGGTCGGCATCGGTGTACAGTTTCAGGTTGGTGCCCCTGGGTGCCCCGGCCATGGTGCCGCCACCATCGCCGACGGCAAGGCGGGCGGTTTCGGCGGCGCGCAACAGGGCCTTTTGCGATATTTCGGTGGAATGGGCATAGCCCGAAACCGCGCCCCGCACCGCGCGCAGACCGAATCCTTCCGAGGCGTCATAGCTGGCATTCTTGACGCGGCCATCATCGAGAACGATCGCTTCGGAGCGCTTGCGCTCCAGAAACAGCTCGCCGTCGTCGGCGCCCAGGGTGGCGGCGCGCAGCGTTGCGAGCGCTTTGGACTCATCCAGAAGGGTCTCAAAAGGGCGAAAAAGAGCGGTGTTCATGCTGTTGTCCTTGATTCAGATCAAACGGCGTCTGTTTGCCGCAACGGTTTCTCTTGTCGTTTGTGCCTTAATATGGTTTCACCAGTGGCAGAAACAACGGGATTCTGCCCGCAATCCGGGCTAACCTAAGAAGCAGGCCTTAACGGCCGCGTAAACGAACGGGATATGCATATGCGCATGATGACAGGTCTTTCCGGCATTGCCGCGGGTTTCGGAACATTGTGGGGGGGCGGAATGGCCTTTGCGCAGGAAGGTGGGCTGCTCGGTCGGCCCGTCAATGGTGCGATGGGCTTTCAGCCGGCAGCGACAGAGTTGGCCCGTGATCTTCAAGGGCTCGACTACATGTTGCTGATCATCATCACGGCGATCACGCTGCTTGTGACCGGTCTGTTGTTGTTCGTGGCGTTCCGCTTCAACGAAAAACGCAACAAGACGCCGGCAAGGTTCACCCATAACAGCCCGCTCGAAGTTGCCTGGACGCTGATTCCGATTGTCATCCTGGTGTTCATCGGCGCGTTCTCGTTGCCGGTCCTGTTCAAGCAGCAGGAAATCCCGGCGGCCGATATTGTCGTCAAAGTGACGGGAAACCAGTGGTACTGGAGCTATGAATACCCCGACGAGGCCGTGGCATTCGACAGCTTCATGATCGGTGACGGCAAGGTCATGAACAGCGACGTCGAGGCGGAACTGGTGGCCGCAGGTTACACGAAGGAAGATTTTCTGCTGGCGACCGACAACGCGTTGGTCATTCCGGTGAACAAGACCATCGTTGTCGAATTGACCGGGGCGGATGTCATCCACGCCTGGATGGTGCCATCGCTTGGGGTGCAGACGTCGGCTGTGCCCGGTCGTCTGAACCGCCTGTGGTTCAAGGCCGAGCGTGAAGGCACCTATTTCGGTCAATGTTCGACGCTTTGCGGCAAGGATCACTCCTACATGCCGATCACCGTCAAGGTGGTTTCGCAAGAAGCTTATGCAGAGTGGCTGACCAAAGCGAAGGTCGAATTTGCCAGTGCGGCCCCGGTGCAGCCCGTCAAGGTCGCCTCGGTAAACTGAAACCGCGGCGGCGGGGCCGTTTTGCGGCCCGGCCAGGTACGACCAGACAAGACCTGAAAAGACCCACAAGGAACCTGAAAAATGAGTGACGCAGAAGTAACCCTGCAAAGCGGAGAGGCAGGCTTTGGCGATTTCGTCGCGCTACTCAAGCCCCGTGTCATGTCGTTGGTGGTGTTCACGGCCCTTGTGGGGGTGATTGTCGCGCCCGACAATATTCACCCGTTTGTCGCGATGGTTTCGATCCTGTTCATCGCGCTCGGGGCCGGTGCCTCCGGTGCGCTGAACATGTGGTGGGATGCCGATATTGACGTGATCATGAAGCGTACGTCGAAACGCCCGATTCCGGCCGGCAGGATATTGCCGGGCGAGGCGCTTGGTTTCGGACTGGCGCTGTCGGGCATTGCCGTGGTCATGCTGGCGCTGTCCGCCAATATGTTCGCGGCAGGTCTGCTGGCCTTCACGATTTTTTTCTATGTCGTTGTCTATTCGATGTGGCTGAAGCGTTCGACCCCGCTGAACATCGTGATCGGCGGTGCCGCCGGTGCGTTTCCACCGATGATCGGCTGGGTCGCGGTGACCGGCAGCGTCTCGCTGGAGGCGGTGCTGATGTTCGCGCTGATCTTCATGTGGACGCCGCCGCATTTCTGGGCGCTCGCGCTGTTCATGAACGAGGATTACAGCAAGGCAGGCGTGCCGATGCTGACCGTGACCCACGGTCGCAAGACGACGCGCAGGCATATCCTGGTCTACACCATCCTGCTGGTCCCGGTGGCGATCGGCGCGGGCTTTACCACGATCGGTGGTCCGGTTTACCTGGCGACTTCCGTGCTGTTGAACGCAGGTTTCCTCTGGGGGGCGTGGCGCATCTGGCAACGAAGCGAGGCGCAGGCCGAGGCCGATGCGTACCTGGTTGAAAAGCAGGTGTTCAAGTTTTCGCTCCTGTATCTGTTCCTGCACTTCGGCGCATTCCTGGCCGAGGCCGCCCTGAAACCCTACGGCCTGGGAGGTTGGTAAGATGTCATTCAAACCGGAACATGAGATCTACAGACGCCGGCTTGGCCGCAATCTCGGGCTGGGCCTTGTGTTGCTGACATTTGTCGGGCTGGTTTTCGGCCTGACTGTGGTGAAAGTGTCCAACCTTGGCGGAGAGCAGGGGCTTGACCTGACGCCGGGCGCGTTTGCGCCGCCAACCGGCGGAGCGACGAAATGAATCAAGCCAACAAAACCGCCGCCTTGCTCTCCGGCGTTGTGTTGTTGATGGTGTCATTGTCCTTCGCCGCAGTGCCGTTTTACAACTGGTTCAGTCGTGTCACCGGTTTTGGCGGCACGACTTCGGTCGCGAGGACAGCCCCGGACGTGATTCTGGACCGGATGGTCTCGGTCCGTTTCGATGCCTCGCTCGAACGCGGCATGCCTTGGGTGTTCAAACCCGTGCAGCGCCGCATGGCGTTGCGGATCGGCGAGACCGGGCGCGCCTTTTTCGAGGCCTACAACCCCACCGACCGACCGGTTGCCGGACGGACAAGCTACAATGTGACACCGGATGCAGCAGGTCGTTTCTTTGCCAAGATTTCCTGTTTCTGCTTTGCCGTGCAGGTTCTGCAACCGGGCGAGCGGGTTCAGATGCCGGTCACCTTTTTCGTGGACCCTGAAATCGTGAACGACGGGGAAGCGCAGTTTGTTAGCGAAATCACGCTGTCCTACACCTTCTATGAGGTTGAATTGCCCGTGGAACAGCAGGCCGCACTTGCCCCCACCGCCACGGGCACCGTAAACTAAGCAAAAGAACGGCGCACCGTCGGGTGCAGACCGGGACTGAAAAAAAACGAGGGAAAGACGAAAATGGCCCACGCCAAGAACCACGATTATCACATTCTTCCGCCCTCCATCTGGCCATTCATGGGCGCGGTAGGGGCATTTATCATGCTGTTCGGTGCCGTGCTGTGGATGAAGGGCTCGCCCCCTTATCTGGGCCTGATCGGCTTTGCCCTGGTGCTTTACGTCATGTTTGCCTGGTGGTCGGACGTGGTGAAGGAAAGCATGGTCGGCGACCATACGCCGGTTGTGGCGATCGGCCTGCGCTATGGTTTCATCTTGTTCATCATCTCGGAAATCATGTTCTTTTCCGCCTGGTTCTGGACGTTTTTCAAGCACGCCCTTTACCCGATGGGACCGTTGAGCCCTGCCGTTGATGGCGTCTGGCCTCCTGCGGGGATCGAGACGTTCGACCCCTGGCACCTGCCGTTGATCAACACGTTGATCCTGCTGTGCTCGGGTGCGGCGGCGACTTGGGCGCACCACGCCCTTGTGCACGAAAACAACCGCAAGGATCTGAAGACCGGGCTGATCCTTGCCATCCTGCTGGGCGCGCTGTTCACGGTCTTCCAAGTCTACGAATACAGCAACGCGGCCTTTGGTTTTGCCGGCAACATCTATGGCGCGTCGTTCTTCATGGCGACCGGCTTTCACGGTTTCCACGTTCTGATCGGCACGATCTTTCTGCTGGTCTGCCTGATTCGCGTCAACAAGGGGCACTTTACGCCCGAGCGTCATATCGGGTTCGAGGCGGCTGTCTGGTACTGGCATTTCGTCGATGTGGTCTGGCTGTTCCTCTTTGCCTCGATCTACGTCTGGGGTCAGTAAGCCACAGGCCGGGGTTTCACCCCAAAAGAGACGCAGGGCGCGGGCCATCCGGTTCCGCGCCTTTGCTTTTCGGAATTTTCCCAGAACAGGTATGCAATGAACCGCCGTATGATCTTCCCACTCCTGCTTGGCATCACCGGCGTTGCCATCCTGCTGTCGCTGAGCGCGTGGCAGGTGCAGCGCATGACCTGGAAAAAGGCCGTGATCGCCGAAATCGAGGCGCGCATCACGGCGCGACCGGTGGACCTGCCGGAGCAGGCAGACCCGGTTGCCGACCGCTATCTGCCGGTATCGGTGGCGGGCCGCTTTACGGGTGAGAACATCGACGTTCTGGTCAGCCGCAAGTTCATCGGCCCGGGTTTTCGGGTGATCGCGGTGCTCGAGGCCGACAACGGCCGCAGGGTGCTGGTGGACCGTGGCTTTATCCCCGAGGTGGCGCGGGGTCTGCCGCTTGAAGCAACTGCCGTCACGGTGACCGGCAATCTCGTCTGGCCTGACGAGTTGGACAGTTTCATCCCGCCACCGGATGAGGTGCGCGGCATCTGGTTCGCCCGTGATGTGCCGGCAATGGCTGCGAAGCTGAACGCCGAGGCGCTGCTGATCGTCGCCCGTTCGGAAACAGGTGATGCGATCGAACCGATGCCGGTCGACAGTTCTGCCATACCGAATGACCATCTCAACTACGCGATTACATGGTTTTTGCTTGCAAGTGTCTGGGCAGGGATGACAGTTCTGCTGCTGTGGCGTATCAGGCGCAAAGTGGAACAGTAGGGGGCAGCGATGCGCTATATCTCAACCCGTGGTCAGGCACCTGACCTCAGCTTTTCGGAAGCGATGATGACGGGCCTTGCGCGCGACGGTGGGCTGTATGTGCCACAGACCATTCCGCAGATGACCAAGGGCGATATCCGTGCGCTGGCTGGGCTGTCCTATGAAGAAACCGCCTTTCGCGTGATGTGGCCATTTCTGGGGGATACTTTCACCGAGGCCGGGTTTCGCGAATTACTGGCCAAAGCCTATGCCGGTTTTGGCCACACGGCGCGTGCGCCGTTGGTGCAGCTTGCTCCCGACCATTTCCTGCTGGAACTGTTTCACGGGCCGACGCTGGCCTTCAAAGACTTTGCCATGCAATTGATCGGCCAGATGATGCAGGCGACCCTGGCAAAATCGGGCGAGCGGATCACGATTGTCGGGGCCACCAGTGGCGACACCGGGTCGGCGGCAATCGAGGCGTTTCGCGGTCTTTCCAACGTCGATGTCTTCATTCTGTTCCCGCATGGCCGGGTGTCGGATGTGCAGCGCCGCCAGATGACGACACCGTCGGAACGCAACGTCCACGCCATCGCGATGAGCGGTGATTTCGACGATTGCCAGGCCCGCGTCAAGGATATGTTCAACGATTTCGCCTTCCGTGACGAAGTGCGCCTCGCGGGCGTCAACAGCATCAACTGGGCGCGGGTTCTGGCGCAGGTGGTCTATTACTTCTCGTCCGCCGTCTCGCTGGGCGCGCCCGATCGTGAGGTCAGCTTTACCGTACCGACGGGCAATTTCGGCGACATTTTCGCGGGCTACATCGCACGTCGCATGGGGCTGCCGATTGCCGAGTTGGTGATTGCCACCAACCAGAACGACATTCTGGACCGCGCGCTTCGCAGCGGCGATTACCGGACCACCGGGGTGACACCCTCGATAAGCCCCTCGATGGATATCCAGGTGTCGTCCAATTTTGAGCGTGCGCTGTTCGATGCCTACGGGCGCGACGGGGCGGCGGTATCGGCTTTGATGGCCGAGTTGAAAGAGGGTGGCTTCAGGATCAGTCAGGGGGCGCTGCAATCGCTGCGCGACACTTTCGCCTCGGGTCGTTGTGACGAGGCCGAAACCCGTGAGGCGATCTCGGCGACCTTTGCCGCGACCGGCGAAACCCTGTGCCCGCATTCCGCTGTCGGCGTCAAGGTTGCGGGTGCGCATCTGGGGGCGGTGCCGATGATCAGCCTGGCGACGGCGCACCCCGCCAAATTTCCCGATGCGGTCGAGGCCGCAACCGGCACCCGCCCCGGCCTGCCGCCGCGCATGGCCGATTTGTTCGACCGCGACGAACGCATGACCCGTCTGCCCAATGATCTTGCCGCATTGCAGGCCTATATCCTTGAAAGGATTGCGAATTGACGACGAGCCGCCTGACGACGCTGCCCAACGGGTTCCGGATTGTGACAGAGGCGATGCCGGGGCTGCAATCGGCCTCGATCGGTGTCTGGGTGATGGCCGGCGGCCGGCATGAGCGCGCCGAACAGAACGGTATCGCGCATTTTCTCGAACATATGGCCTTCAAGGGCACCGCGCGTCGCTCGGCGCTTCGGATTGCCGAGGAAATCGAGGATGTCGGTGGCTATATCAACGCCTATACCAGCCGCGAGATGACCGCCTATTACGCCCGGGTTCTGGAAGATGACGTGGCGCTGGCGCTGGATGTGATCGGCGATATCGTGCTGAACCCGGCCTTTGACCCCAAGGAGATCGAGGTCGAGCGCCATGTGATCCTGCAGGAAATCGGCCAGGCGATGGACACGCCCGACGACATTATCTTTGACTGGCTGCAAGAGGCCAGCTACCCCGATCAGCCCTTCGGCCGCACCATCCTCGGCCCGGCCGAACGGGTGGAAAACTTTGGCCATGCCGACCTGACCGGTTTTGTCGCGGAACGCTACAGCCCCGATCAGATGATCCTCTCGGCGGCGGGCGCAGTTGACCATGATGCCATCGTGGCCCAGGCGCGCGAGATTTTTGGCGCCCGCGCTGCAGGCAAGTCCGGGTTGATCCAGCCTGCGGCCTTCCATGGGTCGGAACGGCGCGAGGTCAAGGGGCTGGAGCAGGTGCATTTCGCGCTGGCTTTTGACGCGCCAGGGTATCGCGCCCCGGACGTATACACCGCGCAGATCTATGCGATGACGATGGGCGGTGGCATGTCGAGCCGCCTGTTCCAGAAGATCCGTGAAGAACGCGGGCTGTGCTATTCGATCTTTGCCCAGTCAGGCGCTTATGAGGATGCCGGGCAAATTACTGTCTATGCCGGCACGTCCGAGGCCGAGATCGGTGAGCTGACGCAATTGACAATTGACGAATTGAAACGCGCCAGCGGGGACATGACCGACGCCGAAGTTGCCCGCGCCCGCACCCAGCTGAAGGCCGGTCTGCTGATGGGGCTGGAAAGCCCGACCAGCCGGGCCGAACGTCTGGCGCGTCTGCTGGCGATCTGGGGCCGTGTGCCGGACGCCGAAGAAGCCGTTGCGCGCATCGAGGCCGTGACCACCGGGGATGTGCGTCAATACGCCGGAGAGATGGTGAAGGCCGACACAGCGCTTGCGCTATACGGTCCGGTGGGCCACGCCCCCGGCCTGGAGGAAATCCGCGCCGGGCTTGCTGCCTGATGTTCGGGCTGCGCCGGAAGTTTCGGATTGAAACTCCGCGGATGACGTTGCGGCTGCCAACCCACGCCGACTGGCGCGGTTGGGCCGATCTGCGCCAGGACAGCGCTGCCTTTCTGCAACCGTGGGAGCCGCTCTGGTCGCCCGACCACCTGTCGCGGCGCGCCTTTACCAACCGGGTCTACTGGGCCGGGCGGGCGCAGGCGCAGGGCACGGCGCTGCCGGTGATGCTGTTTCGCCGCGACGATCAGGCGCTTCTGGGCGCGATCACTCTCGACAATATCCGCCGTGGCCCGGCCCAGGCCGGCACCCTCGGCTACTGGATCGGAGCGCCCTATGCCCGCGAGGGCTATATGCGTGAGGCGATCCAGGCCGTTGTCCATCATTCTTTTACCGTGCTGGACCTGAGCCGGATCGAAGCCGCCTGCCTGCCCGAGAACGTGGCGTCGCGCGGTTTGCTCGAGAAGACCGGGTTCAAGTTCGAGAACGTGGCACAGAGCTATCTTCAGATAGCCGGGCGCTGGCGCACGCATGTGCTTTACGCCAACCTGCGCAGCGACCGGCGCGGGCGGACCGAGGTCGGCCTTTCCTGAGGTTCCCATCCGGC
>TARA_R110002096_G_scaffold27831_13_pt1 | contig 10098 bp, 5 predicted proteins | sample TARA_R110002096 | Tara Oceans TARA_R110002096 (sample SAMEA4397295) | marine metagenome | biome: Polar Biome; feature: [DCM] deep chlorophyll maximum layer (ENVO:01000326); material: water (ENVO:00002006), including particulate matter (ENVO:01000060) such as... | depth 35 m
GGTAAAATCGCTCTCAGCGCCGCAGATGCCGAGGCAATCGGGCGCAAAATCTGGAAGAATGAGTGCAATGGCACCGTCGAGGGCCTCACCACCTGGAATAGCGGCGAAGACTTCCCCTCCGTCGGAATCGGCCATTTTATCTGGTATGTGGAAGGCAGACCCGGGCCTTTTAAGGAAAGTTTTCCCCCTCTCATTGCTTATATGCAGAAAACCGGCGTTGCCGTCCCCCGATGGGTAGTCGAGTCGAAAGGCAGTCCCTGGAAAAGTCAGGGCGAATTCAATGGAGCCCGGAACTCAGCACAAATGAAGGAGCTTCGTCAGTTCCTTTCCAAGACAGTATCAACCCAGACTGAATTCATCGTCCTGAGGCTGGAACAGGCACTTCCGAAAATGAAAGCCGCCACCTCAGGCGAAGCCGACCGCAAACGGCTCGATGAGAACTTCTACAAAGTCGCCTCTACCCGAACCGGCGTTTACGCCCTGATCGACTACGTCAATTTTAAGGGAGAGGGCGTCAAAACCGAGGAGAAATACAATGGTCAGGGTTGGGGCTTGCGAGACGTCCTCCTCGAAATGAAGCGCAATTCCGGCGGCCAAGAAGCCGCAAACGAGTTCAGCGAGGCCTCCAAACGCGTCCTAAAACGACGGGTCGACAATTCGCCCGCAGCCCGCGGCGAATCTCGCTGGCTCGCCGGTTGGGCCAATCGCTGTGAGAGTTACAAACACGGATTCTGAGACCCGACTCAGATACCTTTTCACTTTTCATCCGTTCTATTGCGCCTACAGATAGGCCAAACTCATTCTAAATCGAACAACACAAGTAGACCCATGTCGACCGAACGCTCGCTCATCCTTCTCAAACCTGACTGCGTCAAAAAAGCCCACTGTGGCGAAGTCATCGCCCGCTACGAAAAAGCTGGATTCACCATCCGTGGATCCAAAATGATGCGACTCTCAGACGAAGTGCTCAACGAGCACTACAGCCACGTTGCCGATTTGCCCTTTTTCCCTAACATCGTTGAATTCATGCAGTCCTCCCCAGTCATCGCTCTGGTGCTGGAAGGCGACGACGTGGTCAGCAAAGTGCGCGGCATGCTCGGACCGACCAACTCCAAAGAAGCCGAAGCCGGAACGATCCGCGGTGATTTCGGAGAAGACATGATGGTCAACGTCTGTCACGCCTCCGATTCTCCTGAAAACGGCGAAATCGAAGTAAACCGCTTCTTCGACGCCAGCGAGATATTCGAATACTAATCGTCCCGTGACGGGAGCGCCCCGTGGCGGGAGACTCCTCTGTCTCCAAACCGATTTTCAACAGGGTTAGGTCATGCACCTAACCCTGTTTGCGTTTTCAGCCCACTGAGCTTGCGGCGCAAAAGGGTACAAATCGCTCCCTCCAGTCCTTGAATTCGTAAAAATCGGTCTTTCGGACCGGAAGGGACCGTATATATTCCGGCCCACACACACGAAATCATGTCAGACACCGACATCCTTGAATCCGCTCAGGCGGAAAAACTAATGGTGGTCAACCGGGGCGAGATTGCTATCCGGATTTTCCGCGCCGCCACCGAACTCGGACTTCGCACCGTTGCGATCTACGCTGAGGAAGACCGCTTTTCGCGACACCGCTTCAAAGCCGACGAAGCCTACCAACTCCGCAAAGAAAAAGGGCCAGTCGGGGCCTACCTCGATATCGAAGGAATTGTCAGACTGGCGAAGGAAAAGGGAGTCACTCTGATCCACCCTGGATACGGATTCCTCTCCGAGAACGCAGATTTTGCCCGCGCCTGTCGCGAAGCCGGCCTCAAATTCATTGGCCCCGATGCAGAGATGCTCGACTCCATGGGCGACAAAGTCTCCGCAAGGGCACTCGCTAAAACAGCAGACGTACCCACCCTCCCAGGAACGGATGAGCCTGTGTCAGACCGCGGCGAGGCATTGAAAGTCGCCCGCGAGATTGGATTCCCCCTCATCATCAAAGCCGCTTTCGGTGGCGGAGGCCGCGGCATGCGAGTCGTCCAGAAAGAAGAGGAACTCGATTCCCTTCTCGATCAAGCTCAGGCGGAGGCCGAAAATGCCTTTGGAAACGCCGCCGTTTTCCTGGAACGCTTTGTCGGTCGCGCCAAGCACATCGAAGTGCAGATCCTCGGCGATACTCACGGAAACATCGTCCACCTTCACGAACGTGATTGCTCTGTGCAACGACGTCACCAGAAGGTAATCGAAATCGCTCCCTCAGTCGACCTCGACGAAGGTGTCCGACACGAACTTTGCGCCGCCGCCCTCAAGGTCGCCCGCGCGGTAGACTACAACAACGCCGGAACCGTTGAATTCCTACTCGATGCCGATACCAATGATTGGTTCTTCATCGAAATGAATCCCCGGATTCAAGTCGAGCATACCGTGACCGAGATCATCACGGGAATCGATCTGGTCCGCTCCCAAATCTTGATCACTCAGGGCTTCGATCTGTTCGGCGATGTCATCGATATTCCCTCCCAGGAAGAGATTCCTCGAAACGGATTTGCGGTACAAGCCCGGATCACCACGGAAGATCCTGCCAACAATTTCTCTCCCGACTACGGAAAGATCCTCAACTACCGCTCCGCTGCCGGATTTGGCATTCGGCTCGATGCTGGCGCCGGAGATGCCGGTTCGGTCATCACACCGTACTACGACTCGATGCTGGTCAAACTGACCGCTTACGGGCCACGCTTTGACATCGCTCTTCAGCGCATGAATCGGGCGCTTCGCGAGTTCCGGATCCGAGGGGTTAAAACCAATATCCCCTTTCTTGAAAACGTCGTTCTCAACGAAACGTTCCGAACCGGCCAGGCCACAACCCGGCTGATCGACACTCAAACTGATCTCTTTAATTTCAAACCCAAGCGAGACCGCGCGACGAAGATTCTGTCTTATCTCAGCGACATTACGGTCAACGGTAACGACACCGCCAAAGGATTCAAACTCAGCAAAGCGATCCCGGAAGCTCGCATTCCTGCCTGTGATGTTCGTGCCGATATCCAGCCAGGCTCCCGCGACAAACTGCTTGAACTCGGACCTGAAAAATTCGCGACGTGGATTCGGGATCAGAAGCCTCTTTTGATTACTGATACCACGATGCGTGACGCCCACCAGTCACTCATCGCGACCCGGATGCGTTCAGTAGACATGCTCAATATCGCGAGCTACGTCGCCCAGCGCACCCCCAACCTGTTCAGTCTCGAAATGTGGGGAGGAGCGACTTTCGATACTTCGATGCGATTCCTAAAAGAGAGCCCATGGGATCGCCTTCGGGAACTGCGCGAGCGCATCCCTAATATCTGTTTCCAGATGCTTTTCCGTGGATCCAACGCAGTCGGATATTCGAACTACCCGGATAACGTCGTCGCTGGATTCATCAAACACGCCTCCGAATCGGGCATGGATATCTTCCGGATTTTCGATTCGCTCAATTACCTTCCCAACATGGCCGTTGCCATGGAATCCGTTCGCGAGCACACCAACTCCATCTGCGAAGCGGCCATTTGCTACACGGGAGATATTGATGATCCCAAGCGCGACAAATACTCGCTCAAATACTATGTCGCCAAAGCCAAAGAAGTGGAAAAGATGGGCGCCCACATCTTGGCGATTAAGGACATGGCTGGGCTCTGTCGTCCATACGCTGCCACCAAACTCGTCAAAGCACTTCGTGAGGAAATCGGTCTGCCGATCCACTTTCACACCCATGACAGTTCGGGCATCAATGCCTCATCAGTTCTCTCAGCCGCCGATGCAGGTGTCGACATTGCAGACCTTGCCTTGGCCTCAATGTCAGGCTCGACCAGTCAGCCAAACCTCAACTCAGTCTGCGCCGCTCTCAATGGACAGGACCGCGATACCGGTATCGATGCCGGGGCACTCAATGAGATGTCTGACTACTGGGAAGAAGTGCTGGAGTTCTATCAGCCTTTCAATACAGCCCCCCGAGCTGGCTCTTCCGAGGTATACATCCACGAAATGCCCGGTGGTCAGTTCACCAACCTGAAAGAGCAGGCCAACGCCATGGGCCTCGGACATCGCTGGCCCGAAATCGCCCGCACTTACGCTGGAGTAAACCAACTGTTCGGAGACATCATCAAAGTGACGCCAAGCTCAAAAGTAGTGGGCGACATGTGCATGTTCCTCATCACTCGCGGCATCAAGCCCGAGGATGTTCCGAATCTCGAGCCCGGTTCCCTCGACTTTCCCGAATCCGTCATCGACATGCTCTCGGGTGGCCTCGGTCAGCCTGACGGCGGATGGCCCAAAGACGTCCAAAAAGTCGTTCTCGGAGATCGCAAGCCTACTACCAAACGTCCCGGAGAACTTGCAGATCCCGTCGATCTCGACAAAACTCGTGAGGAAGTTTCCGCTAAACTTGGGCGCCCTGCCAACGACGATGATCTCTACAGCCACCTCATGTATCCACAGGTGTTTGCCGAGTTCGATCAGTTTGTAAAAGACTACGACAAGATTCAGGGCCTACCCACCACGGCATTCTTCTACGGGCTGTCTATCAGTGAAGAAATTTCCGTCGAAATCGGACCTGGCAAAGTTCTTTTCATCAAGCTGATCGGTATCAGCGAAGCGGATGACGAAGGACGTCGCAACGTTTTCTACGAACTCAACGGGATGCCCCGCGAGTCGCAGGTCGTCGACAAGTCCCTTGAGCCAAAAGATCTAGTGACACGCCAAAAAGGGGATCAGAATGATCCCCTTCAAGCGGTAGCGCCCATGCCGGGAATGGTCACCGAGGTGAACGCTGAAGTTGGAACGAAAGTCAAAGAAGGAGACCCTCTCATTACTCTCGAAGCGATGAAGATGCTCACCACGATCTCGGCCAGTGCCAATGGCACAGTGACCGAGATTTTGGCGAAGAAAGGCGAGACCGTGGAGACCGATGATCTCCTGGCCCGCCTCGAAGCCGGTTAGCCTGCGCAACCAGCAGGAGCCTCTTCAAGATCTGCCACCAGCAATGGGCGGCAAGTCTTCAGTGTCTGCATTAGTCGGGCGAACTCGGCTTTGGTAATTCCCTTGGGAATGATCGCGGCTCCGGTGCTCAAGGGGAGGGTCAAAGAATCTGGATTGATCCTGCGATTTGGGCTCTGGTTCTTATTCCCGGGCTTCATCCGTAGAGGTCCACAATTGCCAGCCTTACCGTTCTTTCCGCGCTTCTTACCGCGTTCAGGCAATTCAGGCTCCAACTCCAAGGTCTGCAGTGCTGCCAGCTTATTGTTCTGACGATAAATTCGGCTGGCACGCTTCGCACCGGGTTCCGTGAAACCACGCTCCAGCAACTGCTCCTTTAATTCATCGCGGGAACAATGTCTCGCTCGGCGCCAGATCCGTCGAAACATCAAGGGCGACAATGCAGCACGCTGAAGTAGATCGAGCTTGGCCTCTTCAGACTCCGCTGCGAGAAGGCCTCTTCCCACTGCAGAAATGCCGATACCATCTCCCTGTTTCTCCAGCAAATCGTAGGCTCGCAGGGCAGCAATCGTCTTGATAGCGGCACCATGAAAACTTCCATAGTTGAAGGCTTTTAATATTTCCGGCCGTTTCATGGGCTGGGACGGATCCGTCTGACATTCGCTCAGTTTCTGAAGGTGGCTAACAGCCTCCTCCAGGGGAATGAACGGAAATCGAGGGCTTCTTGGTTTTGTTGGTTTTGTTTGTTTTTTATTCACGGAGCTAATTTACACGTATAAACACCATTTTCAAGCTTAAATCACATTTTTAGCTCAATTTTGGCAGTTATTGATAGCTATAAATCACGTTTTTGCTTGCGCAGCCCAATTGAATTCGATTCAAAAATCCCCGATCACCCAGCCGCCCATGGCCAGGAAAAAGGCAGCCAGGGCGTAGCTTCCGATGGACTTCATTGCCACGAAGCCTCCACTGAAGAAAAACAGCATTGAGCCAACCACCGGCAGAACAGCCAGCGCGATTAATATCCAAGCACGAATTGCTGCTATTTATTCCTATAATTCCGGAAAGGGATCCACAGGTATTCGGGTGGGACTTGGAATGGGAGCGTGAAGCCAACTAGGATTCTTATCGGCGAGTTCCCGAAGGATTTTCTGTGCTTTTTCAGTAGGAGTATATTTTCCACCCACAATAGATATGACATCTCGGAGATGGGGCACTGCCGCTGCGCCATCTCCAGATTTATAGAATCTTTGGGCCTTAACGTACGCCTCAATACCCTCTGCGTCTTTGGAGATCCAATCAAAACGTTTGTTTGAAGTTGCTACCTTCTGAAGAATTCCGATCAATTTCAAACCCAACTCGTAATTTTCGTTTTGGCATTCAAACTTAAGTGCGCGAAAGAGATAGCTCTCAGCAGATTCGTTCTTTTCCAATACCACTGAAGTCGAAGATTCGACCAAAATGAGAACCAAACTATTTAAAGCATCGGACCGAAGAGATTCGAATACTTCACGATCAAACCACGAGGAAGACAACTTCAAGGAAACCAGTCTATCGCAGGCATCTTGTGTTCGATTTTTGTCTGCTAGCGCCTTAATAGACTCCAACGATGACACAGTACCCTCGATCTCTCCGACAACGTACGAAGCACTTGCAGGCACCGTTTTTTCCCATTCTTCGAGGGAGATCCTTAGTGCCGGAATCTGGTCGAGCGTTTTTACCCCACTCAAAATCGCCGAAAGCCCGATAGGAGTTGAGCGCTTTAGCGCTTCCACATCATTAACAGAAAAGACAGGAACACCGATTGAGGCCACCGAAAGGGACTTTAATTTCGAATCTGCTGATGACGCATTTCCAAGAGCGCGCGCTTTCAAGAAATCGGAATACTTCTCAAGAAGCATCCGAATGCTCGCAACCCTTTTCCAAATTCGAGAATCAGGGTCCTTGTGAAGACTTGATGTTTCGTTTACAAGAGCTTCAAATGCTCTTGTTTTCCTAATTTCATCTTCAATCGTGGCGAGATCTGGATCCGTCCTCAAGACATCTGCAACATGATTCGAGAGAGAGGTTACCTCGTCAAATTGCTCGGCCCGAGACTCTTCTAAAACTTCGAGATAAAGCTTCTCATAAATTCGTGTGGCTTTCTTGCCCAATAACTCATTTGCAACGGGACGCTTCCAATGTCGAAGCTTCTCCATATATTGGTATAGCTCTTTCAGTTCGCCGCCATCCAAAGCTGCAAGAGCTTCGGAAAACAGTTCTTTCAGCTCATAATAATACGGGGAGGACCTGTCGCTTTTTTGCACTTCATCTTCTATTTTTTGCAACAATTCTTCGATTTCGACCTTGGCGTCATTTTCCGCAGAAAATAACGACATCGTTAAAATAAGTGAGATTGCCACCATCAAAACAGTGTAGGACCGCGGGCTTTCAGAAAATGGAGCGTGCATGGAGAATTTTGAAACAAAAATGAATAAGGAGGATAACTTTGACAAAATGGATATTCGCTATCATCGATAGCGACTTTGCACCCTTGAGGAAGGCCGGATCGCCGATTTCAACCTTTCCATTTCAACAAGAATCGCGTCATTCCAATAGACGAAAAGCTCGGGATTCGACTCTTTAAGTTTCTTCAATTCGAAGACGGCAGATTCAACAGGCGTGTACGTTCCTTCAAAGGTTCTCGCTGCGATTGAAAAATAGTGCATCGCCATGAGCTTATCCCCAACATCCAGAAACCGTTCTGCTAAAATATATGCTTTCAATCCATCAAAATCCGACAACGTCCAAGCTGGTAATTCCTTCGGAGACCTCCCTCTAATTATGATAGTGATCACCCTATGCACAGAAGAATAGTTTTTCGCTCTCGCTTCGTGTTCAGCAATTCGATGGAGATATTCGACGGCCAATTCAGAATCCCCTTGTTTGAGTTCACTAAGCGAGCGCCCCATTTCATTCAGAATTGATCGCCGGCCGCTCTCGACCAATTCCTCAATTTTGGGCCATTCCTGACTCAATGAATAAGGCATCGAAGTATTGAGGTGCGAATAGGCTAATTCATACTCGCCCATTTTCTTGTAGCGACTGGCTAAAGAAAAAATCAAAAAGCACTTTTCAATATCACCCACGTCATATCGAGGAAATCCGGCCGCCGTTGCTTTCCATTCTTTAAAACGAAATTCGGCGGCATCCACATCTTCAATACTCAACATATCTCCCAATATTTTTTCAAAAAACGAATAATTCGGAAGCTTTCGAGACTCGAATTGGTTGTAAGTCATCGTCTGCACTCCGAATGAACTTTCTAAAGCGTCCTTTAAAGCATTGTTAGCAACGCCACCATTATTGCTTCTTCGACCATCAAGGTACTCACAGTAATTTCGAACGTATGAGGCAGCGCCGTTGAGTTTTGTTCGATACCGACTATCGAGAAATGTATCAAAACCAATATGGTCTTCGATAGCTTGACTCAACGATGATATATCCAAGAGGAGCGGCTCTATTGCTTTGCTAGATTCAGCATTCAAAACTAAATCAGGCAAACTTTCGCAAAGCTCGTTAATTTCATCAATATAGCCTTGGGCAGACTCATTCAGCTTCTGCTGTAACCCACGATGGAGAACAAGGTGAGAATCTCTCGTTGCATCTCGGGGAAAAGAGGGCCTCGATGTGCTCATGCTACGTTTAAAATTTCGCAGCTGATCGAGCAATGATTTTGCGAATTGTATATCAGCAGTATCGATTGCACTTTTCGTTTCCTCGATCAGATCACGATAGGCCCGCCAATAGTCCTTATCCGACTCTTCTACTTCGTCAGCCAACACATCTAACTCTTGAACAAGTTTTTCGTAGTTGGCCTCAACATCCCAGTTCTCTTGCGACAATGTCGAACTCGGCGAAAGTACGAGAATGGTGAGTAGTGCGGCAGAAATCAATGAAACGGACATGTCCATATATAACTCAATCCAAAACAATCTCAGACAACCCGTCAAGCTCAGCGTGCCATCAGAGGCCACAACCCAACGAGTTCTTTCTAATCACTCACCTTCTCAATCCGCTTTGCCGTTCCGTAGAGAACACGCATCAGGACCACCACGACCAGAGCAATGCCTCCCCACAAAACCCATCCTTGTTCGAAGAACGACTTCTTTGGACCGGCATCCTGTCTAAACGCCTCATTGAGGACCGCCGTTCCCAATTGAAATGACTCTCCCGCCACCTCTTGCCGACCCACTCGTTCCAGCACCGCCACGTCGTAGCGCGGCCTTTCAACGGAACCCGCGATCGCCCCGTAGTACATTTCAAATTGATCACCTGGTTCTGTCAAAAACTGAACCTCGTAAGCAGGTCCCCTACCTTCAACCTCGTCGACAACCAACGAAGGGCTGTCGCCATTCTCGATAACTAGCCGATAACGAGCTGCTCGGTGTTCATCAAATCGCAGGGTCAGGTTTTGCTCATCGATCGTTCCAATTCTGTAGCGATAAACCGTGCTTTTCTTAAGAGTGCGCCACTGATTTTCACCCCTCTCTACTTCGAGCCGAATAGACCGTCGGAAATTCCGATCACTAGTTCTCAAGGTCAGCCCATGCAACGGTGCCCGGCCGGCCTCCACATAAATCTCAGTTTGTTTCGCTTCCTCATTTTCCATGACTGATGATATTGCCACCGGATAGACCTGCTCTCCCCGGCCTGGATCATGACTCACCGGGGCTGTATAAAACGCGAGGCTATCGATCCGAAATCGACGCGTCGCCACTTGAGACGATTCTTCCTTGCTCGGCCCCGACAGATCACTCATAGCCTCTGTCACGTTCCTGACCGACGACCATTGCTCATCAGTCGCCTGATCAATCACGACCTTGAAGAAACGATAGTTGTTCTGCGGGAGAGCCAACTCGGCCCGGCGAAAATCGATGTAACGCTCCCGATCAAAAATCAGGGCGCCATCGACAAGGGCCACCCAATCCTTCCCATCTGCGCTTCCTTGAATCGTTACCGCTTTTTCAAAATCTCTCAGTGGAGTATTGATTCGCAACTTCGTCGCCTCGAGATCTTTGGCCGTCAACTCAACCACCAATTCGATCGCTCCATCAGGCTGCTCATCAAACGAAACGGTTTCGCTCTTGATCAGGCGCGAGGGTG
>TARA_R110002096_G_scaffold381774_1_pt1 | contig 10098 bp, 11 predicted proteins | sample TARA_R110002096 | Tara Oceans TARA_R110002096 (sample SAMEA4397295) | marine metagenome | biome: Polar Biome; feature: [DCM] deep chlorophyll maximum layer (ENVO:01000326); material: water (ENVO:00002006), including particulate matter (ENVO:01000060) such as... | depth 35 m
CGAGGAATTCCTCTACACCCACCCCGCCATCGAGGAAGTGCAGGTCACCGGCATCCCCGATGACAAGTACGGTGAAGAGCTGATCGCCTGGGTAAAACTCAACCCCGACGCAGACCCGGTCACCGGCGACGAACTGCGGGAGTTCTGCAAAGGCAAAATCGCCCACTTCAAGATCCCCCGGAACTACAAGTTCGTGGATGAGTTCCCGATGACCGTCACCGGGAAGATCCAGAAGTTCAAGATGCGGGAGATTTCGATTGAGGAGATGGGGTTGAAGAAGTAACGCCCCTCTGCCAGTCCGTTCCTACCTCGGACCCCAGCTATGTGCTGGGGTTTGCCGTTTCTTATTCTAGCGTATAACCTACGGCAATAAGTTGATGGTGATGAAAACGCGGTCACGGATTTCATGCCGAGCCTAGAGAAGCTCCGGGCAGCACCTCAGGAGTATGAACTTATGGGCTAGGCTGCGTCTAAACACCCTTAAAATCGAACGGCGCTATCGCATGCATCCGCATCGAACATCTGGGGTACAGGGATGAGTTTTTCTACAAATCATCGATGATTTAACTGGATAGTGGCAAAACCCTACGTTATTGATTAGACAGATCATATCGGTCTGGCATAGGATCTAGAGTCAACTTTCGCCACCGCCTATTTCTTGCGATCGACTTTCTGTCAGAGAGTTGGCAAAATGCTAGCAAACTGGCAATGAGATGCGTTATGTCCAAAAAACCAACAATAGTTGATTTGTTTTCGGGATGCGGCGGCTTTGGCCTAGGCGCTGAACTAGCTGGATTTCACACAGTAGTTGCAGTCGATATCGACCCCACCCTTCAATCCGCGTATAAAAAGAACTTCCCAAATACTAGGACTATTACCCAAGATGTTTCGTTAATTAGAAAAGATGATTGGGAATTAGCTCTGGCTAACACAGAAATAGATGGAGTTATAGGTGGCCCACCTTGTCAGGGATATAGTCGCATGGGGTTGTGCAATCCTAAAGATCCGAGAAGAACTTTACTGAAGGAGTTCTTTAGACAGGTGAACATGATTGATCCAAAATTCTTCGTTATGGAAAACGTCGAAGGACTACTGGACAAGAAAAATCGCCCTCAACTTGAAGACGCTATGAGTATCATCGATGAAAAATTCGAGGTACTGCCACCTCAAATTGTCGATGCTTCAGAATGGGGCGCTCCAACAAAGAGGAAGCGCGTAATTGTCGTTGGATTCAACCCACTTAAAATAAGCCCCGTTGATCTAATAGATTTCGTACCACCTAAAATCACCACCTCAGTTAGAGATGCGATTTCTGACTTTAAAGAGCCAATACCTCAATCTGAGGATAAAGTGGACCTCGGATGGAACGGATACCGACGCCTAAAGAATATCTCCGAATACGCTCAGAAAATGCGGCGATTGCCTGCCCCTGATCTAGGTGATGCGTTTGCAAAGAAGCAGTTGTTATTAGGTAAGTCATCCGGGCATTTCGATACGGTTCACCATCAAGCGGTTATCGAACGTTTTTTTAATACTCCACAAGGTAAGACAGACGTAAAAAGTCGCGCTAAGAAATTACACTGGGAAGGGTTATGCCCGACACTCAGAGCGGGCACAGGGTCAGACAAAGGTAGTTTCTCATCCGTTCGGCCAATCCATCCATCCAAGGGACGGGTCATTTCAGTAAGGGAAGCCGCACGTCTTCAGGGGTTTCCAGATTGGTTTGTGTTCCATCCTACTAAATGGCATAGCTTTCGAATGATTGGCAATAGTGTATCGCCCATTGTTTCAGAAGGAATATTAGGTGTTCTCTACCATGCTACATTAGCGGCCAGAATTAAAAAATCAGCATAGGGAAATTTTATGTCGGAGATCAATGAGTCAACCGAAAATAATCGACTTAAAATTCAAACGGGCATTGATCCTAACTTCCTCAGCGCAACATTGACTGAAGACATTCAGTTGACCGATGCTATTTTTGACCTCTTTGACAACTCGATAGATGCAGCACGAAATCAGATTACTAATGATGCTAAACAAAAGACTTTAAAAGATGAATTTGGATTACCCAGTAATTATTCAGGATACGAAATCACTTTAACCCTCGATACGGACGCCATCGCTGCAGCTGATAACTGCATGGGTTTTGACAAAGAGGCCTTAAAGAACGAAGCTCTATATATTGGCAGGAGATCTGATCACCCATTTGGAATAGGTAACTACGGGGTCGGATTAAAGCGTGCTCTAATGAAAGCAGGAGAAGAAATAAATGTTACAACAGAGAACTCGCACAATCGATACGAGATAAACTTTAATGTAAGAGCATTCGGAAATGATAGCGACGAAGCTATCTATGCTATTCCAATCAAAAAAACAGGAAATTTAGGCACCACCCTAACAGTGAAATCCTTAAGAGCCGGAATAGAACATCAATTAAAGGATCAAGAGTGGTACAATAATTTTATAAAAGAAATATCTATTCGATACTCTATTTTCATAAAAAAAGGACTAAAGATATCTGTCATTAACAATCACCTCAACCAAACCAACTTATGCATAACTCCAAGCCTTCCTGACATCCGCGACGAAGAACCATTGCCAGTCTCGACAACTACCATACCAAATATAAATGGCGTCAATACCTACATAAAAACGGGTGTACATGGCGACTATAGATTTAAAGGCGAGCTAGGCCACAACCAAACAGTTAACACGAGAATATCCAACGAGTTTGGAATATATTTCATTTGCAATGACCGTGTTATCGTAGCTCATAGTACAGAAGAAAAGCATGGATTTACAACTCAATGGCATAATGAATATGCAGGATTTGCATGCATTGTTAGAATGGTTGCAGACTCACCCTCACAATTGCCATGGAATACAGCAAAGACTGAACTACAAACTAGCGGTTCATTTTTTCTACACATAAGAAAACACATCGAACCATTGGCTAAAGATTATCGCGCCAAGGCAAAAAAAATAATCAAGGCTTGGAATAACCCTTCTATACGCGGCTTGGCCGACTCTGAGAGAAAACGCCGGTTTCGAGAGGAACTAGGCTTACCCGCAATCCCCAAAAAACCCATATCTCAGTTTACTACCAGAAACTCAAACAGCACTCAAAACAGAAATCCTGAAGATGATAAAAATAGAAAAACTAATGGCAACTCTAATGTCACGGGAAATCATAACAATGGAGAAGCCAAATCCCACCCTCCTTCATCCTCAACTAAAAAACTGATCAGCTCAGATAGCCACAGCAATAAACTTAACACTATACTGCCAAACGATTTTCCTCAGCCTTCTAACAGTCAAAACTTAAACAATATGATTGTTGAGGCACATAATATGAACTTTACCGAATCACCACATGCAGCATCTATGCTGTATAGAGCCATTTTAGAAGGATCTTCTCGACACTATGCTAGCAAAACAGGGAACTTTAATGCGGTAAAAGACCATTTTTACTCCAAAGGCGAGGGCAAGGGAAAAAATCATAGTGATGAGTACAAAAAGGCTCAAGGAATCGATTTAACGATGACGCTTAAATGGTTAAATGATAACACAAATTTATTTCCAGATCCGGATAGAAAAACACTTAAACTTTGCTTAAAGAGTGTACTCTCAGACAACCAAAAGCTTAATGGCATAGTACACTGTAAAAGCATTACCAATGAGGCAGAGTTCAGGATAATCAGGGATAAATCGTTAGAGCTAGTTCGGTTTTTTATTACTGAAGCAGAAACTAAAGGTAAGTAAACTAATACCACATCAGCAAACTATCACAACCGATATAAAATCGAGAATTGGCCTTTTTCTGGGGGTTTTGCCAGCAGCAAGAGACGACACCGAAAGGGCGGCGCCAGCCTATATCTTCTGCAGAGGACTCGATGAAAAACTTGTCCACCCAGACATCGTAGTGTTCGGGACTACCACCCCAATTCCCCTGTTCTCTTTCCAGGAATCGTCGGATTTTGTTGGTTCAGCCCCCAGGAGCAAAAGCATACATAGGCTGAGCGCAAACGTCTTAGTAGTCATAGTATCCCCCACCTACCCGCCGCCCCTTGTTCTGGGGACCACTTTAGTTGGCTATAATGGGATCGCAGCCCTGGCTACTACGAGTACAGAACGGCATAACCCTTGGGAAAGCCTACCAGCCGTCGTACTGAATCCCTTGCTGGCGCAGGTAATCACCTTGTCTTTCAAGATAGGTTTCGGTGCGCCGGGTGTAGTCCTCGCCTTCCTCTTTGTGGTCATAGCGCCTAGCCTGATATCGCCCAACCTCAATCGCATTTTCTTCACTATTCATGATCCACATAACCACTGTTCCACCAGGTGCCAGCCCGAGTACCAGGTTATATCGGGGACGATCAACCATTTCCCCGTAGCGTTCAAAAGGCGCAGATTCTTTCATCTTCTCCGAAATCTCTGCAGGGTTTTCCAGTTTGATCACAGCTTCGTAGGCTTGTTGCTCTGCAAAAGAGAACCAGCGAATGAGAAATAGCTCAGGCGTCGCCTGCCATTGTGCTCTAGAAAACGGGGGGTGTTTCCAGCAGCAGGACACGATTCCGAAAGGACGCCGCCAGCCTATGTCTTCGGAAAAGGACTCGATGAAAAACTTATCTACCCAAACATCGTAGTGTTCCGGAGCTACCACCCCAATTCCCCTGTTCTCTTTCCAGGAATCGTCCGATTCTGTTGGTTCAGAACAGCCCCCTAGGAGCAAAAGCATACATAAGCTGAACGCCCTATTAGTAGTCATGATATTCCCCATCTACCCACTGTCCCTTATTCGGATGGATGGCACGGCGGCCATTCTTGGCTGGCTGAAACGGGTAAAGCAGCCCCATTTTCACGTAATGATCGGAATGATGAATGTACCGTTGTCGCAAAAGCGCTCTGGACTCGGGCGACAGCAACAACTTGTTGCCCTGCCATACGTGAGCGGCGAGATTTCTGGCAATGGGCATCAGTTCCTCAGGCAAAGAATAGGCAGCATCTTTAGGGTCAATGACATCAAACGGTACTCCCTCATCCAATGCCAACTTGTGCATCAGATACAAAGGAATACGTGAATATTCTCCCCGGACCTCACGATTCAGCCACAGGCGCAGAGTAATGTCACCTCCGGGCAGGCCAGGTGGCCTCTCCTGTTCAATCTCCAAAGTCGCAAGTGGGTTCAGGGGCCCGATCCATCCCTCGCTCTTTACCAGTGCACGCTCCTGCAACATGCGCGAGAATTCGAAGCTCGCCTCGGGGTTGCGACGATATCTACCTGTGACTACCAGAGGTGGACGAACTTCGATACGTTCCTGAAACCGATCCGGATAGCCCCCGCCAATATCGGAATGCACCCCCGGCAAGACCCATTCGCTGAAATGCTCGGGCAGGTTGCCGTCCTCACCTCTTAGGCTGTTCAACGAAAAATTGTGCCGGCGCTCATCACGGGCCACGAACTGAACCGCACGCTGTACCTGACCCGGTCTCAGATTGACGTTGATACGGCCAGCCCTTTCGTCGTGGGCTGAGAAGTCGAGGTTGCCCAGATCAGCAATCCCCGCGACGGTATCGAACAGGCCCAGAAAACGAACTGTGACTTTCTTTGGCCAGGAGATGCCTTCTCGCTTGAAGGCTTTTGCCAGTGCTCCGTTGTCATCAACCTCCCGGCATACAAAATGACGGGCTGTTGCCGCACCCCGACTGAAGCCAAATATATCAAGGACCAACTCATCTATCGGTTCTTTAACCATGGTACCGATCTCTTGTGCCAGATCTCCGCTGCCCTGATCGATCTTTTTGAGAATTCCCTGCTCGCCAAGTCCAGTTCCCAGACTCATGCCATCGTCAGGCTCGCCGGACTTTGTACCCACTCCCGGAACATAAGTGGACAGCAAGTACACCGGTTCACCACTTTCAGCTTGGACTCTGCCGCGTTGGTACAGGCTCTCAAGTTTGGAAACGTTGGTTTCAGCATTGAGATAACTACCCTCCATGATCTGCGAGAGCTCGCTACTGCACTCTTCTTCCGACATAGCCCCGGCGGCATTGGCCGTCAGGCATTCATCCATTTGTCGTTGGTAAGTTTGGGTATTGTTGCGGTTGTTGCCGGTGCCATCAAAAAAGATACCTGCTTCCACCCGGACTTTGGGGCGGTCCTCGTCTTCGGGCGACTCATCCGATGATTTGTCAGGCAGTCCTTCGTCGATTAATGCGCCTTTCTGGGCTGCCCGGCGTACGAATTCCTGTGGGTCTGTGTCCAGCAGTTCTTTTGCCGTTGGCGTAAGTTGGCCCTTGTCATCCAGGGCACCGGCTACCGCAAAATCCACAACTGGCGCGGCGGTGGTGGCAACGCCAAGAATTACCCCGGGATTACCACTCACAATCGAACCGCCATGATTGGTGGGGCTTCCGAGATACGCCACGGGCATGCCATCGGCAAATGCCATTGGGTATCCCTGAGTGATTATGGCACCACAGCCGGTGGCATCGCCTACTCGGGCAACGGGTTTGCCGTCAACGAGAATACTGCTGCCGTTTGGCAGGATGGGGGAAGAACCGTGCCCTGGGATCGGGCAAACGTGCGTATCGCCTACGCAGGCGGTGATGAGTTGGCTCATGGTGAGAATTCCTTTCTCTTACAGGTTGCCTCCTGGCTACCCGGTGTTTAACTATATCTAGCAGCCCATGAATATAGCATGCTGGATACTTCATAACATTGCAGTTAATACATGTCAGATGTCGAAATTGTTGATTACCATTAGGAGGTAACTCATGCGCAACATTGATGCTGTAACGCCAGGCGAGTTACTGAAAGAAGAGTTCCTTGGGCCGATGGGTATTTCTCAATACCGCTTGGCTAAAGAGATTGGGGTGCCTGCCCAGAGAATCGGCCAGATTATTGCGGGAAAGCGTTCGATAACCGCAGACACGGACCTGCGACTTTGTCGCTTCTTTGGTTTGTCCAATGGCTACTGGCTGCGAGCTCAGGCAGCCTACGACACTGAGATTGCGGAAGACGCCCTTGAGGATCAACTGAAGAATATTCGTCCGTGGACTGCTGTATCCGAAATCGCGCACAGGGCATAACCGGGCGTTAAGCTCCATTGTTGCGTGATGCGCATCATGCTACCATCCCCTCATGATTAAATCGTTCCGTCACAAAGGACTGAAGCGGTTCTATTCGACCGGTAGCACGTCCGGCATACAGCCCGACCACGCCAAGAAACTGCGTATGCAGTTGGCTGCTCTGGATACTGCCACTTCGGTGGAAGACATGGACATCCCTGGTTTTCGGCTTCATCCATTGAAGGGCAAAGACAAAGGGCGGTGGACAATTCGGGTTAACGGAAATTGGCGCATGACGTTCGAATTTCAGGACGGCAACGCCTACATTCTTGATTATGAGGATTATCACTAATGACGATGCATAATCCACCGCACCCTGGTGAGTTTATTCGGGAGGTGTACATGGCACCTTTCGGTATTAGTTCTCGTCAGCTTGCTTCGAGTCTGGGGGTTTCCCCCTCTACCTTGTCTCGGCTACTCAAAGGCGATAGCGGTATCAGTCCGGAAATGTCTCTTCGGCTATCCAAGGTCCTTGGGCGTAGCCCTGAAAGCTGGCTGGCGATGCAGGATATGTACGATCTTTGGGTGGCCCGCAACACGGTGAATCTGGATGGCATTCAGCCCCTAGACTTCGAAGCAGCTTAACCAGCGGCTGTTGTCGGACGCGCCTGAAGATATTGGAACAGGTTTATTTTCTTACCGCATCGATGAAAATCGCACGATTGTCGAAAACCGCGGCACCTATTTCAGTAGTGGTACCGAAGCTGGGCAACGAGCAAAGCGTCATCCGTGACCTTGTAAACGATGCGGTGTTCTTCGTTAATTCGGCGGGACCAGTAACCAGCGAGGCTGTGCTTGAGGGGTTCCGGTTTGCCGACACCCTCGAACGGTTCTCGTTTGGTTTCCTTGATAAGCTTGTTGATTCGATTCAGGATCTTTTTGTCCGTTTTCTGCCAGTACAGATAGATATTTAACAATCGGCTGCACATGCTGCCAACGCTATTTGCTTAAGGAGAAGCAGTTTGAACATTACGGATTTACCCTTTGGGGTGACTGACTGGTCTGACATTGAGAGAACGGAACACTCAGGGGAGAGGGGTATGGCTTACTGGCAGACCCGTACTTTCGGAGACATTCGCGTTCGTATGGTTGAGTACAGCCCTGGCTACATCGCCGACCATTGGTGTGCTAAAGGGCACATTCTTCTTTGCCTGGACGGAGAACTCGATACCGAACTCAAGGACGGGCGTTCCTTTACGCTCACCCCTGGAACAAGCTATCAGGTAGCAGACAACGCTGAGCTCCATCGATCCTCAACGGAGTGCGGGGCCAGGCTATGTGGCTTAGGCAAACGCCGTACGGCGAGTGCCTAAGCCACATAGCCTTGGCAAACTCACTGGCCACTAAATCGCTAATGGAGAGCATGGATGCAATTTCAAACCATCCCGATAATCCGAATTTTTGATGAGGCAAAGGCCAAGGCGTTCTATCTCGAGTTCCTCGGCATGTCGGTCGACTGGGAGCACCGCTTCGAGGAAGGCTTCCCCCTCTATATGCAGGTTTCCAGAGGTGACCTTGTCTTTCACCTCAGCGAGCACTCAGGGGACTGCACGCCCGGCTCCAAAACGTTCGTAAATATGGATGATATCGAGGGCCTGTACGGTGAAATAACCTCGCGTGGCTACCGCTACAGTCGCCCGGAAATAACCACAGCTCCATGGGGCGACAGGATATTCGAGGTGGTAGACCCGTTTTCTAACAGAATTCTGTTTAATGAGCTCACGTCTACCACATAACCATGATGCGCCTGAGAAAACCGGGACAGCTTTATTTCCTGACCGTATCGAAAAAAATAGCTCGATTGTCGAAAACCGCGATACCCAATCGACTACCCGATGAGCCTATCAAAGGTTTTTGATAAAACAACGATCGGGAGAAACGTCATGAAATACATGCTATTGGCCTACGGAAACGAAGAAAAATTCAACCAGATGAACAAAGACGAGCTGGCCGAGATTGGGGAGAAGTGCAAGAGCTTTGACGCCGAGATGCAGGCGGCGGGCGAGGTCACCTGGGGCGGGAGCCTGAGCTGGAGCTCGAAGTCGATGCGCCTCAAGGATGGCAAACTGATAGTCACCGACGGGCCGTTCGCGGAAACCAAGGAGGTTGTGGGCGGAGTGGTGATCATCGAAGCGCCGGACTTCGACGCAGCGGTGAAGCTCGCCTCACTGCACCCGGCAGCGCGTATGGGCGAGGAACTGGGCTGGGGCATCGAGCTCCGCCCGATGGATCACTGCCCCGCGATCCGCGAAGCGGAGGCTGCGTGCATCAGTTAGCAACCCAATGGATTGTGGGGTTACTTAGAGAGTAGCGGGACCTGGGTTCCACTCGACATAGATTTTTCTCGCTACGCGACCTTACCTTTGATGGGTCTTGCGCTTCCCCTTATGCTGAAGGACGATCTAGTCCAGTATAAATCTGCGCTATCACGTCCAGTGGATCTCGAGGATATTCGTGCCATATGTGAACTAGAGGGAACTTCAAATGACTATTGAAACATGGGCTCTGTATGTTGGCACTGTACTTCTGTTCATGTGTACACCGGGGCCAAGCCATCTGCTCATGCTTTCTGCAAGCACGTCAAATGGGTTTAAGAGGTCGCTTGCCACGGCCGCAGGTGATTTAACAGCAAATGCTATTCAAATCGTCTTGGCGGGGCTTGGTTTAGCAGCGGCTTTGAACGCTTCCAAATACGGGTTCACCATTATCAAATGGCTCGGCGTGAGCTACTTGGTCTGGTTAGGTACTCGTCAGATCATTAACTCTTTCAAAGCGCATGGTTCGGCGACACCTGCCAAGAGGGCATCTTTGAAAGCTCTATGGGCTCGTGGTTTCATCACATCCGCAGCCAATCCCAAGGCAGTTGTATTTTTTGCCGCCCTGTTTCCACAATTTCTAAGCTCTACTCATAGCTTGTTCCCGCACATTCTCGTGTTGGGTTTTACCTACATCGTGATCGACGGGATATTT
>TARA_R110002096_G_scaffold75732_19_pt1 | contig 10093 bp, 9 predicted proteins | sample TARA_R110002096 | Tara Oceans TARA_R110002096 (sample SAMEA4397295) | marine metagenome | biome: Polar Biome; feature: [DCM] deep chlorophyll maximum layer (ENVO:01000326); material: water (ENVO:00002006), including particulate matter (ENVO:01000060) such as... | depth 35 m
TGTATCTGGCTCAGCTGGGTGGCGGTGCTTTCCTGAATGGCGCAAAGATTGCGACGACCAGAGACACTGAAATCGCAGGCGCGCGGGTGTCCGTATCAATGCCGATGTACAGAAGTCTTGAACTGGAGCAGATGGGCGCGATCAAAACCCGCCATGTTCCATCATTGGCCTATCGTCTGGCGCTGGTCGCATCGGGCGAAGTGTCGGCGGCCATTGCGCGGCCAAATGCCCATGATTGGGACCTTGCTGCCGCTGATCTTCTGGTGCATGAAGCCGGTGGACTGCTTTGGGGTGAGAACGGCGCGCCAATCAGCTATAATTCACCAATACCCAGGCACGGAGTGCTGTTTGCCTCCGGCGAACGGCTTGGGCGGCCACTCTTGGCATTGATCAGATAAAGGACTTTCGCGCTGGCTCCGGGAACTGAAAAGGAATAACGCACAATGGACGACACGAAAGATCAACTGTTGCATCTCGTTTTCGGCGGCGAGCTGGAAGATTTGAGCGATGTTGAATTCAAAGATCTGGAAAACCTCGATGTGGTCGGCATTTTTCCAAATTACGTAACGGCCTATGCCGCGTGGAAAACCAAGGCGCAGATGACCGTGGACAACGCCCAGATTCGCTACTTCATCGTGCATCTGCACCGATTGATGGACCCGGAGTCGGCCTAAAGTCGGCTTAAGGTGCACAGCGTGGAACAGGTATAGATTTGGCAAAGACCGCAAAATCGAAAAAAAAGCAGGCCTCTGCGGAACCGGTCGTGGATTTGCTGGCTCCCGCCCGCTTTTCCCGTGGAGTTGACGCGCTTGACGCTGTGGATTTTACCGCCACCGATTTGGTGCAGCGGATTGCAAAGGTCTATCTGAAGCCGCTCTGGAAAGTGCTGGCGGTCGCGCTGGGTGCGATGGTTTTCATGGCGGCGACCACCGGATCACTGCCGTTCCTGATGCAACAGGTCATGGATAAGGTGTTTGTCGCAAAGGACGAGCGGCTGCTCTATATTCTGCCGGTCGCTGTCATGGGGATCATGCTGCTGCGCGCCGGGGCGGAATATGTCAGCCGTATTGCGCTGGCAAAAGTGTCCAACGAAGTCATCGGCGCGCTGCGCATGGATATGTTCCAGAGCCTGACCCGTGCGGATCTGGGCTATCTGGAGGCGATGCATAGCGGCCGTTTTGTTTCGGCCTTCATGGCCGATGTCGGCATGGTCAACAACGCAGCTGCAGGAACCCTGACAGCGCTTGTCAAAAACGGGCTGACCGCCTTTTTTCTCGTTGGCGCGATGTTCCTACTCGACTGGTTCCTGGCGCTTCTGGTGATGCTGGGCGCGCCGTTTGCGATTTATTTCATGGGCAGGCAGCGGGTCAAGATACGCAAATCGACACGGGGTATGCTGCGCGAAACCGGCGATCTGTCCTCGATCATCGGTCAGATGCTGCGCGGCGTGCGGATCATCAAGGCCTATGGCCAGGAAGATCTGGAAGAAGCCCGTTTTTCTGAGTCGATCCGCAGAATCATCAGCCATCTGATGCGCAAGGCCCGCGCCCAGTCCGCCATGGGTCCGGTGACAGAAGCACTGACCGGTGTCGGCTTTGCCGCGGCTATCCTGTATGGCGGCTGGAAGGGCATAAACGGGACTTTGACCCTTGGCAGCTTTTCTGGCTTCATGACCGCCGCGATGCTGGCCTATCAGCCGCTCAAATCTCTGGCGGCCCTGCAGGGTCAGTTGACCCAGGGCACGGAAGCGGCCAAACGCGTGTTCACGCTGATCGACCACGCACCGGAGATCAATGACGACAACAGCGCCGGGCCCTTGAGCGTCACAAAAGGCGAAATCCAATTCGACAATGTCAGCTATTCCTATGATGGCGCCAATCTGGTTCTGAAAAATTTCTCGCTGACCATTCCGGCCGGCAAGAAGGTCGCCCTGGTGGGTCCCAGCGGCTCGGGCAAGACCACTCTCATGAACCTCACCATGCGGTTCTTTGATCCGGTGGAAGGCAGGGTACTGGTGGATGGTCAGGATATCGCCACCAAAAGCATTGCCAGTGTGCGGGCTGCAACCGCATTGCTGACACAGGACCCGATCCTGTTTGATGACACGGTGCGCGCCAATATTGAATACGGCATGACGGATGTCACCGAGGAACAGCTGCACGCTGCGGCCACGGCAGCGGCGGCTCACGAGTTCATTGAGGAACTGCCGGGCGGCTACGAAACCGCCGTCGGCGAGGCCGGTGCCTTGCTGTCCGGCGGCCAGCGTCAACGCGTGGCGATTGCCCGCGCTCTGCTGAAATCCGCGCCCATTCTGCTGCTCGATGAACCGACCAGCGCGCTTGATCCGGGCAGCGAGAGTAAAATACAAAAAGCTCTGGAAACCCTGTTTATCGGGCGCACGGTTCTGATGATCGCGCACCGGCTGACCACTGTGCGCGATGCGGATCTGATCTGCGTTCTGGATAAGGGCGAGTTGGTCGAAAGCGGTACCCACGCCGAACTGATCGATAAAAACGGTCTGTATGCTGCTTTCTGCAACACCCAGCTGGACGATACTTCGCCGGCACCTGTGCCCGGTTCGGACACGGAAAAGCCCGGTTCGGACACTGAAAAGATTGTAAACTGAGCTATGCGCAAACGGCTGAAGCAGTTTACCAAGTCAAGGATCGTCCAGACCGTGCTGGGCCGGTGTGCCGGTACCTATCTGTTGTTTGTCGGCCAGACCAACCGCATCAGCACGGTACCGGAGAATATTTACAGCCTGATTGAACATGACATGCCGGTGATCGTGACGATGTGGCATGGCGAACATTTCATGCTGCCCTTCGCCCGCCGTAAAGACCACCGCGTCCAGGTTCTGATTTCCAATGCCCGCGATGGCGAGATCAATGCCATTGCCGCAAAAATGCTGGGAATGGAAATTATCAGAGGTTCGGGCGGGCGCTCTCAGGGCCGCAAGGCCGAAGGCAAGGGCGGTGCCAAAGGGCTTCTCGCCATGGTCCGTTCGCTCAGTGCAGGAATCAGTGTCAGCATGACAGCAGATATTCCCAGAGGCAGATCGCGCAAGGCCAGTCCCGGAATTATCACGCTGGCTCGTCTCTCCGGCCGGCCGGTTCTGCCGGTCGCGTTTGCCTCAACCCGGTTCAAACGATTGAACACCTGGGACAGATCTGTGGTTACCCTTCCATTCGGCCGTGGGGTTTTTGTGGCAGGAGATCTGGTTCGGGTTGCGGCGGAAGCGACTGAGGAAACTCAGGAACAGGCAAGATTGGAATTGGAAAGCTCACTCAATCGCGCCTATGCTGAAGCATATCAGATTGTTGGAAAAAATTCTTGATGCGAATGCTTGGAGACTTGGCACTTCAGACCTACTGGCTTGCCATGCAGGCAGCGCGGCCTTTGCTGCCTCTTTTCATCGCGCGGCGCGAACGCGCCGGCAAGGAAGACGGTCTGCGCCATCAGGAGCGGTTGGGCCACACCGATGCGGAGCGCCCTGAAGGCCCGCTGGCCTGGGTTCACGCGGCCAGCGTTGGCGAGACGAATGCGGTACTGCCGCTGTGCACCGCCCTGACCGAACGCGGCTTTACCGTGCTGATCACCACAGTGACAACAACTGCCGCACAGACCATGGCCGACAAGACTTCCGACCACGCTGGCATTGTGCATCAATACGCGCCGCTGGATGTGCCCTCTATTGTTCAGAAATTTCTCGATCACTGGCAGCCGAGCCTTGCCATTTTCGCCGAGTCTGAAATCTGGCCGATGACCATCAAGGCTCTGTCGGCCCGCTCGATTCCTTCGGCAATTGTCAATGGTCGCATGTCTGACCGCTCATTCCGCCGCTGGCGCAAATTCAAATCGGCCACACCCTCGCTGTTCGGCAGGATTGATCAGGTTCTGGTGCGCGGCGAAGAAGACCTGTTGAGATTTCAGGAACTCGGCGCAGCAAAGATCGCGATCACCGGAAATCTGAAATATGATTCGCCGGCGGCGAAAATTGATCCCGAGCAATTGTCGAAGCTGCAGCGCGATATTGGTCAACGGCCGGTGTTCCTCGCCACCAGCACCCATCGGGGTGAGGACGAGATTGTTCTGCAGGCCCACGCCATATTGCAGAAGGCTCACCCTAACCTTTTGACTTGCATTATTCCGCGCCATCCAAGGCGCGGCGAAAATGTCGCCGAACTGGCCAGTCAGGAGGGCCGGAAAACCGAATTGCGCACTGTGTCCGGCAATCCTTCGCCATCCTGCGAAATCTACGTGGCAGACACTTTGGGCGAACTGGGACTGTTTTACAGCATCGCCCCGGTGGCACTCATCGGCGGATCGCTGCTGCCGGTCGGCGGCCACAATCCGATCGAGGCGGCGCAACAGGGATGTGCTGTTCTCAGCGGGCCTCAGGTTTTCAACTTCCGCGAAGTGTTCGGCGTTCTGGAAGGCGCCGATGGCTGTCTGATCGTCAACGATGCCGCTCAGATTGCCGCTGCTGTGACGCGCTGCCTTGCAGATCCGCTCTATGCCAAATCGATGGCTGCCAATGCGACGAAATCGCTGGATAATGTCGGCGGCGCCGTGGCCCGCAGTCTGGCCGCCCTGGAGCCGACCCTGGCGCGGGCGCTCAGCCAGAGCGCAGAACTTGTCAAACATCCTTGCAACACGGCTGCCTGATGACCCTGATTAAAATGTCCGCACCGGCATTCTGGTGGCACACAACACCCTCATTAAAAGCCCGTTTGCTTGCCCCGCTGGGCTGGATTTACGGGTCGGTCACGGCGTGGCGTATGAAACGCCGCCCGAAGGGGAAAGCTGACAGGCCGGTTCTGTGTGTCGGTAATCTTGTGCTCGGCGGTGCCGGCAAGACGCCAACCACTCTTGCGTTGGCCCGGGAACTTGGCGCCAAGGGCTACAAGACCGGCTTTCTGTTGCGCGGCTTTGGCGGCGAACAGAAAAAACCACTCCAGGTCAATTCCAAGCATTCTGCCGCGCAGGTGGGCGACGAGGCGCTGCTCTATGCCGAATCGGGACCAACCGTCGTTGCCGCTAACAGGATCGCGGGAGCAAAGCTTCTGAGCAAGGCAGGGGTCGATGTCATTCTGATGGATGATGGCTTTCAAAATCCGGCACTGCACAAGGACATGTCCGTGGTGGTGATCGATTCAGACACAGCCTGGGGCAATGGCCTGTGTTTCCCGGCCGGCCCGTTGCGCGCTCCGGTAGACAAGCAGTTGCGACAGGCCAGTGCAGTGGTGGTGCTGGGTGACGGTGCGCGTCTCGACGCTATCAGCGCGGCAGCACAGCGCTCTCAGGTCGACCTGTTTCAGGGGCATATAATTTCCGAGAAGCTGCCGGATGAAGCTGGCGGGTCCCGGCTGCTGGCCTATTCGGGAATCGGGCGGCCGGAGAAATTCTTTGCTTCGCTGTCGGACACAGGCCGTCTGCTCGTCAAGACAATGCCGTTTCCCGATCATCACCTTTATAGCGAAGCCGATGCCGAGAAAATTCTGGGACGCTGCTATGCCCTGAGTGCCGTCCCCATTACCACGGAAAAAGATCACGCCCGTCTGCGCCACGCGCCGAAGGATTCATATTGCGCTGAACTTGGCCGGGCCTCGCTGGTGCTGAAAATCTCAGTGGATTTGTCTGAGGCCAAGGGCATCAGCCGGATGCTTCAGGACCTGATGCAAGAATCAGCGCCGGACCCTGCTTCGGATTAGGACACACTGAGCCGTGTCACTGGGCGTTGCGCTGACGCCTGGCCAGTTCAGCCTGCAGGGAAGCTTCAATGGTCGCATAGGGCTCCTGGCGCTCGACGCTCCAATATTTCAACTCGTCCAGTTCAATCAGCGCGCCGGTAACTGCGCAGCGCACATGGCTGCCTGGACGGACAACCGAAAAGTCATTATCCAGATAGCGCAGTTCCGCAAAAGCGCCGCCCATCGGGGTTAACTGATCCAGCATTAGGGTCTCCTCTGGTCGGTTTCCTGACGTCAGTGTTCACCGGCGATATAGCGGTTTGCCGGTCAATTGTGAAGGGTTGCGCTCTTGGCGGTGGAAAATGCCGATGCTTCGCTGCGCCACAGGGCCGGCTTGCGCTGGTCGGGGTCGCGTGTCTCCAAAGTGGCCATCACCCGGAAGCAGACGATAACCGACACCACGCCAAACAACAGCGCTCCCGCAGCCTGTCCCAGCAGCACGCCGGTTGCACCGAGCCACAGGCTGCCGGCCCAGACGAAGGGAATTGTGCCAAGCGTGGCCTTGCCCCAGTTGAACAGGGTCGACAGGGTCGGAAAGCCAAGATTGTTAAACGCCGCATTGGCGACAAAAAGCCCGCCATTGAAAAGGAATCCGAACGCCGCAATCGTCGAGAAGAACGAAATCAGCTCTGCGGCTTTGTCCGTCGCGTCAAAGATCGATATGACGAATCCCTGAACCAGATACAGGATTGCCCAGACAATCAGGCAGTATCCGATGGTCAGCACCAGCGCGTTCTGCATGGCCTGGCGCACGCGGTCGAACTGGCGCGCGCCGAAATTCTGGCCGAGAATCGGCCCGATGGCTCCCGACAGGGCAAAAATTGCACCGAAAGCAACCGGAATGATCCGCCCGATAACCGCCCATCCGGCCACCGCATCATCACCATAAGGCGCAATCGCCCCGGTGATATAGGCGTTGCCGACCGGCGTGGCGATGTTGGTCAGCACCGCCGGAACCGCGATTCCCGTCAACGCACCGGCATCCGCCTTGAGATTTTCCAGGGACGGTCTGCCCACCATGTCATGCACCACCACCGTCCCATAAAACCCGGTTGCAACCATCACAATTCGCGAACACACCGTGGCTATCGCTGCACCGGTCACGCCGAGGTCAAATCCGAAAATGAACAGCGGATCGAGCAGCGCAGCAGCAAATCCGGCACCGAGCGTGACATACATGGCGCGCTTGGCATCGCCTTGCGCCCTAAGCAGGCCACTGAGGCACATGCCCAGCCCGATCAGCGGCATCGAGGGCAGGACGATCAGCAGAAATCCTCTGGCAATCTCAAGCGTCTGGCCGGTGGCGCCGAGCAGCGCAAGAAAGGGCCCGACAATACTCATCAGCAATGCGGCGACGACAATTGTCACCAGCACAATGAAGACCAGCGCCGAGCCGGCCATCCGGCGCGCTTTCTGGCGGTCTCCCTGACCCAGATAGCCTGACACCAGCGCCGTGGCGGCAATGGTTACGCCGATGCAGATCGAAATGTTAAAAAACAGGATCGTGCCGGCATAGCCAATTGCTGCGGCCAGTTCCTGCTGCCCGAGTTGGGAGATGTAAAACAGATTGGCGAAGTCGACCAGAAACACCGCGATCAGACCGACCGATCCGGTGGCCGTCATGAGGACCACGTGGCGCATCGTCGAGCCTTCGACAAAGCGGGCCTTGCCAGGTGCAGGGTTGGAGTCAGGGCCAGGGGCAGATGATGGGCGCGTTTCGTTGCTGGTCATTCAATTTCCATCTGTAAGCGCCGGGCCAATATCACAGTACCTTCGCCGGCTCGTCTGCGGCCGCCGGCTGTTCGTCGACCAACTCTCCGGTCTCCTTGGTGAGCGGAATGGCGGAACGCTCCGGTGCCACGAGCGGCTCCGGCGTGACCATATTGGTGTGCAGCGTGTCCAGCCCGGCCTGAAGATCGCCGCCGGATTGCATCTGCAACCGCAACTCGTCGCGTTTGCGCACATCTGACGCAATTTCATCAATGCGCTCTGGTGGCACGCCGAGCCCTTTCAGGGCTTCGGTTCCCATCCGCATCGCGGATTCCACGGATTCGCGGATTTCAAAATCGACATGGTTCTGGCGCAGGGCAATCGAATGCGGCCGGTCAAAGCTGCGCACATAGACCTTGGCCTGAGGCGCATGTTTCTGCACCATCCGCACGACTTGCGAGGTTGGTGCTGCACCATCGGTGCAGATGATCACCATCCGGGCGCGGTCCAGACCCGCCGCCCGCAACACATTGAGCCGCCGCCCATCGCCATAATAGATTTTAAAACCGAATTTCGCTGCACTGCGAATCCGCTCGGCATTGTTGTCGATGATGGTCACGTCAATCCGCTCCGCCAGCAGCAATTGCGACACAACCTGCCCGAAGCGACCGAAGCTGATCAGGATGACATTGCCCGTCACATCGGAAAAATCGTCCTCATATTCCTCGCCTTCGACCTTGGGAATGAGTTTCGGCGCAAAGCTCAAGGCCACCGGCGTCAGCGCCATGGTGATGGTTGCAATGGAGGTCAGGATCGAGGAATCCGTGGTGCTCATTAAACCGGCCGCAACGGCGGCTGTAAACAGCACGAAGGCAAATTCGCCATGCTGCGGCAGCAGCATTGCGACGCGCACAGAGACGGCATGACCGAGCCGGAAGATTCGCCCCAGACCATAGAGGATGGCACCCTTGATGATCATGAACAACAGCGCGGTGCCGCCGATCAGCGCCCAGTTCTGATAGATGATGGCAAGATCGAGCGACATTCCGACCGCCATGAAAAACAGACCCATCAGCAGCCCGCGAAACGGCTCGATATCGGCTTCCAGCTCGTGGCGGAACGAGGATTCAGCCAGCATTACACCGGCCAGAAAAGCCCCCATCGCGCTCGACATACCGGCAAATTCCAGCAATGCAGCAGCACCGAACACCACCAGCAGCGCGGCTACGGTCATGATTTCGCGGGCTTTGGAATTGGCCAGAATGCGGAACATCGGATTCAGCAGATGCCGTCCGATCAGCACCAGCGCCACAACACTGCCGACAATCATGCCGAGTTCCATAAAGGCGCTGGTCCAGCCCAGGGATTCGCCGCTTTCATTGCGGTAGGGCGCAACAAAGGCGACCAGCGCCAGCAGCGGCACGATGGCCAGATCCTGCAGCAGCAGAATCGAAAAGCTTTTCTGGCCGTAGGGCTGGGACAATTCACCGCGTTCATTCAGGGTCTGCATTGCAATCGCGGTCGATGACAGCGCCAGCCCCAACCCGACGACAATGGAAAACTGCCAGCTTTTGCCGAACAGATAGACCAGCCCGGACAGCGCCGCACCGGTCAGCACAACCTGCGCGCTGCCAAGACCGAATATATCGCGCCGCATGCTCCACAGCCGCGATGGTTTCAGTTCCAGGCCGATTACAAACAGCAGCAGAACCACGCCCAGCTCCGCCACTTTCAGAATCGATTCTGCATCGGTGATGAGTTTGAAAAACGGACCGATGATGACGCCCGCAGCGAGATATCCCAACACCGAACCGAAGCCCAGCCGCTTGAAAATCGGAACCGCCAGCGCCGCAGCCCCGAGCAGGATTAGCGGCTCGGTAAACAGCGATTCGTTTCCCGGTACTGTGGCCATCAAGTCTCTCCTGAACAGGTTTTTTCTGTAAGCCGCAATGATTGGTCTGGACGCCGCAGCGCGGCCTTTCAGAACAGGTCCGGACGCACCACTTCGACATCCGACAGGGTTACGATTCCAATCTGCCGCGAGACTATACCATAGGCTGCACTCAGCACAGTTTCCACCAGGCGTTCATCGAGGATACAGACCAGAACCACCATGTGTCCGGCGCGCGAAAGCGCATTCTCGCGATGCCACGGCCCGGCTGATCCGTAGCCGCCGAGCGCTGGAACAATGGTGTATCCGGTGACCTTCTCGCGGATCAGCGCGTCAGTCAGCCGCCCCAGAATCGGTTCCTCGACAATGATTTCCAGCCGCTTTTTGCGAAATGTCTGTGTCATGCTGTCATCCCGCAATCCAGGTCCCCATCAGATTGTACAAAGGTATACCAATTGTCAGGTTAAATGGGAATGTGACGCCCAGTGACAGCGTCAGATAAATGCTCGGCCGGGCCTCGGGCAGGGCAACGCGCATGGCGGCGGGCACGGCAATATAAGACGCCGACGCCGCCAGCGTGCACAGCAGCGCAACACCGCCTGCCGAAAGCCCAAGCAGCCAGCCGAAAGGCGCAGCAATCAGCGCTCCGATGACCGGCATCGTCATGGCAAACACCACCACCGGCAGGGTCAATACCTTGCGGCTCTGGCGCAGGCCGCGCCCGGCGATGATGCCCATA
>TARA_R110002096_G_scaffold332841_1_pt1 | contig 10090 bp, 9 predicted proteins | sample TARA_R110002096 | Tara Oceans TARA_R110002096 (sample SAMEA4397295) | marine metagenome | biome: Polar Biome; feature: [DCM] deep chlorophyll maximum layer (ENVO:01000326); material: water (ENVO:00002006), including particulate matter (ENVO:01000060) such as... | depth 35 m
CACTTTAATCCGCCCGAGGTGGCTCACTTTGACCGCCCTATCCAATGAAAACAATTTTAATATCAAATAAACTAGAAAAGTAGTTTTAAAGAAATAATATGGAAACATTAAATGGGTTTTTGGAATTTGAGTTGATTACTCTTGGAAAGAGTACGATTCGTGTTTATACATTAGTATCAGTTTTAATAATTTTTCTGATTACTAAATTAGTATTATGGTTAATTAAGAAAGCTCTTTTTCGTAATAGTGAGTTAAAAAAACTTGACAGAGGCAATGTTTATGCCTTATTTCAAATTATTAAATATGTAGTTTGGGTTATAGCCATAGGTTTAATTCTAGAAACCATTGGCGTAAAAGTTACAGTATTAATAGCAGGGTCTGCTGCGTTACTCGTTGGAATAGGATTGGGTTTACAACAAACATTTAACGATGTCCTATCTGGAATTATATTGCTTTCAGAAAAATCAATACGAATAGATGATATTTTAGAAATTGACGGCGATGTAGTAAAAATTCAAAGTATCGGATTACGTACATCGAAAGCTTTAAATAGAGATGATATTTCCATTATAATCCCTAATTCATTAATTACAACGAATAAAGTTATAAACTGGAGTCATCAAGCTGAAGTAACACGATTTAAAATTGAAGTTGGTGTTGCATATGGTAGCAATGTAGATTTGGTTATAAAAATTCTAGAAGAAAGTGCTCTTGAGCATCCAGGAATATCAAACCCTAAATTTATTGAAGCACGATTGACTAATTTTGGAAATTCATCATTAGATTTTCAAGTATTATTTTATAGCGAAAATATATTTGGAATAGATAGAATCAAAAGTGATATCCGAAGAACTATTAACAAAAAATTTGCTGAAAATAAGGTTACTATACCCTTTCCTCAAATGGATTTACATTTAAAATCTAAAACTTATTAACTAAAAGATTAAGTTTTCACAACAAGACTATATTACAGCTAAAATTCAAAATGACAGATTTCCTATCACAACAGTATTTCATGAATACAATATCTCAATGGTTAATTGCCATGGCGTATATTATTGGCGGCGTTATAGTCGCCAAAGTAGCTTATTATATCTTTAAAAAAATATCGAAGGGATTTATAACTAAAACAGAAACGAAGCTAGATGATATATTAGTTGATACGTTAGAAAAACCTGTTATTTTCGCCATTGCAATTTTTGGGTTTTATTTAGGAATGCAACAGTTAAAAATGCCTTCCGATATTGCTCTCCTTGTGTCAAATGCAGATAAAATACTTATTGCAATTTGTATTACTTGGTTTGCAGCGCGTTTTGTTAACGCTGTTGTAGAGCAATATATGGAACCTGCTATTGAAATATCTGAAAGTAAATCTAAAAAACAATTATTACCTATTATTACCAAAGTCATAACCGTTATCATATGGATGATTGGTGTCATTATAGCTTTTGATCTTATTGGTTATAATTTAGCAGGTTTGATAGCGGGTTTAGGAATTGGAGGTTTGGCATTTGCCTTAGCCGCAAAAGATTATTTACAAAATATTTTTGGTGGGATTTCTGTTTTTACCGATAAGCCATTTAAAATTGACGACAGAATTAAAATAGATGGTTTTGATGGTAAAGTAGAAGAAATTGGCATACGTAGTTCAAGAATTAGAACTTTATCTGGCTCTTTAGTAACTATACCTAATTCGATGTTTATTAGCAACAGTGTTGAAAATGTAGCACTTGAACCTACTAGGAAAATCATGCTAAGATTAGGTTTAACCTATTCAACTACTCCAGAAAAAATGAATGAATCAATGGCTATTTTAAAAGAAATTGTCACAGACAATCAAGATATTGTTACTGATGAACCTATTGTGTTCTTTGAAAACTATGCAGATTTTTCTCTAGTAATATTGTTTATCTATTACATTAGAAAAGAAGCAGATATACCAGTTGCTCAAAACAAAATTAATCTTGATATTCTAGAGCGTTTTGATAAAGCACATCTGGATTTTGCCTTTCCAACTCAAACTATTTATAACATTAAACAATAATTTTAAAATTTATGATTTGGTTTGGGTTAATAACATTGGTACTAATTCTTTTAATGATAGATATTCTAGTTCTTCATAGAAAAGGACAAATAATCACAAGGAAAAAGGCATCAAGAGAAACCATTATATGGGTACTTGTAGCCCTAACATTTTCATTGGTAGTATACTATGTGTATAAGTCAAACCTTGTGCATAACATGAATAACCTTTCTCCAAATCAAGCCGTAATTAAATATATAACAGGTTATCTCATAGAACTTTCATTAAGCGTTGACAATTTGTTTGTTATAGCCATGTTGTTTACTTCATTTAAAATACCATTAAAACATCAACATAAAGTATTGTTTTATGGTATTCTTGGAGCTATAATATTTAGAGCAATAATGATTTGGGCTGGTGTATTATTAATCCAAAAAATTGACTGGATAACATATGTCTTTGGTGCTTTTTTACTGTTTACAGCAATAAAAATGTTAGTCAAAGAAGAAGAAAATATTAAGCCTTCAAAATTCAGAAACTTTCTTTTTAAGCATTTAAAAGTAAGCGAATCTTTAAATGAGGATAAATTTTGGATCATAGAGAATGGAAAAAAAATGCTAACACCTTTGTTTATCGTTCTTATAATGATAGAATTAACCGATGTACTTTTTGCGGTAGATAGCATTCCAGCTATACTTGCAGTAACAACGGATCCTTTTATTGTATTTAGCTCTAATATTTTTGCGGTTTTAGGCTTAAGATCTATGTATTTTTTCCTTGCAGACATGCTTGAAAGGTTTGTATATATAAAATATAGTGTCATTGCCATTTTAGTATTTGTATCAATAAAATTACTAACCATTCATTTATTCAAACTACCAGAATGGTTCTCTTTATCTTTTATAACATTATCATTAATTATAGGTGTTTTAGCCTCACTCAAATCAAAACCAAAAAAATCAGGATTAATATAAAACCTTAGTTTAATGTTACTGCGAGTTTTAACCAGTTGATGCATTGGCTAAACGACCTCATAAAATTTTGGCTAAAACAATAGGAGAGAGGAGCGTACATATTTTAGGCTATACAAATCCAAATTATCCAGTGGATGATTTGATTTGAATACAACATTTTACTTAATGTTAGTTTCAAATCGTATTTAGCAAAAAATCTCTACTAGACATTTTCTTAGCGCCAAATAGTCTAAAATATAGCGTAACGAGCCGTAATTGTTTCCAAAATTATATGCAGTCTTGATTTTTTTGTTTCTTTTTTTATCAAGAAAAAAAGATAATAATGAAAACTTTAGAAGTTCAAATCTTTAATTTCTATTTTACATAATATTAATAGTTGTAATCAAAAAAAGATTAAATAGTAACCAGAGAATATAGTAAGTGCTTAGAAATTTTATTTTCTAAATTTTAAGCTCTTACGGAATGCCACGAGAATTTCTTAAAATTTTTTATTACGTACATTTTATTGAATACGCGATTTTTATAACGAAGCAAAAAGCTAGCTTTTAAATTGCGCTGGCATGCGGTTGGAAATTGTGTTTAAAATAAAGTGCCAGAGCAATTTGATTTTATAAAACAATCGAGCGCATAGGCAGCGGATATTTTACATAACGACTAATTATAGCTATCAAATGGACTTCTCTCATAAAATGCCAATGATAACATTTGTACTATAATGTTCTGCGTTATGTAACTTGAGCTTTGGTTAAAAGCGAAAGTTGTTACTACAGTTTCTTTAAAAAATTTATTCTAAAATATTTCTTTTACGATGTTAATGGAACACTTTTTATGCGACGACGTAGGAGGGAAGCGTAATGTGTGTGGAATGACAATAATATCATAAACTAAACATTTTAACTACTTTTTCTATTAAAAAATCCTTAAAAACTTATTTTAAATCAAATGAATTATAATAGGTTTTTATCTTTTAATGATTTTTCTAATTGCTTATGATTTTCCCAAAATCTATCTTTAATTTTTTGAATTACTTCATCATATTCTGGATGACTTTTTAAAGTTTTCATTAAAGGGTCTTCTTCAATGAATAGCAAAATCCAATATTGATAATTATTTTTAGTGGCAAATAACTTTAATTGCTCAATAGCTCGATTATGGTTTCCTTCATGTAAGTATTTCATGGCCAAACTAGCAGGCTGGTATATAGATTGGTCATTTTTACAATATTCGGCATATGCTTTATAAAAATCTTTAGCTTTATCTTGTAGACCCATTTTATCGAATACCAATCCAATCTTTAGGTTCTCTTGTGGATACATATTCAACCCATTACTTTCCTTTATTTTTTCAAATTTATCATAGTAGTAAAAAGCACTATCATATTTTTCCTGGAAATAATAAAACTTGGCCATTTCCTGCATAATATCTAGACGTGTCGTATCCTTTTTCCATTCTTTTACCAATGCATCTGTAGCCCTTTCCATATTTTGATGCTGTGCGTATTGTATAAATACTTTTAAATATGGCGCATAATAATTCTCTGGATTATTATCTAAAGATAAATCTATATACTTCTGTGCTTCTTCTGTAAAACCATTTTGAATAAAGGCATTACTTAGTGCCAAATACATATAACTTTTGTTTATTGAATCATTTGCTTCAATATCAATTTGTAAACCTTTTAAGGCGTATTGCAAGTATTTGCCTGTATCAGGAATTGCTCGTGAATACAAATCGGCAAGTATTTGAACCACAGAAGACGAATTGGGATTATATTCTAAGGCTTTTTCTAAATGTGGCACCGCCAATCGAAACTCATTACTATTTATATAGTAAAGTGCCTTTGCTATAAGACTTTTGGCAGATTTAGAATCATAAAGCAATGCTTTATCTGCATTATTATTAATAATATCTGTGTACCGTTTTTCAGCTTGGTTTAAGTCCAAATAATAATATGATATCGCGATTTCAGAATATGCGAGCGCAAATTCAGGATCTTGTTCTATCGCTTTTTCAAATAAAATAATAGCAGCTTCCAAGCCCTCTTTCGTTCCTGCTTGGTATGGTTCAAGTCCTTTTAGATAATAATCATATGCTAATAAGTTTTTAGTTGGTTTTTTATCAATTTGTTGCAATTCAGATGGTGTGACTTTAGCCTTTATTGCTTCGGTAATCTTTTTTGCGACTTCATTTTGTATAGAAAAAATGTCTTCAGTTTTATGATTGTACTGTTCTGCCCATATTGGTGTGTCATTTGATGCATCAATTAATTGAATATTCAATAAAACTTGATTGTCAGCGCGTTGTCCGCTTCCTTCAATCAAGTAATTGACATTAAGTTCTTTTGCTATTTCTGAGATAGTCTTATCAGTATTTCTATATTTTTCTACTGAGGTCCTACTTATCACTCGGAGATCTTCTATCTTTTGTAAATTGTTTAGTGTCGACTCCATAAGTCCATTGACAAAATACAAGTTATTAGAATCACTACTCATATTCTTAAACGGTAATACAGCTATAGATTTACTGCGGTAAACATCTTCTTTATTGGAATTGAGCGTTTCTTTTTGAAAAAAAAAGAATGCAGTTAGGATTAAAACCGAAGTAACGACTAATAGTATTTGAACTCGGTACTGGTGGAAAAAACCTTTTTTGGTAACTTCAATGTCTTCACCGTTTTGCCTATCTTCTTGTCTTAATTCTACTTGTTCGTCTATCCTTTTTCTAGATTCGCCTGGTGAATACCCATAATAGTCTCTAAAGCATTTAATGAAATAAGAATTATTACTAAATCCAACCTGATAAGAAATTTCAGAAACAGTAAATTCTGTTTCTTCTAAGAGCGTCATTCCTTTTTGTAGTCGGACTTCGCGAATAAACTGACTAGCACTAAGTTGGGTTTGTTTCTTAATCTTTCTCAACAAGTTTGACCGGCTCATATTCATGAGGTCTGCCAATTCTGAAACACCAAATTGCTCATTAGAGATATGCTCTAAAATAAGCGACTCAGCTTCCTCAATGAATTTTCCTTGATATGAGATGTTAGACATGTTATTTTGTATTAATTCAAATGTATAATATTTTATTTAAACACTGAGTAGCTAAAAGTGCAAAATTCTTTATCAAAAAACAGTTACTTGCGTCATAATTTATACTTCTGCGTCATAATTTTCAACCCATCATCAAACTTGATACAATAGGCTTCATGCGGATTATCAGCCAACTAGCTTAGTGTTGCATCTTTGTAGAAACAAAAATCAAGTTATTAATCATTACAAATTTAAATTATGAAAACACTAAAAATTACTTCAATCAGAACAACCATTCAGATGGTATTCTTTGCGCTTTTATTAACAAGCTCATGCGCAAAATCTGATAAAAAAACAGACTCAAAAAATATTGCTAATACAACAAAGACAGTAAATAAACCAAGTTTAGATATTCATGGTGCTGTATTAACCGGAAATTTGGATGCCGTTAAGCAGCATATTGAAGCTGGGACTGATATTAATCAAAAAGAAGCCATGTCTGGATCTACACCTTTAATGTCTGCAGCAACATTTAATAAACCTGAAATCGCTAAAGTACTTATCAATGCAAATGCAGATTTGGCGGTAAAAAATAATGATGGCGGAACGGCTTTACATACGGCAGCTTTCTTTGGACGTATCGAAATTGTACAATTACTTATTGATGCAAAAGCAGATAAAACTGTTCGTAATAATTATGGAGCTACAGCTAGAGAAACAGCAATGGCAGATTTTGCTCAAATGAAACCTATCTATGAAATGCTAATTCAGCAATTACAACCAATGGGTTTTACATTAGATCTTAATGAACTACAAAAAGCACTTCCTGTTGTTGCAATGATGCTACAATAAACATAAAATAAGATGACAATTGAAAGAAGATACGATATTGATTGGCTAAGAGTCATAGCTATAGGTTTATTACTTATTTACCATATTGCTATTATATTCCAACCTTGGGCCATGTTTATAGGCTTTATAAGAAGTGATGACGCTTTACTAGGACTCTGGAAACCTATGACAATGCTAAATGTTTGGAGGATACCTTTACTGTTTTTTGTATCGGGAATGGGCTTATATTTTGCAATGAAAAAAAGAAATTGGAAGCAATTATTCATAGAGCGAGGTAAACGAATTCTTTTACCTTTTGTGTTTGGAATTTTGGCAATCACACCATTACATTTTTTAATTTTTCAGAACTACTATAATATGCCTTTGAGTTATTTTCCCCACATGGGACATCTATGGTTTTTAGGAAATATTTTTGTCTATGTCGTCGTGTTGTCACCTGTTTTTTTCTATTTGAAGAAAAATGAAAATGGAAGATTTAAAACGATAATTTCAAAAGTTATGAGTTATGCTATTGGGCCACTATCTATATCTGTTTTTTTTATGATAGAAATAGGTTTTGTTAAACCACAGCTATTTGAACTGTACGCTCAAACTTGGCATGGCTTTTTTATAGGATTTCTAGCTTTCTTTTTTGGTTTTCTTTTTGTGTATAGCGGAAAAGCTTTCTGGCAAACTGTTTCAAAGTGGAAATGGTTATATATAGGTATAGCGTCTATCTTATTTACTATTCGATTTACAGGATATGAATCCATATCAAATATGTATATCACTACCCTAGAATCTAATGCATGGATATTGGGTTTATTTGGAATAGGATATAGCTACTTTAATAAACCAAGTGCATTACTAAGTTATTTGAGCGCAGCTGTTTATCCTGTTTATATTATTCACATGTTTGTTTTATATGCAGGTGCATTACTGATTTTGCCATTAGACCTTCATCCTATGATACAATTTATTGGAATTACAGTCTTTACGTTTATAGTCTGTTTTCTTTTTTATGAATTTATCCTTAGACGAATTAATATTTTAAGACCATTATTTGGATTAAAATGGAAATTTAAAAGCGTAATACAGAAAAAATTAAAGCGTATTTAGAGCCATATCCAAAACACGTTGTGTTTCAATTTGATAAACCATTAAGTCATGATAAAATTATTTAGAAAAAATAGATTAAAAATGATTACCAAAAATAAATTTGGAGCCTATTTAGCTTATGCAACTGGAGAAATTATTCTAGTGATTGTCGGAATCCTAATTGCATTGGCAATTAATGACCATTCAAATAGCGAGAAGAAATTAGAGTTGCGGAATTCATACATAACTCAGTTACATGATGAAGCCAATCGCAACCTTCAAAAGTTAACCCTTCTAGATAATGAGGCAGCTCAAATGCTCAAAGAGTTAGATACCGTATTCAAAATTTTATTGTATAAAGATTATGATAACCCAAGATTATCTACAAAATCATTCTATTTAATTATGTCTAAAAAGTTTTATCCAGTTATGATAACCTATGAAAATTTAAAATTTTCTGGGGATTTAAAATTATTTGACGATTTAAACTTACGTAATGCTATATCTGAAACATACGAAACATTTAACCCTATAGAAAAACTTGAAGCTTCAGAGCAACAGGCCATTGAGGCCTATTATGAAAATTTTTTGATGCGAAACGTTAAATTTAGGGATATGGGTATTTCTTCAGACACTTACGAGAAAGACATTTATTTCGAAAATATGGTGTTAACGAGAATGACGACGCTCGCACAAAATCGAGAGGCTTACAGTAATGCAATGGAATCATTAAAAAGCCTAAAAAGTACTTATGCTGAATTACAAAAAACAAATTAAAAATGAAGACTAATAAAAATAATTCAAACTTAAAGCCATCAAAAAAGAAATCGCATCCCTTTTGGCAATTTTTCTGGCTTACTTTTCTTGTAGTTTCCCTTTGGTATGCGTGGTACTCATTTTATGCACCATCTAACGATATTGTTTGGGAAAATAATATTGAATCTGCGCAGAATCTTGCCAGCAATGCTGACAAAAATATTATGGTGTTTTTTACTGCAGATTGGTGCTCACCATGTCGAATTATGAAACGTCAAGTTTTTGCTGATAACGACATTATGAAAACTATGGATGCGAAAGTTGTACCAGTTGAGATTAATATTGATGACCAGAATGCTGAAGCACTAGTAAAGCAATATAATATTGGTGCTACACCAACGACCATTTTTATTGATCCTCAAGGAAAAGTAATTGATTATGCCGTTGGAAAAGTGAAGAAATCAAAATTTCTTGAAATGCTTGAAAATCAAAAAGAATTTTCAGAAAAGTAAAAAAACAGAAATAATATAAAATCAAGTATAGAATAGTAAATCTTATATGTAATGATTTTGAATAAAATTATAGAGAAAAATATATCTGGAAAGAAAGTTTTAGGGCTTTTCATTTTAACCAATCTAGTTTATGCTTATATGTTAATGGTTACCATTCCTAAAACAATTGCATTCGCTAATGGAATGAAGTTATTAGATATGATGCCAGCAGGATATGATTTCGATTATGTAATCAAATTGTTTAATGCTCTTGGTGAAAATGGGAGAAAAACATATTTAACCAGCCAAATACCTGTAGATATGATCTATCCATTACTCTTTGCGGTTTCTTATGGCGCTGTAATGGCATATTTTCTAAAGAAGATAAACAAACTTAATACGTCATTTATGTATTTATGTATTTTACCCATTATTGCAGGAATTGCAGATTATCTCGAAAATACGGGAATTATCTCAATGCTTAACAGTTATCCAAATTTTACCGAAACTATAGTTAATACAACTAATATCTTTTCAGTTATAAAAAGTATTTCTACTAGTGTATTCTTTATTGTTTTGATAGTAATCTTAATACTAGCTGTTATTAAATTTTTCAAGAAATCATTTAATACCAAATGAGAAAAACACTTTAAATAATCAAAATTTCTGATATTGAATTACAATTAATAACATTATGTAAAATAGAATTTAAATGTTTAGCTCGACCTCATAATTTTAAGCAAGGATTTAGCGAGGGAAAATTTTATACTCTTGTGGCAATCCACGAGAATCTCGTAAAATTTTTTATGACGTATATTTTATCGAATACGCGATTTTTAATACAGCGCAAAAAGGTTAGCTTTTATTTTGGCGTTGGCAAGCGTTGGATAA
>TARA_R110002096_G_scaffold70142_33_pt1 | contig 10089 bp, 6 predicted proteins | sample TARA_R110002096 | Tara Oceans TARA_R110002096 (sample SAMEA4397295) | marine metagenome | biome: Polar Biome; feature: [DCM] deep chlorophyll maximum layer (ENVO:01000326); material: water (ENVO:00002006), including particulate matter (ENVO:01000060) such as... | depth 35 m
GTACAGCTGTGCTTAAGGGCGCGCGCCGTTGATCCAGAACGCTGTTGAAATCAAGGCCTGACGGGGGCGAGATGACGTTGGCGCGCGCATCAACGTAAAAATCCCGGTTATAGCGATCAAGGACCATGACGTCGGCGAGGTTTTGCGGACTTGCATCACCGAAGGCAGTGCCCATAACGATCATGCCGTCCGTCAGGGTTACGGCGGCGGTCGTGCTCTTCACGGCAACGGTGGTCTGGCCACTCGGTTTGGTGGCCTCATCAAGGTTAAGCAGGCCATGACCATAAACGGCATCAACGCCAGGATCCCCTATGTCCGTGGCGGTGCTTAGCAGGATATCGGCGACTTCGGCGGCGCTCAGCTGGGGCCACTGTCCAAACAAAAGCGCGGCGGCGCCAACCACATGAGGGGCGGCGAAGCTGGTGCCTCTCCAGCCTGTGCTATATCCGCTGAGGCCAAATTCTTCTGCGCTGATCGAGATATTGTCCCCGGGAGCGACCAGATAATAATCTTTCAGGATACCGGCACGGTCGGAAAAGGACGAGATCAGGCCATTTGGGCTGACGGATCCCGCCACCAGAAAAAATCCTCCGTTGGCCCAGAGATTATTCTGGTTGATCAGGGTCAGGGTATCAATGTTGGACACCATGGGATCTGGGTCCCCGTCATTGCCGGCGGCGGCGACAAGAAGACCGCCAAGTTCAACGACCCGAGCGGCATTGGTTATGGTGTAATGTTGGTTGCCGTTACTGGCCGGAGGGTTTGATATAAAGTCTTCTTCATCATAACCGATGGATTTATTGACCACCCGTGCGCCGTTGTTGACCACATAGCCCCAAGGGTCGGATACGGTGTATGTGACGCCGTTGGAGAATTCCGTATGGCGGTTGACTCAGGCAAAAAAGTCTACGGCGAGAACCTGGGCGTCAAAAGCAACGCCCTGAGTTGCAAGACTGTTTTTGCGGCCTGCGGCAATGCCGGATACCCAATGCCCGTGATGGCTTTCGGTGACCTCAACACCGAGATAGGACTCATACATGTCAACCCAGCGCTGATCCGGTCCGTGGCTTGATGGGTGCCAGTCAATTTCCGGATTATGCAGTTCAAATCCGAAATCCACCATGCCGATAATAGCGCCATTACCGGTAAACCCCCGGGCATAGGCATCGGATGCATTGATGGCGCGCAGGGACCAGTCGACATTATATTCTGTTGTTTCAAAATCGGATGGATTTTGGGGGAGTGAAACCGGCGGCGGCAGTATTGTCGTGGGTCTTGAAGGGGATGCAAGTTGAGTCGGAGAACCGCCGCCGCAGGCGCTGAGTGTCAGACAACCGGCAAGAAGCAGTGACTTTGTAGCATATGAAATTTTTGAACAGCGCATGACATACCCCAAGCTAAAACCTAACTTATATATAGTATAGCTTCAGGTGGAGAACGAATGCAATCCTTTCAACATAACAATTGCGCGAGGATCAATAACCTTCGCCAGCCAGGGTGACCCGATTGTTTTCGATCGTGATCAGACGGTCTTTATACAGCTTGCCGAGCGCTTTTTTATAGTTTGATTTGCTGACATGAAAGACGGCATTGATATCCGCCGGATCGCTTTTATCCGTAAGATAGGTGCTGCCGCCATGGTCTTTGAGATACTGCAGAATTTTATCAGACAGCTCACCCCGTATTTCCAGGCTTGGTTTCTGTAAAGTCAAATTGATGCGGCCATCTTCGCGGGGTTCGCCGATGAAACCTTTGAAGGTATCGCCGATTTTCACCGGGCGGGTGATTTCATTGCTGTGGATCAGGCCCAGATGGGTGCCGTTGATAATGGCCTTGTAGCCAAGATCGCTGCGGCTGGCGACAAACAGGTCGACTTCTTCGCGGATGTCGAACTCATTGTCGTTTTCTTCTCTCAGGTGACGCCCGAGGTAGGAACTCGCGGCGATGCGGCCGGTGACATCCAGGTAGAGATAGACTACATAGGAGCGCCCGACTTCCATTGGCACCCGTTGTTCCTTGAAGGGTACCAGAAGATCTTTCATCAGACCCCAGTCGAGGAAGGAGCCGAACTGGCTCTTTTCAACCACGGTGAGAAAAGCGCAATCGCCGACTTCTGCGAAGGGGACTTCGGTGGTGGCGATGGGGCGATCTTCAGAATCGAGGTAAAGAAAAACAGTGAGAGACTGCCCCACGGCATAGTCGGCGCTATTTTCCGGCAGATAATTGCTCGGCAGCAGGATTTCTTCGCCATCGCCCCCGTCAAGATAGATTCCGAAGTCGACATGTTTAACAACTTCGAGCACATGGGTTTTGCCTATTTCAAGCATTTGTGGATCACATTCTTTAATTTACGTCAATTCTGTACTGCTTCTATAGTGAATTGCGGCAAGAGTCGAGCATGCTGTAGGGCAAAAGAGCCTTGCCTCTGGCAGACCATTCTATATAGTTGAAGAAGTCAAAATCAATAAAATCAACGAAATTAAAGGGATAATCTATGAAATCGACCTTAATTACCACTACCGCTGTGATTGCTTTGTTGGCCTTGTCTGGCTGCGGTGAAGATAAAGCGAGCCAGAAGGGCAAGACTGCGGCTCAGGCCGGGGCAACCGTTGCTGAGGCAACCGCGCCGGTTACGGAATCAGAACGGCTGAACGTCCATTTCGAAAAAACCTTTATGCGTGATGTGATGGACAGTCCGGAGTTCCAGACATATCTCGGCATGAAAAAGGATTATGGGAAATGGGATGAACGTACGGAAGAAAAAGCTGCTGCGGATCACGCCCGGACGATTGCCGACCTGAAGACCCTGCAAGAAGATTTTGACTATGACAAACTGGATGAGGCGACAAAGCTCAGCTACCGTCTGGCCGAACGTCAATTGAAGGAACAGATCGAGGGGTATCAATGGCGTTATCACGGGTATCCGGTGAATCAGATGTTTGGCTGGCAGTCGAGCCTGCCGTCTTTTCTGATTAATTTTCACCGTGTGACTTCTGTGGAGGATATTGAGGCCTATATCTCCCGGCTTGAAGGGGTTCAAGCCACGGCGGATCAACGTATGGCGATGATGAAAAGCAGTCAGGAAAAAGGTGTTCTGCCGCCGAAGTTTGTTTTTGCTTATGTTATGGATGATGCGAGAAACGTCCTGAAAGGGGCTCCTTTCACCGAGGGCGAAGACAGCACATTGATGGCCGATTTCAAAAAGAAGCTCACCGGCCTGAAACTGGAAGATGCCGACAAGGCGGCAGAGCTGACAAAGCGGGCCGAGGCGGCGTTGCTGTCGTCTGTAAAGCCGGCCTATGAAAGTTTGATGACCTTGCTGGAAGCACAGGAAGCGGTGGCGACCACGGATGACGGGGCCTGGAAGTTACCGGATGGGGAAGAATTTTATACCTACCGTCTGCGTCAAATGACCAGTACGGATATGACAGCTGATGAAATCCATCAGTTGGGCCTGGACGAGGTGGCGCGCATTCATAACGAGATGCGTGATATCATGAAGCAGGTGAAATTTGACGGCACGCTGCAGGAGTTTTTCGAATTTACCCGTACGGACAAGCAATTCTATTATCCGGAAACCGATGAAGGCAAAACCGCATATCTGAAAGATGCGACGGACCTGATCAATATTATGAAGGAACATCTGGATGAGGTGTTCATCACCAAGCCCAAGGCGGACCTTATTGTCAAACAGGTAGAGGCTTTCCGTGAAAAGTCGGCGGGCAAGGCGTTCTATAACCGTCCGGCGCCTGACGGCAGTCGTCCGGGGATTTATTACGCCAATCTGTACAAAATGACCGATATGCCTACCTATCAGATGGAAGCATTGGCCTATCATGAAGGTATCCCGGGCCATCATATGCAGTTGGCCATTCAGCAGGAATTGCAGGATATTCCGAAATTCCGCAAATTCGGTGGCTATACCGCCTATACGGAAGGCTGGGGACTTTATTCTGAATATCTGCCCAAGGAGATGGGGTTTTATTCTGACCCTTATTCCGATTTCGGGCGTCTGGCGATGGAAATCTGGCGCGCCTGTCGTCTGGTGGTTGATACCGGCATTCATTATAAGAAGTGGACCCGTGAACAGGCCATTGAATATCTTGCCGCCAATACCCCGAATCCGCATGGTGATGTGGTAAAGGCGATTGAACGCTATATTGTCATGCCTGGGCAGGCAACTGCTTACAAAATCGGTATGAACAAAATTCTGGAACTTCGGGCCCATGCCAAGGCGGAACTCGGCGATAAATTCGATATTCGGAAATATCATGAAGTGGTTCTGCGGGACGGTGCTTTGCCGTTGGCTATTCTGGAAGAAAAAGTCAACGAATGGATCGCTTCCCAGAAATAAGGGCGATTTAAAGACATGTAATACAGGCCCGGGCAGAATCTTTGTTCGGGCCTTTTTATTTGGGTGGCTTGCGACCGGACGCGGCGTTATAATTTGATGGTCTGCATCAGGGAGATTGCATTTATGGACGATAAACAGGGCAATGCCTTACTCAGCGTTTCCGAAATGGGCCGGGCGGATCAACTCACGATCGATTATGGCATAGCGGGTCATGACCTGATGGAGGCGGCGGGACTATCCGTTGTCCGCCATATCATGGCGCGGTACAGCCCGCAGAAGATTCTGGTGCTTTGCGGCCCCGGAAATAATGGCGGGGACGGTTTTGTCGTGGCGCGTCACCTGGCGCAGGCCGGTTGGGGCGTTGACCTGGCCTTGTTGGGGGAGGTTTCCAACTTGCGTGGCGATGCGGCCGTGATGGCCGCCTGTTACTCCGGCAAAATTCAACCGATCGGAACGGCCGTGTTGCGTGATCATGGGCTAATTGTTGACGCGGTCTTCGGTGCGGGCTTGTGTCGATCTATAGAGGGAGACGTGGCGCAACTGATAAATCAGATAAATGCCGCCGAATGTTCTCTGGTGGCGGTGGATGTGCCCTCCGGCGTGGATGGCGACAGCGGGCAGGTGCGGGGGGTGGCGCTGCAGGCGACTTCAACTGTGACCTTTTTCCGGCGCAAGCCAGGGCATTTACTTTATCCAGGGCGGGCGCTCTGTGGGGAACTGGAGGTCACCGATATTGGAATCCTGCCCCGGGTTCTCAACGAAATAAACCCCCTGACTTGGCGGAACGATCCGGCATTGTGGCGTGAAAGCTTTCCAAGGCACACCGCAACCGGTCATAAATACAGCCGGGGCCACGGGGTGGTGATCAGCGGTGCGGCCGCGCAGGGTGGGGCCGCGCGTCTCGCGGCGAAAGCGGCGCTCAGAATCGGGGCGGGCCTGGTTAGTATCACCTGTCCGGAAGATGCAATCATACCTCATGCGGCCCATTTGACGGCTGTTATGATCAAGCCTTTTTCAGGGCGGGGAGATATTAAGGAATTGCTTCAGGACCAGCGGCTCAATGCCTGGTGTGTGGGGCCGGGAAATGGCGTTACGGACCGGACAGGGGGGTATGTCCTGGATATCGTGGGTGCTGGCCGGGCCTGTGTTATTGATGCGGACGGGTTAACGGTGTTTGCGCCTGATCCGGATAAATTGTTTCAGGTGACCCGAAAGGCGGACCGAATGCCGGTACTGACCCCGCATGACGGTGAATTTTACCGGTTGTTCCCTGATCTTGGTTCAGGCACGGAAGGTTATAACAAACTGCTTTCCGCCCGGGAGGCGGCGAAGCGCGCCGGGGCGGTGATCCTGCTGAAAGGCCCGGATACCGTGATTGCGGCCCCGGATGGGCGGGCGGTGATCAATGATATTGCGCCGCCCTGGTTGGCGACGGCGGGTTCTGGTGATGTCCTGGCCGGTCTGTGTACGGGCTTGATGGCGCAGGGCATGCCGGCATTTGAGGCGGCGGCGGCGGTTTGGTGCCACAGTAGGGCGGCGATGGCTTTTGGCCCCGGTTTGATATCAGAGGAAATCGAAGGGCAAATTCCCGCGGCCCTGAAAGAGATTCATACAGTAAATTTCTGACGAGGGGTTGACAATCCTCTTATGATTGACATGTTTGCCCCACCATGGGGTGACGGAAAAGCGTGTTTTGAAGCTTTCTTCACGAAAGCCGTTTTTTCTGTGGAAATTTATAATTAAATGACTATAAAGGCCATCATATATGCAGATTCGACCATATCAATCATAAAATGCGGGTGTGGCGAAATTGGTAGACGCGCTAGATTTAGGTTCTAGTGTCTTATGACGTGGGGGTTCAAGTCCCTCCACCCGCACCATTTTCCTTGAAAATATGGCAAAAGAGTATAAAGCTCTTCGAAGTTGTGAAATCCATTAACGGGCGAATGAGCCCCTGAAGAAAAGCAGAGTGACATGCAGGTAACAGAAACAAATTCAGAAGGTTTGAAACGCGAGTATAAGGTTGTGATTTCCGCAGCCGATCTGGACGCACGCGTTGACGCAGAAGTCAAAAAGATCCAGGGTCAGGTAAAAATGCCCGGCTTTCGCCCCGGTAAAGCCCCCTTGTCTCTGTTGAAAAAACTGCACGGCAAGAACCTTCTGGGTCAGGTTTTGGAAGAAACCATCAATGCGACATCTCAGGAAGCGCTTGAAAAGAACGAGATCCGTCCGGCCATGCAGCCGAAGATCGAAGTGATCTCTTTCGACGAAGGCAAAGATCTGGAATATTCCATTGAAGTCGAAGTCACACCGGAATTTGACCTGCCGGACCTCTCCAAGCTGAAACTGGAGCGTTGGGTTGTTGAAGCAACTGACGAGCAGGTTATGGAAGCGGTTACCAACATCGCGTCTCAGCAGAAGAATTTCAAAGCGGCCGCCAAAACATACAAAGCCAAGACCGGTGATGCGGTTCTGATGGACTTTGTCGGTAAAATGGACGGTGAAGCTTTTGACGGCGGCGCAGCCGAAGGTCATCAACTGGAGCTGGGCTCCAATAGCTTTATCCCCGGTTTTGAAGAAAAACTGGTTGGCGTTAAAGCCGGTGATGAAAAGGCCGTTGATGTGACTTTCCCGGCCGATTACCACGCGGACAATCTGGCCGGTAAAGATGTTGTCTTTGATGTCAAAATTCATGAAGTGCAGAAGCCTGCTGATGTTGAAATTGATGACGAAATGGCCAAGAAATTTGGTCTGGAAGATCTGAACGCCCTGAAAGACATCGTGCGCAAGCAAGTCGAGCAGGAAAGCAATGGTCTGGCCCGGACAAAATTGAAACGTGCTCTGCTTGATATTCTGGCAGATGAAGTTTCCTTCGAAGTTCCCGCCAGCATGGTTGAACTGGAGTTTAACCAGATCTGGCAGCAGCTGAAGCAGGATCTCCACCGTGAGGCATTGGAAGAAAATCCGGAAATCAAGCCGGAAGACATCGAAGAGCCAGGAGATGACGTTAAAGAAGAATATCAGGCGATTGCTGTGCGTCGGGTTCGGTTGGGTCTTCTGTTGTCCGAAATCGGCGTGAAGAATGATGTTCAGGTTACTCAAGAAGAAGTGACCCGTCAGATCTCGACTGAAGCACAACGTTACCCAGGTCAGGAAAAGCAGGTCTTCGAATTCTATCAGAAGAATCCGCAAGCCATGGCCCAGGTTCGCGCCCCGCTTTACGAAGAAAAAGTAGTAGACTTCATTCTTGAACTGGCTGATGTTACGGATAAGAATGTTACCCGGGACGAGCTTGTTGCGGCGATTGAAGCAGAAGAATCTGAAGATGCAGCCGAGAAGGCAGCGAAGAAGAAACCTGCGAAAAAAGCCGCCGCCAAGAAGCCAGCTGCGAAAAAAGCTGCTGCGGCAAAGAAAGAACCTGCGAAGAAGGCCGCTGAAAAGAAACCAGCGGCTAAAAAGGCAGCTCCTAAAAAAGCCAAGGCTGAAAAATAAAAACTCGGCCGGGGGAGACTAAATTAAGGATTTGGTGACGGGCGTCGATTATAAAAACGTCCGTTACCCCTTTAAACTCAGGAAGGCTGATATGAGCGATATACGTGATACATATATGAATACACTGGTTCCCATGGTTGTGGAGCAAACCAGTCGTGGGGAACGTTCTTTTGATATTTTTTCCCGGCTGCTGAAGGAAAGAATTATCTTTCTGACTGGTCAGGTAAATGATCAGGTCGCCGGATTGATTACAGCCCAGCTGTTGTTCCTGGAAGCGGAAAACCCGAAGAAAGATATTTCTTTCTATATCAATTCCCCGGGGGGCGTCGTGACGTCCGGCATGGGAATCTATGATACCATGCAATATATTCGCCCGAAGGTTTCAACGATTTGTATTGGACAGGCCTGTTCCATGGGATCTTTGTTGCTGGCGGCCGGTGAGCCGGGACTGCGCTATTCGCTTCCCAACAGCCGTATTATGGTGCATCAGCCTTCTGGTGGTGCTCAGGGCCAGGCGACGGATATTGAAATCCAGGCCCGGGAGATTCTGTCTTTGCGGGAACGGTTGAATGATATTTATGTTAAGCATACGGGGCAGACTCTGGAGAAAATCCAGAACGCGCTGGAGCGGGATACATTCATGTCGCCGCAGGAAGCCAAGGATTTCGGTCTGGTTGACGAGATTTTTGAAAGCCGCGTCACCACAGAAAGTTCGGACGCCAGTAAATAACATTTAAATATTAGACGAACGTGATTAATTTTTATATTAATCACGTTTGTTAATTAATTATTTCCTTGTTGTTTGTAACACTGTTGTGTGACTGTTCGGGGTATTCATATGAGCATATGAATGCCGCGATTTGATCCGATTTTTCCCAAATTGGACCAGATTGCAGAAAATATGCCTGACCGGAAAAAAACCCATTGAGATTTAGGGGCCAGTCGGAGTAGCATATAGGGAACCTTTAGGAATAGATACCTTATGACGAAATCAAGTTCTAGTGATAGCAAAAATACACTCTATTGTTCATTCTGCGGCAAGAGCCAGCATGAAGTTAAAAAACTGATTGCCGGGCCAACCGTATTTATCTGTGATGAATGTGTTGAGCTATGTATGGACATTATCCGTGAAGAGAACAAAACATCTGCCGGCAAGTCCGGAGATGGTGTGCCGACTCCTACGGAAATTCTGGAAACCTTGAATGATTACGTCATTGGGCAGGCCCAGGCCAAGAAGGTCCTGTCGGTTGCCGTGCATAACCATTACAAACGTCTTCAGCATTCCACGCAGGGTGATGATGTTGAGTTGGCGAAATCCAACATCCTTTTGCTTGGCCCTACAGGCTGTGGCAAGACACTGTTGGCGCAAACCTTGGCGCGTATTCTGGAAGTCCCCTTCACGATGGCTGACGCCACGACCCTGACCGAAGCCGGTTATGTGGGGGAAGATGTAGAAAATATCATCCTGAAACTGCTTCAGGCGGCTGAATATAATGTGGAAGAGGCCCAGCGCGGCATTGTCTATATTGATGAAGTCGATAAAATCAGCCGTAAATCTGATAATCCCTCTATTACCCGTGACGTATCCGGGGAAGGGGTGCAGCAGGCGCTGCTGAAAATTATGGAAGGCACCGTGGCCAGCGTGCCGCCGCAGGGCGGTCGCAAACATCCACAGCAGGAATTCCTGCAGGTGGATACCACGAACATCCTGTTTATTTGCGGCGGCGCTTTTGCCGGCCTTGATAAAATTATTGCCAACCGTCTCGAAGGTAAATCTATCGGCTTTGGCGCCAATGTGGCGCCTGATGATGACCGGATGATCGGTGAGATTCTGTCTGATCTTGAGCCTGATGATCTGTTGCATTTCGGGCTGATTCCCGAATTTGTCGGGCGGTTGCCGGTTCTGGCGACTCTGATGGATCTTGATGAAGATGCGTTGGTGGAAATTCTCAGCCGGCCCAAAAATGCTCTGGTCAAACAGTATCAACGCTTGTTTGCGATGGAAGAAGTTGATCTTAACTTTACCGATGATGCGCTTCTGGAAATTGCCAAAAAGGCTATTCTGCGTAAAACCGGAGCCCGTGGCCTGCGGTCTATCATGGAGGATATCCTGCTGGACACCATGTTTGAGCTGCCCGGCCTTGAAGGGGTTGAAGAAGTTGTGGTCAACGGTGACGTTGTAAAAGGCACAACCAAGCCGCTTTATATCTACACCAAGACGAAAAAAGGTGAGGCGGGCGCGG
>TARA_R110002096_G_scaffold425114_1_pt1 | contig 10088 bp, 8 predicted proteins | sample TARA_R110002096 | Tara Oceans TARA_R110002096 (sample SAMEA4397295) | marine metagenome | biome: Polar Biome; feature: [DCM] deep chlorophyll maximum layer (ENVO:01000326); material: water (ENVO:00002006), including particulate matter (ENVO:01000060) such as... | depth 35 m
GTTGTTTTATTGTGTTGTATTGCTTTCATTAGGGCTTGATGTTTAGATTTTTTTTTAATTCTTCCACATTTTTGTAGCCCAAGTTTTCGGCAGCTACCTCAAGATAAGAATCGCTGACAAGCTTTTCTAAGTCCTTTCTAATGAGCAAATCTTTGAGCTGTTCTATCTCCTTTTTCAATGCCCTTAATCGGCTTACTTCATCTTGATTTTCCACGAGTATTCGAGTATTCATTAAGTCTTTACGGTCATACTTTCTAATCCATTCATTGATGGTAGAGGAGTTGATTCCATAAAGTTTTGCAAGTTGTGCTTTGGAGCAATGTCCTTGGCTAAGTTCGTTTAAAACTTTGAGTTTAAAACTCTCACTGTACCGTCTTACGGTTTTGTCATTTTTATACATATCTACATGTTTAAGTGTAGACATATTTTAGGACGGGTCATAATGCACCACAACGGTTTGTGTATGGTTAGTGGCGGATTTCGAAGCACTTAACTTTCGGTTTAGCACTTGGCTTGATAGATACTAAACACCTGAAATACAGCACTTAAACGCCATTAACTATACACTTTGTTATGGTGCGTTTTTATTTCTTCGGTTTCCATTTTACTTCCACTTCTTTTGTTTCTTCGTCTGTCTTGGTGATAGAAAAATCCATTATTTCAAAGTCATTTCTATTCTTGATTTTACTATCTGGAAATTGGGCTTCATTTGTCAGTATAAAACTTGGAATGAGTGCTCTAATCTGAGGGTCTTCATAATTTCCTGTCAGTATAATTTTTGTTGTTTTCATATTTTAGAATATTAAAGTGCTCCCAAAACGATTAAACCGCCAATTAAGACAATTCCACCAACTGTTTTAAAGATTTTTCCTGCCTTGCTCGGTATTTTCTCGATTTCTGTATTCACGTCCGTTTGTCCCATAATATCCGCTACTTCATATTTCACAAGGTATCTGCCATTAGGTTCACTTTTTAATTTATCAGAGATTTTCTGTTGAAGGTCTTGTTCGGGTGAATATTTCTTGAAATCAACTTCACCACCTTTAATTTTGACTTCTGTCAGCCCCCTTGTAAAATCAACAGATACGTCATTTAGTGTGGCTTCTGTCATTACTTCATAGCCTTCAATCTCAATAGTTGGTAAAGAAATAGAAGCTGAATTAAAAAGTTTTAAATCTTTGTCAGTACCGTCTACTAGCTCCACTTTTTTTAAGGTGTTAATATCTCTTGAACCTGCAACAATTACATAACCGTAGTTTACACTTTCTCTGCTGTTGTCCTGTAATTTGTAATGTACATTATAAGTGCTTTTGAAACGTTCATACTTTTTATCTGATTTTGCTAAAGTTTCAAATGAAGGAAATCGCTCAGAACTGTAATAACTTGAAGAATTTGCGAAATATTTTTTTATAGCTTCTCTTTGTCTATTTAGAACTTCTTCATATCGGTATTGGGAATGTTCTTGTAAGTCATAGATTTTAGATTTTATTTCTTTCTCTCGTTCTTTTCTCTTTTGTTCCGCTAGTTGTCTTTGTCTTTCAGCTTCTTCCTGTTCCTTTAACTTTCTGTCAATTTCTGATTTAATAGATTGTGGAAGGTCGTTTGGATTTGTTTCACCCCATTCAATAGTAGCCAAACCATTGCTGTGAAGATAGATTTTCGAGTAGTTTTTATAATCTTCTGAAAAATATAATTCACCTGCTTTTCTGTCTTCGTATGACTGATTGTAGTATTCTTTTAGCTTTGATACAGAAACGTTTTCGTATTGGGTCAGCACATAAGCAAGTTTGCCACCTTCCATAATGTAGTGTTTACAGAAGTCCGCTTGAATTCTAAAGTCAATGAGGTACTGTCTGGAAAAGCATTGAATAACTTCCGATATTTCTCCGCTGTAGTATTTAACGTCATAGACTACATTGTTCCCTTTAGAATTTCCATAGCTGTCATAACCTGTTCGGCTACTTGTGCTATATTCTATAATTTGTTTTGTTACTCTTGCGTCTTGCCCAATTTCAATTGTCTGTCCAAAAGAAGTGGTTAAAATGAACGTTAAGACTACCGTTAAAGTCAATTTCTGTTTCATTGTCGTTGTCTTTTTTAAATGCACCATAACGTGTTTGTATATGAAAAGTAGGCGATTTCGAAGCACTAAACTTTCGGTTAAGCACAAAGTTTGAAACGAGCCAAATGCCTTGATTTTACTACTATTTCGCCTATTTTTTATATACATTGTTAGGTTTTCGTACTTTGATTTTCCTATTACCCTTGGTTCAATTTGTCTATACTATAAACTAATCAATTTGGATAATTCTTATATTCAAAGTATCAGAAATCAAATAAGTCTCCTAAAAATGAATCTTTCTTTTTCTTTTGATATCTATTATCCTTTTGATTGAATTGGTTTTCACGGTAATTTTCATTTTGCGTGTTTTGAACAATTTGTGAAGAACGGTCAATAATTTTATCAAGTTCTCCACGGTCAAGCCAAACACCACGACAATCTGGACAATAGTCAATTTCAACTCCACTTCTATCAGAGATAACAAGACTTACATTACAATTTGGACATTTCATATTTTTCTTTTTTTTAATTAATAATATTTTCTAACTGTTTGCTTTTTTCTTTGATTATGGAATCAAGTTTTGTAGTTGATTTATTAACCAGTGAATCGAGTTTCTGAATTTTTTTATTTTCAAAATTAATTAACGTGTCAAGTTGTTTTACTTTATCCAATTCTTTATTTACAAGAGAGTCTAGTTGATTCGTTTTCTGTTCTAATTGATTTACTTTTTCTTCAGCCTTTTTACTTATTTCACTGCAAGATGTGAATAACGATATCCCCATAATTATTAACAAGCAACTTTTTAATATGAACTTCATAATTTCTCCTTTTTTAGTGTTGATTTAATTCTATAAATGTAGTTTTTTCGTATGAAACCTAACGGTTTGCATATGGCTTGTGGCGATTTCGAAGCACTTCCCTGTCCCGCGAAACCAAAGCTGGCTACGGAGCGAAAACCTTTCTGCTAGCCGTTCACCCGCCATAAGCTATATGCGTTGTTGGCAAGCGTTTTTATTTTAATTTTTCCATTATTTCTATCGTCCCTAGTTTGATACCTTCGAAATAGTCTCCATTCTTAAAGTTAGGTATGAAAAAGGCGTCAATTATTTTCTTAGTCTCTTCATCACTTAGAATCTCTTCAATACCAAAACCGTTCTGGATTCTGATTCTCCGTAATGTCGATGAAACGCCAATTAGAACTCCGTTATCCAAGTCCTTTTTTCCGACTCCCCAATAATTTGCCAATTCTAATGTGTATTTGTCGAACTTTTCCGCTGATGTCATGGAGCTGTCTATCGTAACAATGGCAATTTCTATTTTGGTTTGTTTTTCGTAGTCAGTGATAAGGCTGTCAAGATATTCTTCTTGTCGATCCGTCAGCAGGTTTTCAAAATCGTTTACAAATCCTTTTGGCTGCGGAAGGTTTGAGTTTTCTTTATTCGTCTGTCCACATGCGGTCAGGACAAAGCAGAATACCATTACTAAAATTGAGCTAGTTTTTTTCATGTCTTTTTAATGCTTGCCAACGTTTTGGCGCTTGGCGCAGTGGCGGATTTCGGAGCACAAAACTGTCAATACACCACAAAAGTTGATGCGAGGTAGAATGTTCAATTAACCACTTCACCCGCCATTGAGCCAAACGCCTGTTGGGTGCTGGTGTTCTTGTCCACTGTCCTTTCAAACCATTGTCGGTGTTGAGTTTTCGTGTCATTGTCTGTCGGCTGTGCGTTGCGTTTTTTATTTTTTTTAAGGGTCGGGAAATTTTTTAAAAACAATTTTTCTCTGCGTTGGCTTTGCAAGCTCTTTGACAAAGCTTTGGTCTGCGGGTTGGCTTGTGCGGCTTTGGCAATGTGCTTGCAAATAGCGTTGGCTTAATGTTGATGCCCTTGAGGTTGAATTGTTTTTGTTTCTTGCTTTCCTTTTTTCTTAATTTTCTTTTTTACTTCTCCACATCTCAGCATTTTGTTCCCAAAATACGGGTTGTTGATTTCTTCAATTTCACTCAGCCAGTATGCTCCTTTGTCACCCAATGCCATTGGACAATATGCTACATAAACAGTCTCGATTATTAGCCCAAAAGTTTCAACGGTTTCAATGATTTGATTAGAAATTGCTGAAAATAATTCTCGTTGTTTCTCGATGTCTTTAGCTGTTTGCAACTGTCCTATGTCTTTTTTTAGTTTTGAATATTGTTCCATCCACATTGAATGAGCTTCTTCATCTAGCAGCTTCATATCAATCTTGTTAAAAATGGTTTCAAGTTTCTTGGTATTAGTTTGTGTCAGTTGAAAATCACTTTTAACCAAACTGTTTTTGAGTTCAAAATATTGGTTTACAAAATCTGATAGTTGTTCGGTAAACTTGTCGGGGACAGCAACTGTATTATCAATTGCACGGTTCATCATACTGTAGTTTCCACTTAGTTGTGCTGCACCATCAATAGCAAATACGCCATTTGTAACAATTTCTTCTCCTTCGGTTAATCCGCTTTCCACAATGTAAAATTCACCCAAAGAAGCGCCTAAGGTAATTTCTCTCATTTCAAATGCAGGAAATTCTGTATTAGGAACTTTCACATACACAACAGAGCGTTTTCCTGTCCAAAGAAGTGATGTTTTGGAAATTACGATAGATTTTCCGCTGACCGATAAACTTGCTTTGATTTTACCCTTCACAAACATTTCGGGCTTGAGAATTTGTTGAGGGTTGTTTAATTCTGCTCTTACTGCTGCGGTTCTTGTTTGTGGATTTATTAATGGATCAATAAAAGAAATGGAAGTTGTGAACTCCTTTCCCGGTATCGAAGCAAGGGTAATTGTGATTTTCTGACCAATTTTCATAAATAGTAAATCACTTTCATAAGCATCTAATAATATCCAAACATTGCTTAGGTCTGCAATTTCAAACAGCACAGTTCCTTTATTTACATAATCCCCTTTTGCAATATCCCTTCTGATTACGACACCTGATTGATCTGCATAAACATCAAATTCAGTCAAAACAACTCCGCTAGTTTCTATTTCATTGATTTGCTTTTCACTAATTTTCCATAAGCGTAATTTCTCCTTTGAGGCATTGTAAAGTGCAGGATTAATCTCTTTGAATTTTGAAGCTTCGATTAATTCTTTTTGTGCAGTGACCAATTCAGGAGAATAAATGGTTGCTAATTTTTGCCCTGTGTTTACTGTTTGTCCTGTGAAATCAATAAATAGTTTTTCAATTCTTCCTGAATAATTTGCGGTTATCACAGCTAATTTTTGTTCGTTAACAGCGACTTTTCCTGTGAGATAAATTTCGTGTTCAGGTGAAACGGTTTTTACCTTTTGGGTTTGCACATTAGCCAATGCAATTGCTTCAGGAGACATTGTATGTATAAAAGGACTATTTTCACCTTTATCAGATTTTTGGGTAACAGGAATTAAATCCATACCGCAAAGCGGACATTTCCCCGGCTCATTCTGTCTGATTTGTGGGTGCATAGAACAAGTGTAGATAGTTTCTTCTCCTTGTTCGTGATTATGACTCGATTCAGCAGAGTTGTCCGATTTAAAAATTAGCCATCCTAAGAATAATCCGAAAATCAGCACCAGACTGAGTTGCAATATTCTATTATTTAATATCTGTTTCATCTTATTTCATTTTGTTTTAACGCCCCATTAATCTTTCCATCATAGCTACTGCTATATTTCCGTCAATGAGTGCGTCTAAGTATTTTAAGCGGTAATCCAAAAGTTGTTGTTGCATTCTTAGCACTTCTTCAAAATTGCTTCCTTGGGTTGAGTATTGAACAATCAAAATATTCAATGCCTGATTTGCTAATGAGGTTTGTTCCTGATATAGTTTAACCCTGCGTTCGGCATCTTTATAATCTTTCAATGCATCTTCATAGTTCACCATTAATTGATTGCTCACATCTTGCTTCTGTTCATTGACCGATTGACGCATAAAATCAGATTCTTTCACAGAAGCTGTGTATTTTTTTCGCCAAAGCGGAATAGTAACAGTTGCCATTGGCATCAACATATTTCGTCCGTTCATCATACTCTCACTATTGGCTCTCGATTGAAAAATATCGTATTGCAAACCCAACCCAATCATAGGCAAGCCCATTTTCTGATTCATTTTTCCTTGAGCGATGTATGCTTGTTCATCTTGTTCCAACATTTTCAGCATTGGATTATTGTTCTTAATGCTGTCAGGAATTTCATTGAGTGAAATGGGAATAGTTGCAGCCATTATTGAATCTGAAAATATTACAGGTTCATTTTTGTCCCGGTTTAGTAATTGATTAAATCGGGCAGTGAGTGGGATTTTGGTATCTTCCAATAATGCAAGATTATTTTGCAATTCGTTAATTTCCATTTGAACACGCAGCACATCTATCATACTACCACTGCTGTTCATATTTTCCATTTCACCCATTTGGGGCATATTTCGGGTAGGAGAATTTGGGGATGATGATTGTCCTTGCATATTCATACCACCCATTCCAGTGCTCGAACTATTGGTGCTTGGATTGTTCGAACTTCTTATATTTCCTGAACCACCGGAATTATTGCTGCTTTGTCCACCGCTTTTGAATCGGGTAAGAGCAATTTGCTCCATTGTTCTTAGTAGTTCAATGTTTTCTTTGGTGATACCAATTTCCTTTTCCAATAATTGCAAGGCATACCAATTCGCCCTAACTTCATAAAACAGCATTGATTTGGTTTCATTAAATTCTTCAAATTTTGCCTTTGCCATAAATGTCATTTCGTTTTTGGCTGCTCCTAATGTTCCAAACCAAGGGAACATTTGCATTAAGGAAATCGTCCCAACTTGGTTTCCCATATATCTTTCCATTGGCATAATGAAGAAACTAAAACCTAATTGCGGGTCAGGTAATGAACCAACTTGCGGCACTCGCTCCAAGGCTGCCTGATATTGAAAGTATTTTGATTTTAAATTCGGGTTATTTTCTGCTGCAATGATTAAATATTCATTCAAAGTTTGACCATAGGCATTACTTGAATAAACCAGAATTAGTAATATGTAGATTATCCAGTTTTTCATTTTGAAGCTCTTTTAATTTGATATTCTTCTCTTGCAGCAAATAACACTGGTACAACAAACAGGGTAATTAAAGCCACTGCCATACCGCCAAAAGCGGGTATTGCCATTGGTATCATAATATCTGTTCCACGACCTGTGGAAGTCAAAATAGGCAACAGTGCCAATAAAGTTGTTGCAGTGGTCATTAAACACGGTCTTACCCTTTTCATTCCTGCTTCTAACACAGCATTCCTAACTTCCTTAATATTTTCAGGTTTATGTTTTTTGAAACTTTGCATCAAATAAGTTGAAATTACTACACCGTCATCCGTTGCAATTCCAAATAGGGCTATAAATCCCACCCAAACAGCTACGCTCAGGTTATAGGTTTTCATTTGGAAGAGTTCTCGCATATTAGTTCCAAAAAGTGAAAAGTCCATAAATGAATCAATGCCATATAACCAAAGCATCACGAAACCACCTGCAAAAGCCAAGGCAATTGCCGAAAAAATCATTAGCGAAGTAGTTGCTGAACGGAATTGAAAATAGAGAATCAGGAATATCACTGCTAATACCAAAGGTACTACTATAGCTAATCGTTTTTCTGCTCTTACTTGGTTTTCATAGCTTCCGGAGAATTGATAGCTTACACCTGATGGAACATTTAGCTCGCCTGATGCAATTTTTGATTTTAGGAAGTTGTCGGCATCTTCAACTACGGTAACTTCTGAGAAACCATCTTTTTTATCCAACAGAACATATCCAACCAAGAAAGTATTTTCTCCACGAATCATCATTGGACCGGGGCGGTATTCAATTGTTGCAAGTTCCCCCAATGGTATTTGTTGTCCTGTTGGAGTGGGGATTAAAACCTTTTTCATCACTTCGGGATTGTCCCGCCATTCTCTTGCATATCTTGCTCGGATGTTATAGCGTTCTCTTCCTTCAACAGTGGTTGTTAATGGCATTCCACCCAAAGCCACTTCCAAATACATTTGAACATCAGCTATATTTAGTCCATAGCGTGCAATGGCAATGCGGTCTATATCGATTTCTAAATAAGGTTTACCCAAACTTCTGTCAGCATAGACTGCTTCGGGTTTTACTGATGGAACTTCCTTTAGCAGTTGTTCAATTTTCAGACTGAATTCTTCAATACTCTTTAAATCAGGACCAAAAACTTTAATACCCATAGGTGCTCGCATTCCTGTTTGAAGCATTACTAAACGTGTTTCAATGGGCTGCAATTTCGGTGCTGATGTTACTCCGGGAATGTCATTCGTTGCATTAACTATTTCATTCCAAATATCGTCAGGAGTTTTAATGTGGTCTCGCCATTGGCGAAAATATTGTCCGTTTTTGTCAGGTATTAATTCACTTTTTTCATCCTTTAGAAAATTACCTTCTTTATCAACTTTGAATCTAATCGGATACCCATTTTCATCATTGATGTATTCAGTTTTGTAAAGGATGATGTTTTCAAACATTGAGACAGGAGCAGGGTCTAAGGCACTTTCTACACGACCTGCTTTGCCAACAACCATTGATACTTCCGGTATTGATTGAACTCGCATATCCAATTGTTGCACATACTTTATATTGGCTTCCACACCCGAATGAGGCATTGAAGTTGGCATCAATAAAAATGAACCTTCATCTAAAGCGGGCATAAATTCCTTTTCCATACCCGGAAAAGTGTGAGATAATGAACTCCAAACGGATGTTGTTCTGATATTCCAACCTAAATTATCTGTCATTTTCGGGATGAATCCGAAAACTTTATCAAAGCCCAACCAAATATTTACACCAAGCAGAATGATTAGGACAGGTAAAAGCAAAAATTTCTTTTTATTGTCCAAGCACCAGTTTAAAAACCTTGGATAATATTTGATAAAAAATTGAAACCCACCTAAAACCAATCCAAGTATTAAAGCAATGAAAATGAAATTGAGCAGCAAACTATTTGATACACCCAAAGGCATCCATTCCTGAGCTAATAACCACGAAACGGAAACGGCTACTATGGCAATAGTAAGTGTGTTGTGATGTTTTGAAAACAGATGGTTGAGTTTTGAATTTGGAAGTTTTTGTTGCTCTCCAAAGTGAGCAAAGAGATTGTTTATGCCTAAAAGTAAAATCACCGTTCCTGCCCAAACTGACCACCATAATGTGATAATGCCAAAAACAATAAGCAGTGTATTCAATACTACCCTATATAACTTTCTTGAAGTTTTAAGTGAAAACAACCAATGAGCAAAAGCGGGCATCATAAAGAGGGTTATGATTAATGCCGCAATCAATGCAAAGGTTTTGGTATATGCCAAAGGACCAAAAAGTTTTCCTTCAGCAGCTTGTAATGTGAATACAGGTAGAAAACTTACTATAGTGGTTGCAACAGCAGTAAGTATAGCTGATGAAACTTCTGCGGAGGCATTGTAAACCGTTGTAATAAGTGGTTGTTCAGGTGGAGCTTCATCCGTGTGTCGGAGAATATTTTCACTGAGAATGATACCTAAATCCACCATTGTTCCAATAGCAATGGCAATTCCTGAAAGTGCAACGATGTTGGCATCTACATTGAAGTATTTCATCATTATGAAACACATCAATACAGCAAGTGGCAAAAGAGCAGAAATCATTAAAGATGCCCGCAAGTGGAACACCATTATTATGATAACGATAATGGTTATTAGTATTTGTAGACTGATGGCTTCATTGAGCGTTCCGAGCGTTTCATAAATCAATTCGGTTCGGTCGTAAAAGGGAACAATGGTAACTTTTGAAACTGTTCCGTCTTCAAGGGTTTTGGAAGGTAATCCCGGACTGATTTCTTTGATTTTGTCTTTGACGTTCTGAATGGTTTTCAAAGGATTATCGCCATAGCGTGCAATCACTACTCCGCCCACGGCTTCCACTCCGCCTTTATCTAAAAAACCACTGTGCCCACGAGGAGCAGGGCCAATGTTTACTTTGGCAATATCACGAATTCGAAGC
>TARA_R110002096_G_scaffold151693_5_pt1 | contig 10084 bp, 7 predicted proteins | sample TARA_R110002096 | Tara Oceans TARA_R110002096 (sample SAMEA4397295) | marine metagenome | biome: Polar Biome; feature: [DCM] deep chlorophyll maximum layer (ENVO:01000326); material: water (ENVO:00002006), including particulate matter (ENVO:01000060) such as... | depth 35 m
TAGTCTTCCAACGGAGGAAGAGCCTGATACTCAGTAAGGTTATATTTTTCTCGCCTTAAATTATTGTATCCCCTATTAATTTCTGTTGAAGGCCACGCTCTTAAAATATCTCTAGGATCTAAACCACGTTCTATCTGTTTTTTCTTTAATTTTTTCTTAGCTTCTTCAAAACCATCTTTAATATAACCAGGAGGTTTGTAAGGTGTAAAGATGCCTTTCTTTATATTTCTTGTAAACCCAGGATCTACACCAGGAACAGACTGTAATCTTTTTAACTGTGCGCGTAATGTCTTGTTAGTCATGCCAACTTTTTTATAAGCTTGCATATCAAAATATATCTGCTGTTGAATTCTAAACCATATATCATTTGCTTTTTTCCACTCAGACATAATTTGTTCTTCTGAACTAAATTGTCCATCGTAAGCTAAAGTTCTTAGCTTACCTTCAATGTTATTTTCTAAAATTCTTTTGTAAGAGTTTATTTTAAAACCGTACCCTTCATTTGCATCCATTGTAGTAGTAGCAATTCCAAATAATTTTGCAAAAGCCATCATGGGTTCTTTGTCTCTTAAATACCTGTCGTACCTATCATCTCCTTCCTGCAAAGATTTATATATATCTCTAACTTGAGATACAGCACCAGGGCCCGCATTATCTATTGCATGGTCAAACATATCTTCTACAACATCCCCCCAATTATCTTCGGAGTTGTAAATAGTTTTGTTTGTATCAAAGTCTAAATTAAGAACTAACTCTCCAAAAACTTTTGACGAGATAGCGGTGTCTGTGTAGGCAGAAGTATAATCAATTACATACTCAGCCATGCCGTCTATTACTGATTTTGGTATGCCTTCTCCTGTAGATTCTCCTTCGTTTAATGCTCTAACTATACTTGTTCCTATTGAAGCAAATCCTTCATAAGGCAATATGTAATCTAAGTTTATAAATTCTCCTTTGCCGTCTTTTATTTTTGATAAAGGCATTAATCTACTGTTTTGTGCGTATTCTGGTTGTGTTGCTCTTACTGCTTCTAAATCTTCGTCGTCTACGTCGTACAAGTATTGACCCATTAGTTGCATAGTAGTACCTACTCCATATACAGCAGCTCCACCCAACACAGCTCTCTTAATTCCTCCAGATCTAAACGGACTATTGTTTTCAGAATTGCCTAGTGTTTGTGTACCATCTTCGTTTCTAATTAAAGGACGTTGAGTTTTAATCCCCCCTTCAATCATAAGTTCTGTAGGGATTTTAAAACTCATTTGTTTGTAAGCAATCATAGGCAAATTACCCCCAGCTGTTCTTAATATTTCTGTTGGGAAAGCTATAAAGTTACCTAATGGTAGCTGTCTAATTATTTGAGCAAACTTACCTACATAGTCATAGTTAGGCATACCCATACGAACATGATAAGCAGCTACTTCATCTATGTATTCTTCTAAATCTGTTGTTCGTATAGTTCTAGCTAAATTAGATTTGTAGTCTTCTCCTATCTTTGTAGTTAATGTTTCAGCGTAAGCTTTTAGTATTTTTAATTTAATTTCGTCAGTAACATTTTCCCCATCTATGTCATCTAACATTTTTTGTATTCGCATACGATCTGCACCAAACGCAGCCATTTTCCAAAAATCATCTGTTGCAGCGTATAAGTTTTGTGCCCCTCTAAGAGTATTGCCACCAAAAAAATCTGCGACTTGACCTGGTTTAGTTTGTTTTATAGCTTGCAAAGCATGGCCTACTCTTCCTACAGTGCTACCAGATCTATCAGACAATCTAGAAAACAAATCCGCTGCTTCATTTAAACGTACGCTTGTATTTACAATACCTAAGTCTTGCATTCTTTTAAAAAGTCTTTGTGCGTTTCGTCCTTCAACGGTTAATTGTCCGTTTGAATCGTAACTTAATCTACCAAACAAATTATGTTTTATAGCTTTGGTAGCTTGGTCAATACTTTCTCCACTAGCATATCCGTTAGCCATAAACATTAGACCACCACCTATAAAGTTCCTAGCTTGAGTTGCTGGACTTAATACAATAATTCCTAACTGAGTAAGAGCTTTTGGGACAAGAAAAACAAGATCGTATATTTGAAAGATCATATTACGAGTTGCGTTACTTGACTGTACTTCACTACCTATAATTTCTGCAAACTCTTTAGTCGTGTACATGCCGTCTAAAGGATTAAATTGTTGTTCAGCACTTTCGTCTGGGTTTCCAAGAGGAACGTTATAGTCACCCATTTTTTCTGGAGTAAATAATATTTCGCCTGGTCTTTGACTTATTTCTTTTATATCACTGTAAAATTCTGATTGTTCTACTAACCTACTTAAACGTTGCAAAGAAGTAGTGGCTACAATTGCTGGGTCAGTTATCTCTCCCATTAGTTTACGTATAGCATAAGGTAAAACTTTTCTAGTCTGCAAAATTTGTTGTCCACTTTCTAGTGATACAGAATTTTCTGTGCTTTTAAATATCCCAGGTAAATTTTGTAAGTCTTGTGCAGAACTCATTTCTTCTAGTTTTATAATTCTGTCTACTTGTCTTCTAGCTGTTGCTTCAGTAAAACCAGATTTAAACCTGTTCATATACATAACTGATTGCACTGCTTTGTCGTACAGTTCTTGCGCTTCTTTACTCTTTAACCAATCTTTACTAAATTTAGGATTATAACCAAGGCCAGGTTCAAAAATTGCAAAAGATCTAGTTACATATCTGTTAATGCCTTCTTCAAGAGTAATTTTTTCTTCTTCTGTAAGCGGTATTTTTTCACTGTTTATTATACGTTCTGTTAAAAGATCTATAGACGCACGTATTCTTATCAATGGTTCTCTTATTGGCTCAGGCAACTGGTCAGCAGCTACTCTAGCTTTTTGTATGTCAGACAAAGCTATTTCATATTCTTCAATTGTATTACGTATTTCTTGTTTACCTTGTTCGCTAGGCTCTTCATCAAGTTCTGTTCTTAATTTAGCTACTTCTTTTTCGTATTCAGTCCTTTGTTCTTGGTTTAGTTTTATTCTAGCCCCAGTTCTTTTTAAGTACGCCATGGCTAAACGATCGTACTCGTCTCGTGCAGACTGCGGTATATATTTTATACCCGCTTTTGCCTTAGCTTTTTCAGCTAACGTTTCAGGTTTAGGGCCTAACAGCCCTTGTTTGTATGCAGCGAGCACACCTCTTTCGTATGCTTCTCCCATGTCTTGAGCATTTTCAGTTAGAGATCTTTGCCTTTCTGTATTTCTTTGTATTCTACGTGTTGCTTCTAATCCAAACTCGCCGTATGGTCTAAAGTATTCATTAGTGTATTGCACCAACTTGTTTACAAAATTCTTACGCGTCTCCGAATCATTTTTAAATTTAGGTAAACTACTTTGAGGTAGTTGCATACTGCTTAACTGACCGCTATACCTGTCTTGCCTTAAATAATTTTCAAAGTCTTCGGGCGTTGTTTCTTCTGGTTTTATTGGGAATGCTTCATTTACAATTTCTTGTGCTTTAGGATCTATTTGATCTTTTGCTAAAAACAAACCTACTGATTGTAACTCTCTAGCTTCGGGGATTGCTTCTGTAAGATTAGACTCTTTAGGATTTAATACATTGGTTCTTTGAAAATTAAAAACAATATCTTTTTGTTTCTCTGGTGGAAGAGTAATATCTTTTACTGTGTATTGAACACTTATAGCGTTACCTGAATCCAACATTTCATTTCTATATCTATCATCTGTATCTCTATTTTCTGGTATGTCTATAGTTCCAGATTTACTTGTATACTTTTCATTAAGTTTTTCTTCCTGCAATCTATAAAGCAATGTTGCATCTGCTAAGTCTCTAGCAAGTTGATTAGCTGTTTTAGAATTAGTTGTCTCTCTATCCACGCCCATATAGCCTACTGCTATATCTCTTAAATCTTGCAAACTATACTTTCCAGTAATCTGTCCTATGTAATCTACATATTCGTTAGGATCAAACACGTAAGATAGTCCTGTGTCTCTGATACGATCAGCAGCAGCAGCTTGTGCCAACGCTATTCTATCTGCCCTGTAGTCATACTCTGCACTAAAGTTTGGATCAAAAGTAGAGAATTGACGACGTGCCCAACTTGCATAATTTTCTTCTCCTATATTTGCATCTACATAATCTGCTAATTCAACAGGAGACATTGCGTTAAATCTTTCTAGTTCTTCTCGTCTAATTGTGTCAGCATTTAAAGGAGCTAAAATGTCTTTTTGTACTTCTTCAAAAATAAAATCTTTTTGTACTTGTTCTTTAACAGAACTTCGCAACCTATTAACTAAAGTTTCTCTAGTATCTATTCCAGAAGGCTTAAAATCTTTCTCTACTGTTTGAAGTATTTTTGTTAGAGACTCTAAACTATCTGCTTCGTTTAAATTAAATTGTTCTAGACGTTGTTCTGTTTCAATGTCTACTTGTTCGTTAAATTCTTCTTCATTGTAAGCAGTTGGTTCTATTGGCTTTGGCTGGATAATTTTAGTTACTCCACCTACACCAAATTGAACTCCCCCAGCTGTTCCACCACCAAGTAGTCCTGCACCAAAAGCTTGTTTAGCTACTTGACCAGGAGCTCCTATGCCTTCTTCTGTGCCTGCTCCAGACGCTACTTCTTGTATAATTTCTTGTACGGCCTCTGTGCTAAGTTCTCCAGCTGCAGCTCTTGTTGTAGATTTAATAAGTTCTCTGTTTAATACACCAACGTTTCTTACACCAATAGCATTTAAAGCACCAGACAACCCTGCTCCACCTGCTGCAGCTGTCCAATCTGCCCATGTCGGTTCTTGTCCTTCTCTTCCGTCTCTACGTAGTCGTTCTTGAACAATAGGGCCTAGTTGTTGTATACCTTCAAATAAAGCTGGACCTGCAAGAGCTCCTGCCGCTGCACCACCTGGTCCTGCAACCATAGCACCAATACCAGCTCCGCCTACTCTTGTAGCTATAGATCCTACTAGCTGCCCAGCTTGCTCAACTAAAGCAAGACCAAAATTGTTCCATTCATAACCATCGCCTTGTGTATTTATAAATTTAGCCGTAGATGATTCATAGTTTTCAGGCTCTTCGGTTATTTCTTTTAACCATGAACCAACGTCATTTGCCCCTAGTGTTTCTAAGGTAATACCTATGTTTTCTAAAGGTTGGTCTACAGCGTATTGAAAAGCTTCAGCTATAGTGTTTTTGTTTTCTGCTTCTTGAGTTCTCGGAGTTTTCTTAGAAGAATTGTTTAAAGATCCTAATAATCGTCTTTTGCGTCTTTCTTCAAAAGTTTCTTGCTCTGGCATAACATCTTATCCTAAAACTTCTAGCTGCCATGTTCTTGCTATAGTAGCAAGACTTTCTCCATCTATCGGTGTCCCCGCTGCTTCTAAATCTCTTACTGAGTCTCGAAAGTAAGTTAACCAATCTATTTCTATTCCTTGATCATTAAGAACTGTCTGTCGATAAATTGGTCCAGCTGATTTTGGAGGAAGTTGTCCGTCTAAAGCTAATTGACCTACAGCTGCTCCTGCAGGATTGTCAAAGTCTTTAAAGGCTTTTATATATCCGTCATACGTATTTTCAATAACTTTGTCCTGACCTAAAACTATAGAAGAAGTAACAGCAGCTGGAGACGTGTAAGATCCTGTTCCGCTAACAGATCTTTCAGAAGCTATTTCGTCCGCAAGTATTTTATCCATAGCTGCAGCTTTACCTCTACGTTCAGCTAAAGCTTGTCCAATGTATCCACCCAAACCACCTTCTTTAGTTTTGTACGCTGTTCCCGCTGATGTTCCTAATTCATCTACAAGCCCTCTTCTTTCTTTATACAGCTCTTCTAGCCTGCCAGTTCCTTCTTGCATACTTCTAGATTTCTTTAACATCTCTTCATTAAATAAAGTTTTTCTTCCTACTGGATCTAATTGTAACCAACCTTGTATTGGATACGTTATACCTAAATCGTCTAATTCTTTTTGAGTGCTTATAGCATCTAAGTCTAAATCTAAATTAACAGGAGGAGCTACCCCTCCTTGTTCCATACCAGGAGCTTTTGCAAATGTCATAAGTTGTTCTACAAAATCTGGAGTCATAAGTTTATCGTCAGGATTATTCATTTCTACGCCATGTTTTTCTTTTAACATCTCTAATTCATTAGCGTAGGTCATATTCATGTTCATTAAATAATCACGTAACTCAGGCGTTTGGCCTTGAGACATATAAGTCATAATCTCTTGTTTAAACTTGTCTTTTAAATTAAGAACATCTTGTTTGTATTCGTCAGGTCCTTGGTCCATCGTTGCTTCTTCTTTACCTTCTACCTTCTCATCCATTATAGTCATTGGCATATCAGGGACATCTGGATTAGTGACAGAAGCCATCATGTTTAATGACGCGTTTAATTCATTATCACCTTCTTCAAATAACTGTGTTTGAGGGACGACACCGCCTATTTCCATTTTAGGAAAAGAAGGCTGCAACATTTTTTGTTCTCTATCTAAATACTCTAAAGCATCTCTTTTAGTCGGAGGACCTGATGGAAAAAAATCTATTCCTTTATCTTTAGGATAACTATTTTTTTGTGCTTGTCTCATTTTTTGAATAGCAAAAACTTTTTTTAAAGCTTCAGCGGCTTTAAAAGTAAGACTTCCTTGGGATAATCTATTTTCAATAATAGATTCAAACGGTGTTTGCGTTTCTAACATAGTTTTAATTATGTCGTTATACATGGTATTTAAAATTTTTGTTTCTTCAGTTAACGTGTCTCCTTTTGGGCTAGGATCTACATTTTCATTTTCTGGTATAAATAAACCGCCTGTTTCCATACCAGGGTAAGGTACAGAACCGCCAGCCATCATAGGTACAGGATCAAGGCCAGACATAATACCTTGTTCTTTATTAGAGAACATTTTTCTTTTTTTCCATTGTTCGTGCATTACGCTAATCCCAATAGTTTTAAAATATTATAAGCATTGTCGTCGCTTGCTTCTGCTCCAAATCTAGTAGTCGATCTAGTAGTAGGTAACATTCCTAACATACTTTGTAATCCAGCTAAACGTTTTTGAGGCTCTGCCGCTAATCTATTAGCCGCATCGAACTGAGCTCCGTACATTTGATTTTGTATGCCTCTACCTGTTTTGCCTAGTCCTTCAAAAGCATTTATCTGTCTTAATAAATTACTTTGACCAGTTGTTCCTAAACCAGCGAAGTTAGTACCTAGACCTGCGATGCCCGTTCCTAAGTTACGGTATTGCCCAGCTACGTTAGAAAGTCCTGAACCAAACTGTCCGTACTGTCCGCCTAGTTGCCCTAGTCCTGAACCAAACGATCCTAGTTGTCCTCCTAATTGTCCTAGTCCTTGACCAAACGATCCAAGCTGTCCGCCTAATGCTCCTAGTCCTTGACCTGCTGTCATTGCAGCACTTCTTGCGCCTTCAAAACCTTTTGAACGTATGCCACCAATCGCTTCCGCTGCGCCTCGACCAAATGCTCTTTCCCTTTCTTGTTCCATCAGTCTGCCACGAGAACCTCCAAATGCGCCTCTACTTACGGCTTGTGATCTATCAGCAATACCTTGTTTAGCATTTCGTTCTTGTAAGTCTGACAGTGTTTGTTGGACAACACCTTGTTCATAAGGATTGTAAAAAGAACTAGCAGCTCCTGGTCTATAATAATCAGAGGCTTGTCCAGTTAACTGTGTGCCTAGTCCATATAGTCCTGTGCCTTGTCCTACTAATCCTGTGCCTTGACCATATAATCCTGCACCTTGATTTACTAATCCTGCACCTTGTCCATACATGTTCTGTGCTCCAGCCAAAGCTCCTTGTCCTTGACGCGCAACGCCTAGACCTTCTTGCATCATTTGTCCGCCTTGTTGTATGTATGGGGTAAACCCACCAAGGCCGCCAGCTAACGTTCTAGCTTGCATTTCATACGGATCTAATCCTGCGTATTGTTGTACAGCTACAGGGGTCGGTGTTTGTGCTAAACCAAATGCAGATTCCAAGAACCCACGACGCATAGCATCAGCATAAGGTTGTTCAAAACTTGTAGTTGTACTTGGGTTTGAGTAACTTGCCATTAGTTCATCCTCTCTGCGTCTTTCATTAATTTATACAAGTTTCTAGCACCAATATTATCAGTAGCTTTTCTTGTCATAACAAACTCACCTGGTTCTAGTCTTGCTAATGTTATGTCTCCAGGGCCCTCACTTAATCCGCCTTGTTGCATTTTAGGTGGGGGAGCATTAGCGTAACCTACACCTGGCATTAATGCAGGTTGTATATTAAAAGTTCTATAGTCAGGCATAGTACCTAATCCTTGTCCACTACCTGCTGCAAAACCTTGTGTTCCTACTGGAACTACATCGGACGGGCTATCGTCTCTTTTAGTTAAATAATTTGCTAAAAGCATTTTAAGTAAAGGACTGTTTAAAAGTCCACCACCTTCATCGCCTCCGCCAACAACTTGACTTAAAAGACCTGCTAGTCCACCGCTTGTATTTCCGCCTCCTTCTTTCCCAGAAGCTTTACCTAAAAGTATTTGTTCTAAAAGACCTTGTTCATCACCACTACCTAAAAAAGTTTCTTTTAAAGACGGTCCTATACCTAATCCAAATATACCTGTGTTTTCGTTTAAGTATTCTTGCATTGCATCTGAATCTACTCCTTGAGGAATTACAGTAGTAGTAGCAGTACCGTCATAAAGTTTGTCTCCAAAACTAGGGTCTATTTCTAAAAGATTTGCAAAAAGACTATCTGAATCATACCCTATAGGATTTATAGTGTTGTAAACAGAATCTGGATCGTTTTGTAAAGAATTGTAGAGATCAGCAAAAGCTTCATCGGAACCTATTAAATCAGCAAAAGCTGATTCTGAACTAGAAGTATCTACACTAGGAGAACCGCCTCCTGAATAAATATCTTGGTCGTCGTCTCCCCCAAAGATAAAATTTCCTAAACTAGATGTATAAGGACTACTTCCTAATAAACTTTCTAAACCTTGTATAATCAATGACATAACATTACCTATATTATCGTTTTTTCTATTCGTTGTCTTGTTTGTTAGAAGCCCCAAAGTAAAAAGATATAATAGCACTTGCTAAACCACCAAGGTAGCCTAGTACAAGGTTTATCAATGCTTCTGAATTTTGCTCTGGAGGTTGCAGAGTCACTAAAAATATATAGCCCATAAACCCTCCTACAACAAATATACCTATTATCCTAGCTGTCCAGTCTTTACTAAACTTTCCTCTAGCATCCTGTACATCTGCTGTTTCCAATGCAAATAGATCTATATCTAGCTTTTTCATCTGGACTTCAAAATCAGCTTCTACTTTCTTTAACTGCGCTAGTTGCTCAGGAGTAGCTGTCTCCATGGCCTTTTGTATTTTCTTTGGCTCAGGATCGCATCCTAATACTTCGGAAATCATATTTGCAGCCATACCGCCCATAGGCCCACCTAATGCGGTTCCTATTGTTGGAGCTACTGTACCTACTAACGTTTTTAATAATCCTAGTTTCATTAACACTTCCACCTTCTGCGCGCTTGCCTAATCCTTGAATTAGGGTTGTTTCTAGTTTTAGCAGAGCTCTTCTTGAGCTGGCCCGCAGATCTTGCGCAATAAGATTTACGTCGTTTGGCTGCCTTACTACCTTTCTTTACTTTACCTGTTACCGCAGTTTTTAACTTTGATCCAGGGTTGGCTTTCCTATAGGCTTTTACACCTTTCTTAGTCATGCCAGCGCCAGACTTAGTAGGACGGTAGTTACCGCCTTTACCAGTCGTTTTGCGTATTGGCTTAGCTTTTTTTGCCGCCACGTTTCTTTAATTTCTTAAAGTCCGCACCTGTAATTTTATTACGAGGTTTAGCAACTTTAGCTAGTTTTTTTTGTTTTGGGGATAACTTTTTAGCCATTATTTTTTCTTTTTCTTTTTAGGAAATCCAGCCTGCATATTCTTATATGCTTTTTTGCTTATAGTAGATTTCTTTTTAGTTCTACTTGTACCAGCTTTCTTCCTAGCGTTTATATTTGCGTATAGCCCTTTTTTTGCTGCCATTATGGTCTCCTTAATGATTTCTTATAGTTTGACACAGTTT
>TARA_R110002096_G_scaffold208094_6_pt1 | contig 10082 bp, 6 predicted proteins | sample TARA_R110002096 | Tara Oceans TARA_R110002096 (sample SAMEA4397295) | marine metagenome | biome: Polar Biome; feature: [DCM] deep chlorophyll maximum layer (ENVO:01000326); material: water (ENVO:00002006), including particulate matter (ENVO:01000060) such as... | depth 35 m
CATCGCAGATGATGACGCAGCTATTCGAACTGTCCTGAGTCATGCACTTGGTCGGGTTGGATATGACGTGCGGACCACATCCAACGCCGCAACGCTTTGGCGCTGGGCGAACCAGGGAGATGGAGACCTGGTCTTTACCGATGTCGTCATGCCCGATGAAAACGGATTTGATCTGCTCCCTCGAATTAAGAAGGTACGGCCTGAACTCCCTGTTATCGTAATGAGCGCGCAGAACACATTGATGACAGCGATCACCGCAGCTGAACGCGGGGCTTACGAATATCTTCCAAAACCGTTTGACCTAAACGAAGTGGTGGCTGTTGCGGAGCGAGCATTGTCGACGCCTGGCGTGAGTGCTGTGCCCGCCGTCAAGCAGGATGATGAAGACAAGATCCCATTGATAGGCCGGTCGCCTGCCATGCAGGAGATCTACAGGGTCCTTGCGCGCCTCATGCAGACAGACCTCTCAGTGATGGTTTCAGGTGAAAGCGGTACCGGCAAGGAACTGGTTGCCAAAGCGTTGCACGACTATGGAAAACGACGTCATGGTCCATTCGTAGCCATCAACATGGCGGCAATTCCCCGCGAACTGATTGAAAGCGAGCTCTTTGGTCACGAGAAGGGCGCGTTCACCGGTGCCAGTCAAAGAAGCACCGGACGGTTCCAGCAAGCAGAAGGGGGCACACTCTTCCTCGACGAAATTGGCGACATGCCAATGGAAGCACAAACGCGGCTGCTGCGTGTTCTTCAAGAAGGGGAATACACCACGGTTGGCGGACGGACCCCCATCAAAACGGATGTCCGTATTGTTGCGGCCACCAACCGAGATTTAAGGCAACTCATCAATCAGGGATTGTTTCGAGAAGATCTGTTTTACCGGTTAAACGTGGTTCCAATCAGACTCCCACCATTGCGCGAGCGTACGGAAGATATTCCCGACCTTGTGAGGCACTTCCTGACCTTGGCGCAGGAAGAAGGGTTGCCGCCCAAAACAGTTGATACGGACGGCATGGATTTCCTGAAGCGTTATCGGTGGCCAGGGAATGTGCGCGAGCTTGAAAATCTCGTTCGCCGTCTGGCGGCTCTATACACAGAGGACACGATTGGTCTGTCTGTTTTGCAGACAGAGTTGACCGAACCCGCCTTTGGCCCCTTGTCCGAACCTGCTGCGGTCGACGAAGGGTTGGCGGAAATGGTGGAAAGAGTGCTTAGCCGAGAATTCGCATCGCATGGCGATCAACTGCCGCCGGAGGGGCTCTATGAGAGAGTTCTGAAAGATATTGAAAAACCACTATTCACGATCAGCCTTGCGGCGACCCGTGGCAACCAGATCAAAGCCGCGCAACTGCTTGGGATAAACCGCAATACACTCCGCAAAAAAATACGTGAATTGGATGTACAAGTCGTGCGAATGCCGCGTTAACCTCCTCGCCAAGGAGTCAATCAAACTGATGTAATCCTGCAACATTGTTGTTGAAAGGGCGCGCAACAAGCGCCAGAATGCGCCGGTCGTTGGTGGTCCGTTACCTTCGCGACACATATCCCACCCCGCTTGGAGCAGGGCGGCAACAGTTTAGGATGGTTCGAAGCCTCAATGGCGACAATTGACTACATGACGGCTTGGTCCGGCTGGGTACGGAAGTCCGATCTTGGCCGACGCCTTCGCCTTGGCACAACTTTGCCGATCAGCCTTGTTGTCATAGCTGTGTTCCTGGGCACCTTCACCTATATGACCTTGACGGGGCTCACGCCCTTCGCACCAAGCAAAGGCGTTGTCACCGCTCTTTTGCTGGCGAACTTCTTTATTGCCTTGGTCCTTGCTGGCCTCATTGGGTGGCGAGTCATCAGACTGGTGATGGAACGGCATAGCGGCATCGCCGGCGCGAAGCTTCACGCCCGGCTGGTGACCATGTTCTCTTTGATTGCTATTCTCCCGGCGATTACCGTGGCTGTTTTTGCTGTGGTTACCCTGGATCGCGGGCTTGATACTTGGTTCAGCGAGCGGACTCGCGCTATTATCAATCATGCCCTGCAAGTCGCAGAAGCCTATCTTGACGAACACCATCAGGTTTTGCGGCTGGATGTGTTGGCGATGGCGAACGACCTCAACCGTGCCGCCCCTTATCTCACCTCGAATTATCAACGCGGACAGCAACTGCTGGCAACCCAAGCGGCCCTTCGATCTCTCCCCGCAGCCTATTTGCTTAATCGGGATGGCAAAACGGTGCTGCGGGCGACCGCTGCGGTGGCGCCATCGATGGGACTTCCTGGCGCAGATCAGTTTGATAAGGCGGATGAGGGCTTGGTTGTGCTCTACACGGCCAATGATGGTGATCAAATTCGGGCACTGGTGAAACTCCCGGCTTTCGACAATACATATCTTTATGTAGCGCGGTTTGTTGATGCACGCGTGCTCGACCATCTTGCGCTCACGCAAGCGGCGGTGACTGAGTATGAGACGCTTGAAGGCGGGCTGAGTTCTGTTCAAGTTACTTTCGCGCTCATTTATGTAACTTTGGCGCTCATTGTTCTGTTGGCGGCTATTTGGTTGGGGCTGTGGGCTGCAAACCGCATCGTCTCGCCGATCGGGAGCCTTGTGAGCGCCGCCGAACGCGTGAGTGGCGGGGATCTTTCGACCCGGGTCGATATTGGGAACAATGATGATGAGATTGAAACGCTTGGCCGGGCGTTCAATCGCATGACGAGCCAAATTGAAAATCAAAGAAATGAGCTGGTGACAGCTAATTATGAGCTTGATGACCGGCGACGTTTTACTGAAGCGGTGCTTGCGGGCGTAAGCGCTGGTGTGGTCGGCCTCGACGCTGACATGCGCATCAACCACGCCAACCGCGCCGCCCGAGACTTTTTGGGCCTTGATGAAGCATCGCTCGATGGCCTTCTTTTGTCAGAAGCCGCGCCTGAGCTGTCTTCTGTCGTCATTGCTGCTATGACCCAGGTCCGGGGCTCAGCGAGAGACCAAGTCGTCTTGCTTCGCTCTGGCAGAGAGAGAACACTCAATGTTCGGGTCACTGGAGAGAAATCTAGTGGCGATCTTCAGGGATATGTTCTGACATTTGATGACATTACGGAACTCGTTGCTGCACAGCGCAACGCCGCTTGGTCGGACGTTGCGCGCCGTATCGCTCACGAAATCAAAAATCCGCTGACCCCGATTCAGCTATCAGCTGAACGACTACGCCGGAAATATGCCGACGAAGTTGCAAACGACCCGGAAGTGTTCCAGCAGTGCACAGACACGATCATACGCCAGGTTGGAGACATTGGACGGATGGTCGATGAGTTCTCATCCTTCGCGCGAATGCCCGAAGCTGTAATGAAAGACGCCGACCTTGGCGAAATTGTTCGCCAAGCCGTCTTTTTGCAACGTGTTGCGCATCCCGAAATCGAATATGTCCTCGCCTTGCAAGAAGCGCCTATCAGCTTTCAAGGTGACGCGCGGCTCATCAGCCAGGCGCTTACCAATATTTTGAAAAATGCGGCGGAGGCAGTCGACGGTAAAGAAGAAGAGACGGTAGGCGGTTCCAATAAAATTGAAACCCGCGTGACATCTGATGGGCGCACGATTGAGGTATTGGTAACTGATACCGGCCGCGGACTCCCGGACACCGGGCGGATGCGGCTGACCGAGCCCTATATGACAACGCGTGCAAAAGGTACAGGATTAGGCTTGGCGATAGTCAAGAAGATCATGGAAGACCATGGTGGGACCCTTGACCTTTTGGACGCTCCGAAAGAAGAGGGATGGGCGAGCGGTGCAAGAGTGGCGCTCCGGTTCCCCCGTATCAATCACCAGTCAGATGACGTGACCGACAATGAGAGCAACGAGTCCACCCAAACGGACCCACTGAGTTTAGTAGAAACAGGTAGAGGCGGCTGATGGCTTCCGAAATACTAATTGTTGACGATGAAGCGGATATTCGCGAACTGGTCTCCGGCATCCTGTCTGATGAAGGGTATGACACACGCGCGGCTGCTGATAGTGACGGTGTGCTGCAGGCCCTGGAACAGCGCATGCCGAGTCTTGTGGTGCTCGACATCTGGCTCCAGGGAAGCCGCCTTGACGGACTCGAAGTGCTGGATGTGATCTCAGAGCGATATCCAGACTTGCCTGTCGTAATCATCAGCGGTCATGGGAATATCGAAACTGCAGTTTCGGCGATAAAGAAGGGCGCATATGACTTCGTCGAAAAACCCTTCAAGGCTGACCGGTTGATCCTAATCATCAGGCGAGCAATTGAGGCATACCGCCTTCGCAGGGAAAATGCCGAACTACGCGTAAAAGTAGGAGAGGAAACGACCCTGATTGGCGCCTCTCCAAATATGAATATCGTTCGGCAAACTGTGGAGAAAGTCGCCCCCACGGGAAGTCGCGTCTTGATCTGTGGGCCTTCTGGGTGTGGGAAGGAAGTTGTTGCCCGATTACTTCATGCGTCATCCAGACGCGCAAACAGCCCCTTTGTGGCGATCAATGCAGCGACGATGGCCCCAGACCGGATGGAGGTCGAACTCTTTGGAACAGAAGAGGGAACCGATGGTCCACGCAAGGTTGGGGTGTTTGAGCAGGCCCATGGTGGAACGCTCTTCCTGGATGAAGTCTCTGACATGCCGCTTGAAACGCAGAGCAAAATCTTGCGTGTTCTTGTTGAGCAGACCTTTGTCCGTGTGGGAGGCAGCAACAAGGTAAAAGTCGATGTGCGCGTCGTCTCGTCATCAAGCAAAGACCTTCGTGAGGAAATCTCCGCAGGACGGTTCCGTGAAGATCTCTTCCATCGCTTGAATGTTGTTCCGATCAACGTGCCGTCGCTGGAACAACGCAGAGATGACATCCCACAACTCGTTGATCATTTTGTTACGCAAATATCCAGGTCTTCAGGCCTACCGCCACGCCGAGTGAGCGAAGATGCAATGGCCGCGCTGCAGTCCTATTCCTGGCCCGGGAATGTACGCCAGCTAAGGAACAATATTGAGCGTTTGATGATCCTGACATCGTCGGAACCCAACGCTGTGATCACAGCCGATAAGCTCCCGACGGATGAAAGCACCATGCCGTCCAATGGAATGAACGGTTCGGGCGGCGAACACATTATGTCGATGCCATTGCGTGAAGCACGGGAGACCTTTGAGCGCGATTACCTGATTGCGCAGATTGGTCGCTTTGGGGGAAATATTTCCAGAACCGCTGCCTTTATAGGAATGGAGCGATCAGCGCTTCATCGAAAACTGAAATCGCTTGGCGTCAACACGTCTGACCGCGCCTCACTACAGGTCTAGAAATGTGGGCCCTATTGGAACCACACCCCACAATATGTTCAAGAAAGAACAGATGATATGAAAGTCATCATATGCGGCGCCGGGCAGGTTGGCTTTGGCATCGCCCGACAATTGGCCGCAGAAAACAACGATGTAACAGTCATCGATCAATCTGCAAAATTGGTGCAGCGAGTGTCCGATATCCTCGACGTGCGAGCCATTGTGGGGCATGGCGCGCACCCAGACGTGCTTGAACGTGCGGGCGCACCTGACGCAGACATGCTGATCGCGGTGACCTTCCATGACGAAGTGAATATGGTCGCCTGCCAGCTAGCACATTCGGTTTTTAACGTGCCGACAAAGATCGCAAGGATCAGAGCGCAGAGCTATCTGCAAGCGGGCTTTCAAGACCTGTTCGCTCGCGATCACATGCCGATCGATGTGATCATCTCACCGGAATTGGAAGTTGGGCGTACAGTCTTGCGTCGATTGGCAGTGCCTGGTGCTTTTGACATTCTTGAATTCGCTGACGGTGCCGTGAATGTTGTGGGTGTCGCCTTGGATGAAGATTGTCCCATCGTAAACACCCCGTTGAGGCAGCTCACCGAACTGTTTCCGGACCTGAAGGCCCGAGTTGTTGGGATTGTCCGCAACGGCAACCTTTTTGTTCCGCATTCAGAAGATCAAATGATTGCAGGAGATCAGGTCTATTTTGCCGCTGACAAAGCCGAAGTTCGCCGCACACTTTCGATCTTCGGACATGAAGAGCAAGAGGCGCGGAAAGTTCTGATCGTAGGCGCCGGGAATATCGGTCTCTATGTTGCTCAGGAATTGGAGAAGCAGCACAGCGGCGTCCGTGTGAAAGTGCTCGAGCGCGACCGAGATCGCGCAATATTTGCGGCTGACAGGTTGCAACGCGCTATTGTTCTCAATGGTGATGGGCTTGACCCTGAGCTTCTGCGTGAAGCCGGCGTCCAGGAGACAGAGACGATCGTGACGCTGACCAACGATGATAAGGTAAATCTGCTGACATGTGTCCTGGCGAAAAGAGAAGGGGCGAGCCGCGCCCTCAGTCTCATTAACAACCAGACCTATTCACCGCTTATGCAATCCCTGGGGATTGACGCGTTTTTGAATCCGCGTTCGACCACTGTAAGCCATGTATTGCGTCATGTAAGGCGCGGACGTATTCGAGGGTTGCAGGCGGTGCAGGATGGTGCCGCAGAGGTGATTGAGGCGGAAGCGTTGGAAACTTCGCCATTGGTTGGGCAACCCTTGCGCGAAGTGGAATTGCCTGATGGTCTGATCGTGGGAGCGATTGCGAGAAAAGGTGAAGTCATTACGCCGAACGGTGCAACAGAGATTCAATCCGGCGACAAGGTCGTTATGTTTGCGCAGCGCGACCAGGTCGCGACTGTCGAACAGATGTTCCGCGTCAGCCTTGAATTTTTCTGATTACGCCAATGCGGGCAGAACCATGAGTTACAGCACTGTCCTGCATGCCCTCGGTTGGCTTTTGCTGCTCCTGGCTGGCGCAAATCTGCTGCCATTGGCGAACGCTATATACAATGGCGAGAGGCCGTCGATCATTGCATTTTCGCTCTCCCTGCTTCTTGTCGGGTTTGTCGGCGGTGCCCTCATCATGGCTTTTCGTGACGTAAAGCATCGCCCCTCCAAGTACGACCTTTTGACGCTTGTTGTTGTGGGCTGGCTTGCGGTCCCGTTATTCGCGGCTGTTCCATTTTACATCTCAGGCTTCTTGGGCAACCTGACGGACGCCTATTTCGAAGCCATATCCGGTTTCACGACTACCGGCGCTTCTGTCATTCCCAGGTTGGATGAGGTGGATAGAGCCATCATCATGTGGCGGGCAGTTCTTCAATGGTTTGGCGGATGGGCAAGCATCGTCATGGGGGCGGCCGTCCTGGCACCACTTGGTGTTGGCGGGATGGAGCTGCGCGTGTCGCCTTTGACCCGGGCTGACAAATCCCGCGCGCTGGACCGGTTCCGCGGTACGGCCGAAGCTGTCGGTGGCATCTACGCAATCTTTACTGTGGCGGCTTTTTTGTCGATTTGGGCCGGCGGAGTGCCGCCGTTTGAGGCATTTTGTTTGGCGTTGTCCACCATATCAACAGGCGGTTTCATGCCGTCAGACACCGCGCTTTCGGAGTTTAGAGCGCCATGGGCCATGGCATTTCTCTTTGTGTTCATGGGGTTGGGGGCCACAAATTTTGCAACTCATCGCGCAGGGTTTCGTGGGAGGGGCGCCGAATACCGCGAAGACCCTGAACTGGTCTACCTTGGGGCTGCTGTGTTGACCGCCGGTGTATTGTTTGCCTTTCTGGCACTTGGCGAGACGGGCGATGTGGTCGCTGCACTGGGCAACGGGCTATTTCTTGCCATGAGCCTCATCTCCGGAACGGCCTACATGTCACCGGATCCATCATTAAACTCAGGTTTGTCGAGTGTTTTTGTTATCGGCTTAATCCTCATCGGGGGCGCGACCTTGTCCACCGCGGGCGGTATCAAGCTTATGCGCATTGCGCTGCTGGTTAAACAAAGTTCTCGCGAACTAAAGCGTCTAACGCATCCTCATGGCATTATTCGAACCCATTTCGGACGGCGCTCCATCACCATTCAGATTATGAAGTCCGTCTGGAGCTTTTTCGTTCTGTTCTTGGTGGTCTACGCAATTTTGGCGGCGCTTTTAGCAGCCTCCGGTTTGGGGTTCGAAGCGGCTCTTGTCGCCGCGGCATCGGCGATCGGTAATGCGGGCCCGGCGTATGATTTGGTTAGGCCCTCAATGGTGGGCGAAAGTCCCGCCTATCCTGAGATGGCAGAGATCACAAAATGGATATTGATGGTTGGAATGGTCCTGGGTCGGCTGGAACTTCTCGCACTTGTTGCGCTATTCAGCCGCGAACAATGGCAAAGCTGAGAGAGGATGGACTGACGTGACCCGGATCGCCTATGTGAATGGCCGCTATATGCCCCACGCACGCGCCGCGATACATGTTGAAGACCGTGGCTTCCAGTTTGCAGATAGCGTGTATGAGGTCTGTACCGTTGAAGACGGACACTTGGTCGACGAGCAATGGCACTTCGACAGGCTGCAGCGGTCGCTCAATCAGTTGGAAATCGAGGTCCCAGTCGCCTCAGATGTGTTGGGCATTATCTACCGGGAGGTACTCCGAAGAAATCGCCTTTGCACCGCGATCGTCTACTGCCAAGTGACCCGTGGCGTTGCTCGTCGCGATCACGCGTTCCCGGCAGAGCGGGCGCCTGCAACGGTCGTTGTCACGGCAAAACCAATTGATGAGAAAGCTCTTGCAGAACGCCGATCTGAAGGGGTTGCCGTCGTGACCCGGCCGGATGAACGCTGGCAAAGGTGTGACATTAAGTCGACAGGTCTGCTGGCCAATGTGCTGGCGAAACAAAGCGCCAGAAACGCCGGAGCCCATGAGGCGTGGCTTGTCGATGCCGATGACAATATCACCGAGGGCACATCGACAAATGCCTGGATCGTTACGGAGGGTGGTATCCTGGTCACCCGGCATCTGGACAATCATATTCTGGGAGGCGTCACACGCCGGGCTCTGCTGGAGTGTGCGGAAAGCCTAGGCATCTCGATTGAGGAACGCGCTTTCTCAAGAACCGAAGCCCTCAACGCTGCAGAAGCGTTCTCTTCCGCATCAACCGTGGGGGCGTTGCCCGTCATCTCGATCGATAAGAATCAGGTATCAAATGGAAGACCTGGACCAATGACACAAAAATTGAATGGTTTTTATCGAGAGAGGGCAGGAAACATACTTTAACTTGAGAGATTTCCAACTTTTGGCTGCTTGGGTACTGACCACATGTCGATTTGGCCTATATGATGTTACAGGGCCAGGTCGGGGTTGGAGTGATCGCAGCGGGATGGCGGCCCTCTCCCGCTAAATCAGGAGGAAGGCAGCGTTGATGTGGAAATAACGCGGCCTTGCTAAATAAGGTTCGTGCAGTATTTATCTCCTGCCAAAGAAGGAAAATTCGGCAAAAGATGATACTGGCGGGACCTGGAATGGAAAAAAATGTCGGATAAACCGCAAAATCTCCAAGATACGTTTCTCAACACCGTCCGAAAAAATAAGACGACGCTCACAATCTTTCTCGTGAACGGCGTTAAGCTTCAGGGTGTGATAACCTGGTTTGATAATTTCTGCGTATTGCTGCGCCGTGATGGGCATTCTCAGCTCGTCTACAAGCATGCAATATCAACGATTATGCCGGGACAACCCGTCTCTCTATTCGAAGGGGACGAAGAGGAAAGCTGAGGTCGCTTGACGACTGACGATCTAAAGTTGGGTGACATGAACGGGAACGAGGGCGGAAAGCGCTCTCGGCCATCCTTTCAGGTCAGCAACCAACCTGTAACCAAAGCTCTCGTGTTACTTCCTTGGTTAAAGCGGGGGGCTGATCAGCGTAGGTCTTCCGCCGAACGGCTCGCCGAAGCCGTTGGTCTTGCCACGGCAATACACCTGGATATCCAGTCTGCAGATATTATCCCACTTGATGTGATTAAACCTGCAACCCTTTTGGGAAGCGGGAAGGTTGAAGAGCTCGGTGGCCAGATTAAGAAGCAGCATGTCGACCTTGTGATTGTTGATGGGCAACTCTCGCCAGTGCAGCAGCGTAATCTCGAGCGGGCCTGGAAGGTCAAGGTACTCGATCGGACCGGGTTGATCCTGGAGATTTTTGGCGAACGCGCACGGACTCGAGAGGGGCGTCTGCAGGTTGAACTTGCTCATCTCACTTATCAGAAAAGCCGCCTG
>TARA_R110002096_G_scaffold23303_14_pt1 | contig 10081 bp, 10 predicted proteins | sample TARA_R110002096 | Tara Oceans TARA_R110002096 (sample SAMEA4397295) | marine metagenome | biome: Polar Biome; feature: [DCM] deep chlorophyll maximum layer (ENVO:01000326); material: water (ENVO:00002006), including particulate matter (ENVO:01000060) such as... | depth 35 m
GACGATATGGAGATTCCATTTCCTGGGGCGGAATCGATGAACCAGGGGGAATCTATGTCAACAGAGTGGGGGAAGATGTTTCAAGCTGGTTTTGATGCAGAAACGTCAGAAGCAGTCAATGAACCCTCGGTTTCGGGATTTGGCGATATGATTAATGACGGTGGTCCTGAAAGTATTGATGGTGGGATTCAGGAAAAAGATGATCCAAAAACTGAGGCGGCACCCGCATCTGCTATGGGGTTTGATTCGCCTTTGAACAAAGCGGGGAATGAATCGGAAGCTTTTCTCGCGGCGAGTCAGGAGATTGCGAATGGTTTTGCTGCGGATTACCAGCAGCCAGCAAATGCATCTGATCCAATAAGCTCGAGTTTTAGCGGATTTGAATCACCGGATGTGCCAGCGGAAATCAGCGGATTTGGATCGCCGGATGTGCCAGCGGAAATCAGCGGATTTGGATCGCCGGATGTGCCAGCGGAAATCGCTGAACCTGCGGAGAATATTGCGTTTTCGGGAGAGGGGTTTGCTCCAGAAAAGGAAACAGAAAAGGAAACGGAGATGGTGTTAGAGGAGGAAAGTCAAGTCGACAAGGGGGTGGTCAATCAGGCTGCCACGGTGAGGGACATGGCAGCAAATGTTTCGGTTCAGGTTGCGGGTCACTCGGTGGCGCCTATGCCGGTGTCTGAGCCTGCTAGAATTGAAACGCCTTCGGCACCGATCCAAGGAGATGGCGAAGACTATGCTGATTTGGAAATGAGAGCGATCTTTTCCAGTAGTGAGTCATTCACACTTTCGAGGTTGGCTCGAAAAATCGTGGAGTTGCCTGGAATGCAGGGGTGCGCTCTGGCTACTCCGAGCCACTTGGTTCAGGCATCGAAAAGTGAAGAAAACCGGCTCGGCGATGAGGCCGAAGAAATGGTAAACACGGTAAAGAATTTAGCGAAGTTGACTGGTCTGCCTGACGCAAAAACTTTCACTCTCCAAACAGACCGAGGAATTGTGAGCCTTTTCATGGAAGGGGATTGCTGTCTGATTGTTCGCCATGATGAGGGAAGTTTCGAAGCAGGTGTGCGCGAAAAATTGATCGTTATTTCGCGAAATATGCACAAGTTGAGCGACTGAATTGATATGGCATTGGTTAACCACGATCGCCGGGAGATCCAGTTTAAGGTTGTCTATTGCGGCCCTCCCGAAGGTGGGAAAACAACCAATCTTCAGTATATACATCGGCGGTTAGATCCGAGTTTGAGAGGCGATATGGTCTCAGTTGCAACGGAACAGAACAGGACGATTTCTTTTGATTTTCTGCCCGTTCACTCTCATGAAATCGCCGGGTATCAGACACGTTTTCAGCTCTACACGGTTCCTGGTCAAGACGTCATGCGGGACACTCGGAAATCCGTCATGGCAGGTGCTGACGGTATTGTATTTGTGGCGGATTCCATGCCAGGACGCGTTCAAGCAAATCAGAGGGCCTTTGTGGACTGCCGGTCAGCATTGATTGAGTTGAGAAGTAATCCGGATCGATTGCCATTTGTGGTCCAATATAATAAGAGAGATGCTGTGGGAGCGACTCCCCCTGAAAAATTGGATGAGTTGCTTGGAGTGAGGGCCCCCTCATTTCTTTCCTGTGCCACGTCGGGATATCAGGTTTTTGCAACGCTCGATTGGTTAACTCAGCAGGTGATGAAAGATTTTCACACCTCTTTTGCCGATAGGAAAGAGTCTCGAGTGGTGGCTCGCCGAAGGGCGATATCTGTTTTGGAGCCTTCATACTAAACGGTTTAGAGGCTTGAAAGGACCACAAGGCGAGGAGATAGTCAGTAGATCATGGAGATAGATGATAACAATAGTCCAGAAGGAGCCGACTTTTCCCCTGCGGTTCCGCTGGAGATCAGTCAGGAGACTGCTGAGCGGGCAGATGAACTTCTCAGAGAGTTTGCCGAAGATGCTTGCCTCGAGACGGCCTTAATTGTTGACCAGAGCGGTGCCCTCGTGACTGGTATTTCTTCTGAGGCAGATGTAACCGTTGAAGTGATTTCCGCACTAGTTGCCGGAGCCAGTGGTGCGATGAAGGCGCTCGTGAGGGAATTGGGTGAAACTGGTGAAATTGAAAGTTTGCATCAAGGAAGCGATCGCACCGTGTATTTGCGTGAGATCGTGGGACGTTTTGCCTTGGTAGGTGTTACGGGGTCGACAATACCAATTGGGGTTGTCCGCGAGAAATCCAATCAGGTTCGGGGAAGATTGGCTGAGCTTCTGGAGACGCTTTCTTCTGGGGAAGAATCGGCGATTGAAGATAGAGATGTTCCCAGGTCATTAAGAGAAATTGCGATGGAGCGAGCTGCTGCGCGCGCTTTGAAGGCCCCTGAGGTTGCTCCGACATTGGATGACTCGGATGAAATAGCTGAATCAGTTTCCCGTGGGTTAGGTAATCCAAAATCAGAGAGCTTTTCGATAGAAGATATCGAAGAGGTAACGAAAGAAAAGGACACGTTCGATCTCGATATGATTGCTGCTGAGGTCGATAAAGTCCGGGCGGGCTCGGACGAAGATGAAGATGAAGAGTTTTTTATCGGTAGAGATAAGGTTGCGGAGGAAGAAGTTGTGGCTCCTGATCCCGTCGAAGTGCTTGAGCCGATAGACACAGATGAGTCTGAGATCGTCATCGAAACAGAGGAATCGGAGCCCGAAATTGAGAGCTCGCCTTTTGAAGCAGATACGGAGGATGAAGAATTAGAGCCGGTGGTTGCAAGTCCCATTGTTCTAGAGCCGGGCGAACCAGTGGAATCGATTTTTGAACTGGAGCTGGATTCGGACGAGGATGAGATCCCAGAAGCAGCCGACCCCGCTTCTGCCGAGGACAGAATCGATCAAAACGTTGCTAGTATTTTTGAAGTCGATGGTGACGAAGAAAAGGAATTTATTTTTGAAGTCGCGGATGAGGAAAAGTCTGACGATGAAGACGAGACTTTTGGGAGTCTTTTTGAAATAGACAGTAGTTCTGATGAGGCTCAGTCTGAAGCAGAGGAGGACTTAAGTTCGACTGAGGCCGAAGACAGTGATGAAAAGGAATCGGGGCCACTCTATTTTTGAATGAGTGGAATTGAGGTAACGTCTTTCGTTGAAAGGAAAATTGAGGCTTTCCGCGAAGTTTATCCTATGTTACCGATTGCCTGAAAGGTCTGAATATTGAAGGTAAATAGCTAAATGGATCTGATTACCAAAGGCGGGCCGCTGATGTGGCTCTTGTTAGGCTGCTCAATCATCGCGATCGCGATTTTTCTGGAGCGCCTCTTTTATTTCCATCGTGCTCGAATCGATGTAGGAGATTTGTTGTTTGGGCTTCGGAATCTCATCAAAAATAAAGCGTATTCGGAAGCCCTCTCGGAGTGTGTGGTCACGCCCGGACCTGCAGCAAGGGTGATCCAGTCAGCTATCAGACGTTATTCTGCCCCACGGACTGAGTTACGGGAAATTGTCCAGGAAAGTGGTCAGCTAGAAGTTCCGAAATTGGAGAAGCATCTCGCGGTACTTTTAACCGTTTCCTACATTGCGCCTCTGATTGGACTGTTAGGTTCCGTTCTTGGACTGGTGGATACTTTTGTTCAGATTAATGCGGTAGGAGGCTTCGCAACGGTTGCTGAGATTTCTCAGGGTGTCTATGAGGCGCTAATCACATCGGCTGCCGGATTGATGGTGGCGATCCCTGCCTATATTTTTTACTCTCATTTGCGGGCTTACGCGAAGAGCCTGATGTACGATATGGAGAGCGCGGGCATCGAAATCGTAAATACGATTTGTGATTTGCGGTCGCAACCGTCCGATATTATTTCGATCCGTCCGGATACAGAAGAGGTGAGCAACTCTGAAGAAGCTGAATAACCGGAACTTCAGAAGGCTAAGAGAGCAGAGCGGGTTTTGAAACTTGAATCGACAATGAATGATCGCGGAGGGATGCTTTATACGGCTCCCTTGATGGATGTGATTTTGCTGCTGATCATCTTTTTCCTTTTTGGATCAAACTTGGTTTTGAAGTCAGGCGTTGGGGTAAATCTTCCCCGCTCGGGATCAGCTCTTCCTTCGGCAGAGGACGCCCATATTATCACTCTAGTTCCGGGGGAGAACTCCGAGTTCTACTTTAATGATAGGAGGATCGGCCTGGAAGAATTGGAGGACGTGTTGGAGGCCGCTTTGAAGCGATCTAATCAAATCATTCTACTGGGCGATGAAGCGGTCGATTATGGAACAGTGATGGAGATTTCCCGTGTGATTCTGAAACATGAATTTGAGCTATCTTTTGCAACCCAGCAGGAGTCATCGGGGAGCGGAAACAGGTAACAGTAAGACTAATGGCTTTAGCAGGATCCAAAGAACAGCCCGTTGACGCCTTCGTCTTTTCCTGGGCCAAAGACAGGCTGACCTGGCTTTACGTGACTGCATTTCTAATCTTCTCGGTTACGATTCATGGAGCCGGTTTCTATCTTTTTCAGGTTGTTTATCCGGCTCCGGTGCGACTAGAACCTGAGCAGGAGTCTCTGACGGTAATGGATGTTTCAGATCCGGAGGTGAGATCTTTGTTTCAACGGCTACAGGACCGAACTGTGTATCTCGTGTCCCCTTCAGGCCAGTCTGATGTTCGGATTCGGTTAGAGGACCATCAAGTGCGCTTTACGCCTTCGTTTCAGCGGGCGGACGTGGAGCCAATTCCACCTCTGTATCCGTGGTCGCTATCGCCGCATGTCGTAGACGATACCCTTCGTCCCGATCCTTCGTATTTGAATCAAAAGACTAAGTCAGCGATGACTTTTGATGCTGCCCTGTCTGCTAGAGAAGTAGCGCCTTGGTCAATATTGAATGACTATTTGGGTCGCGCTGAAGAGGTCCCGGCGTTTCGGGCTGAAATTGAAGTTTCACTTGATGGGTTGGTTACCGTTATACAGATCGATTCTAATTTGGAGGAAAGTGATCGGAATGAACTGATTCAGGTCATTGAGTCCACACTAAGGTTTAGGCCCGGGGATAGTAAGATCACCGGTTGGCTTGATATTTGGGCGCGAGGTTGATCTTTGGTCCGTAATCGAAGACTGTATCGAGCTCTTTAGATTCTCTGATTTATTATGTTTCGAGTGACTCTTGACGGGATGATTGCCGTATATTTGGTGGTCATCATGGGTGCCCTGGTTTTTGCCTGGGTGGCCGCAGAGATATTTAGAAAAGGAAGAGAGAATCGCCGGCGTAAGCATTTCGTCATATGCGGGATTTGCGACCACGTATTTGAAGATCTGTCGGAACAAGATTTGGCGGAATGTCCAAGGTGCGGGGCAATGAATGAGCGTGAGAAGGTAATCGAGATTTAGGCTTTGGGGATTTGCGATTGGGTCTATTTGGTTCGATGCAAATCGGGCGCTAGGGCAAGGCCAGTGAGATGAGAAATCGTCTTGCAATGGTTCTGAAGCACGTTGAGTTTAGGCCCCACCTCATCTAGTAAAACCATGGAACGTCGCGTTGTCATCACCGGAATGGGAGTCGTATCACCTGTTGGAAACGACTTGGATACATTCTGGTCTAATCTTGTTGCCGGAAAGAGCGGTGTTTCTAATCTCGATAGACCCGAGTTGGCTCAATATGATTGTCAGATTGCCGGAGCCGTGCGCGATTTTGACGCGGCGCCCTTTTTCGATAATCCGAAAGATTGCCGTCGGGCCGACCGCTTTGCTCAATTGGCAATGGCTGCATCGACACAGGCGATGGACGATTCTGGGATCGATCTTGGGGCAGTGGATCATGATCGATTTGGCTGCATGGTAGGTAGCGGTATTGGTGGGCTTGAAACTCTTGAGGGTCAGCATGTTACGCTGATGAATAAGGGGCCGAAGAGGGTTTCTCCTTTCACCATTCCGATGATGATCGCCAATATTTCGAGCGGTATGGTATCGATGAAATACGATCTTCGTGGCCCAAATATGTGCATCGTGACGGCATGTGCGACCTCCAATCACAATATTGGTGAAGCATGGCGTATGATTAAGTTTGGGGATGCCGACGTTTTTGTTGCGGGTGGATCCGAATCTACTATCTGCCCAATGGGCTTGGTAGGTTTTGGGAACATGAAGGCCCTCAGTATGCGCAATGACGCCCCTGAGAAGGCCTCTCGTCCCTTCGATGTGGACCGGGATGGGTTTGTGATGGGAGAAGGTGCAGGTGTAGCCATCATTGAAGAATTGGAGCATGCTAAGAAGCGAGGGGCGCATATTTACGCTGAATTGACAGGCTATGGTATATCTGCTGACGCCTACCACCTGACTTCACCTCATCCAGAAGGTGATGGAGCGCGCCGATGCATGGAGATGGCCCTGGGACATGCAGGGATCAATGCTACGGATGTCGCCTACGTCAATGCTCACGGAACTTCCACCGGCCTCGGTGACGTATGCGAAACCAAGGCGATCAAAAGTGTCTTTGGCGATTATGCTAAAAACGGCCTCCTCGTGAGTTCAACCAAGTCGATGACTGGTCACCTCCTGGGAGCGGCTGGAGGAGTTGAGTTGGCTGCTTGTGTTAAAGCAATCAGAGAAGGAGTGATTCCTCCTACGATCAATCTCGATAATCCCGATCCTCAATGTGATTTGGATTACGTCCCGCACGTAGCTCGTGAGGCAAAGGTGCAGCGAGCATTGACCAACTCATTCGGTTTTGGAGGGCACAACGCTTCTCTTCTGGTTGAGGAGTTTAGCGGCTAATCCTTTCGGATAGTTCCTCTCTACTCTGAAGGTCAACTCTCTCTCTATTTTCTGAAATAAAAAAGCCGCCTCCTGTGAAGGAATCGGCTTTTTAAAAATAGAGTGGTCAAGGCCAGGATCACATTGCCAGAGCGGTTTCTTCCCTGTCTGAGAAGAAGTCATCGTCATCTGGCTCGCCTCCTTTGCGGAGTGGGCGGGGACCTGGATCTTCTTTCTTCTGAAGGGCTCGGCGAAGCTTCTTCAATGCGATATTTTGCAGCTGGCGAATTCGCTCACGAGTCACGCCAAACTCTTGTCCGACTTCTTCGAGAGTCTTTGGCTTCTGGCCGGCTAGGCCAAAACGTGCATCGATGATCTTTCGCTCTCGTTCATCAAGAACCTCGAGCAGATCGTCGAGCTGCATGTGCATGTTCTTGTGGCTGAGAAGTTCCAGCGGAGTTTGGGCTTTTTCATCGCCGATGATCTCGCCGAACTCCGTATTGTCATCGTCGCTGATCGGTGCGTCCAGAGAGGCAGGGCGAAGCGCTGCTGACTTCAGATGAGAAAGCTTAGCGCGATCGATTCCAATTTCTTCAGCGAGTTCTTCGTCGGTAGGCTCCCGACCAAGCTCTTCGCTGAGGACCATGGCGACACGGCGCATCTTGGAAATTTTGTCTACCATGTGAACGGGCAGACGAATCGTCTTACTCTGGTTGGCCAGAGCACGCTTGATTGACTGTTTGATCCACCATGCGGCGTAGGTAGAAAGCTTTCCTCCCTTGTTTGGGTCAAATCGCTCAACCGCTTTCATCAAGCCGATGTTGCCTTCCGAAATAAGGTCGAGCAGGGGTAGGCCATAGTTGGCGTAGTCCTGAGCGATCTTTACGACCAAGCGGAGGTTCGCCTTGATCATGTGAGCTCTTGCTTCTTGGTCGCCGTTTTTGATTCGGTCAGCTAGCTGGACCTCCTCTTCACGGGTCAATAACGGCGTTTTTCCGATCTCCCGAAGGTAGATCTTGATGCCGCCGTCCATTTCCAAATTTGCCATGACAGTTGTGTGAATTAAAGTAAGTTAGGGTGCGGGATAGGGCTTATTTCCAAGCTCGAACAGCAGAATATATTCAAATTCTGTTCACCTTTGGGTTTTGATTGGCAGTATACGGATATTGTCAGTGAGGCCGGCTTGTATGAGAATTTTTCCCCGCAGGGAATTCTCTAATTCTATTAGTAACGTTATTGCCGGGTGTAAACTCTCAGGAATCTGTCAATAGCTCTATATTTTGGTGACTCGGTTCGTAGATCCGTTCAATAAAAAATCAACTAAAATATCCTACGAAATCAAGTCTGTTAACTTTTATGAAACTTCAAGTAGCTTCGCAAGACAATAAATTGAACTATTTTTTAGCCCAAATACGGAGATTTTCCGAAAACTCGCCTGCGATGGGAGTTATTCCTGTGTCGTCAGTGGGTGGATGACCAGGGATTCAGGAAAGGTGGGCTTGGTGGCGATTCAGTAACCAAGGCCCGAGTTTTCTCGGTGTGGTTCGCTGGAACTGGCCTTACCGGAACTGGGATCAGTGACAGGGCCCATGGTCATGCGCTGGCCGAGTTTTAAGACTCGAAAGCGCTGGCTGAGCCTTTCGCAGCAGCCAGTGAATTCGTCGGTGGACGGGTTGTTCTGGTCAAACATGTCGAAGTGCCCGGGGATCACAATACTGGAACTGGTTGCCTTAGCGAGCGCCGCCGCTTCGAATCCATTGAGGCTGTCTCGACCATCGGCCGATTTTTCGTCGCCGTTGATCGGCATGAAGGCGAGATTGATAGGCCAGCGCCTGATGGCTTTGACGAGCTGGGTGTGCCAGATTGTTTGGCCGCTGTAGTAGATGGCAAAAGGGCCAAAAAGGAGAACGAATCCCAAGTCCTTTGAGTTGCCGTGGGTATCTCTCCGAATTTTGGGGGTGGCGGCGTCGATACCGTGAAACTTGACCGAACTGAACTCCACAAACGTCCCTGCATTGACTGGAACAATATTGGGGCCGGCCGCGCCAAGCAGGTCGCGGGTCTGATCCGCAATTCCTGCTGGTATAACAAGCTTCAAATTGGGGTTTGCCGCTTGAAGAGGCAAAAGGGTTTCTCGATCAAGGCGATCCGGTTGGGCGCTGCTGCAGATCACTGCTTCGATCCCGGATAGTGCCAGAGGATCAACCACACGTTCTGAAATTCTTTTGATCTGATGATCGGTTCCCTCGCTGGCCCGGGTGTGGGAATCGGAGAGATAGGGATCAATGAGCAGGCCTTGCCCGTTCCACTTGATAAGAAAGCCACTCTGACCAAGCCACCAGACGTGGATCGCTCCAGTGACTCTATCTGCTTCGGTGAAGTCTTTGATGAAGTCTGCGTCTTTTTGAACGGGAATGATCATGAATGCGAATACAATAGTAGCTGGCTCCCCGGTCAGCCGGAGCTGCGATAACATGAAGCCAATTGAATCATTTCACAAGGCTTCTGGATTGTAAAGGCAGCCTAAAAACCAGATTCACTAGACTTTCTTATATTCCCACATTTATCGCTCAAATTTGGAGGGAGGACAAGGCTTAGGGTGCGTTGCCTGTGGTGGGTTGAGTCCCGATTTCAGCGCTCCCGGAAAGTTCGATCACGATGTCCTGATTCGGCTTCAAGCCGGTGAGCGTTTGTCCCAACTTTTTCCCATCGGGCAGGATGATCTCTAAAGTTTCGATCACTGCGGCGTCTCCCAGGCCAATGGTGACTGACGGTTCCTGCTCCAAGGTTCTTTCGATGGAATGTAGAATCCAGTCGTGGTCACGGGTTACTAATGAGATACGAGTGCCGGGTTCGTGATTCGGTAGGACAACACGGAGGTAGTTTTCGATTGGGCCGGAACTTTGCAGCCAGCGCAATTTTTCTGCTCCGTTTCGATAGATCAGGTCGGCGTGGCCGTCCGCATTCAGATCGGAAGCATGCATCTGAGCGGGATCGTCAATAAAGCTGCCGCGTGAAGTAACGGAAACTTCACGAAGGCCTGTGCCTCCCTGATTCCAGTAAATCCGATTAAGTGAGAGGGCTTCCGTTCCGACGGCGAGGTCGAGGTAGCCATCATTATCCAGATCCAGTGCCGCTAGCGTTGTGACCTTAGGGATGGCTCTCAAGCCAATATCTGAGGTCAGATTGCGAAAGGTTCCGTTGCCTTCGTTGTGGTAAAACTGAATCCCTGAGCTGGCAGCGGAACCAGGATCTGCTGAGCCCGGGGTTGCTGCGATCCCTGAAACCAGATCCGGTATGCGGTCGTTGTCGAAATCGAAGAAGACGGCAGGGGAAGCCGCTTTTGACTTTGGTAGCCCAAT
>TARA_R110002096_G_scaffold339036_2_pt1 | contig 10081 bp, 11 predicted proteins | sample TARA_R110002096 | Tara Oceans TARA_R110002096 (sample SAMEA4397295) | marine metagenome | biome: Polar Biome; feature: [DCM] deep chlorophyll maximum layer (ENVO:01000326); material: water (ENVO:00002006), including particulate matter (ENVO:01000060) such as... | depth 35 m
CCGCCACTATCTATTTTCCTCATTTCAAATTCATTTCATGATGTAATTCTAATATGGTTCCTGTCCGGGTTCTGTAAGTCAGTATTTGTACATCTGCTTTTCCTCTGCTATATAATTTCATAAGTGAAGTTTTTTACGAAAAAATCATTGGCAATTTGCTTCGCTTCAGTCTATTAAGCTTGGCGAGGGTTCAAGCCTTGGAGTGGGTGGCTGAAACTTATGTTTTGTGGTTTTAACAATCATACCTGTTCCGTTGCGCACGCTGAGGATTGAGCAAACAAGTGACCGTTTTCAATGTGGGTGGCTCCGTTCTAGTCAGATAGAATCCTGCTCACCAAATTTTATATAGAAGGGGTTGGGCACAGATGAATGAATTGCTGCTCGAATATCTTCCAATTCTGATTTTCTTTTTTATTGCGATCGTCTTGTCAGGCGTGTTCATTGTGCTCCCCATGTTGCTGGTCAAGCAAAAGCCGGATCCGGAAAAGCTGTCCGCGTACGAATGTGGGTTTGAAGCCTTTGATAGCGCCCGGAAGCCCTTTGATGTGCGCTTCTATCTGGTCGCCATTCTGTTTATCATTTTTGATCTGGAAGTGGCCTTCCTCTTTCCCTGGGCGGTATCTCTTGGTAAAATCGGCTTGTTTGGATTTGTCTCCATGATGATTTTCCTGGGGGTTCTGACCATCGGGTTTATTTATGAGTGGAAGAAAGGTGCTTTGGAATGGGAGTAGACATGACAAAGAAGGAAGATATCGCAAATCTGCCGGTCGCAGATCAGGATGCATACTTTAAATCCATTTCTGATGAGTTGTCCGATAAGGGTTTTGTCGTCGCCAACCTGGATGATGTCATTGCCTGGGCCCGTACCGGGTCTTTATGGTGGATGACGTTTGGTCTGGCGTGTTGCGCCGTTGAGATGATGCATTCCAGTATGCCCCGCTATGATGTGGAACGCATGGGATTTGCCCCGCGCGCTTCCCCGCGTCAATCTGATGTGATGATCGTTGCGGGGACGCTGACCAATAAGATGGCTCCGGCGTTGCGCAAGGTTTATGATCAGATGGCGGAACCCCGCTATGTGATTTCCATGGGAAGCTGCGCCAATGGCGGCGGTTATTACCATTATTCTTATTCTGTAGTGCGCGGTTGCGACAGAATTGTTCCCGTAGATATTTATGTTCCCGGTTGTCCTCCGACAGCTGAGGCGCTGGTATATGGCATTCTTCAATTGCAGAAGAAAATTCGTCGAACAGTGTCCCTGGACAGATAAGGTGTGATGCAGATGAGTAACCTGGATACCCTCAAGGAAATGGGTCAGTCTATTGCTGGGGCCCTGGAAAATGAAGTGAACGGCTATGAGGTGGCGTTTGGTGAATTGACCCTTACGGCCCGTGCGGACAAGATCGTTACGATCCTGACCCATCTTCGCGACGAGAGCAGCTGTAAATTTGTTCAGTTGGTCGATGTCTGCGGTGTGGATTACCCGGAACGTCCGAAACGTTTCGATGTGGTTTACCACCTGTTGAGCCTGAAGCACAACATCCGTCTTCGGGTCAAGGTCGAAGCCGACGATGAAACGCCGGTGCCTTCCGTGGTAGAGGTCTTCCCATCCGCCAGTTGGTACGAGCGTGAGGTATGGGATATGTATGGCGTCATGTTTGACGGTCATCCTGATCTGCGCCGCATTCTGACCGATTATGGTTTTCAGGGACATCCGCAACGCAAGGACTTCCCGCTGACCGGCTATGTTGAGCTGCGCTACAGTGAAGAAGAAAAACGCGTGGTGTATGAGCCGGTGAGCTTGCCACAGGAATTCCGCGATTTTGATTTCATGAGTCCCTGGGAAGGGGCCAAATATATTCTGCCCGGAGATGAAAAAGCTGACGATCAAGGGCAGGAGGGTTAATTATGGCTGAAGTCGACATTAAAAATTACAACATCAACTTTGGACCACAGCATCCGGCGGCGCATGGGGTGCTGCGTCTGATTCTGGAACTTGACGGCGAAGTTGTTGAGCGGGCCGATCCGCATATTGGTCTGCTGCACCGGGGTACGGAAAAGCTGATCGAGAACAAGACTTATCTGCAGGCAATTCCTTATTTTGACCGCCTTGATTATGTGTCTCCGATGAACCAGGAACACGCTTTCTGTCTGGCGATTGAAAAGTTGCTGGAACTGGAAGTGCCGGAGCGTGGCCAGTATATCCGCGTTCTATATGCGGAAATTGGCCGTATCCTCAATCATATTATGAATATCACGGCTCATGGTATGGATGTGGGCGCCTTGACGCCGATCCTCTGGGGCTTTGAAGAACGCGAATTGCTGATGGAATTCTATGAGCGGGTGTGTGGTGCGCGTCTGCACGCCAACTATTACCGTCCTGGCGGTGTTCATCAGGATCTGCCGGCCGGTCTTGCCGATGATATTCTGCGTTGGTGCGATAATTTCCCTAAAACGCTCAATGACATGGAAACACTGGTCACGGAAAACCGGATTTTCAAGCAGCGCAATGTGGATATCGGTGTGGTTTCCGTTGAGGAATGTCACGCCATGGGCTTCAGTGGTGTGATGCTTCGGGGCTCAAACGTGCCGTGGGACCTGCGTAAATCGCAGCCTTACGATGTTTATAACGAGATCGATTTTGATGTTGTTGTCGGTAAGAACGGCGATTGCTATGATCGGTATGTCGTCCGTATCGAGGAAATGTATCAGAGTCTGCGCATTCTTCGTCAGTGTATTGAAAAGATGCCGAAAGGCCCTGTGATCTCGACGGACCACACCATAACACCGCCGCCGCGGGCGACGATCAAGACGTCGATGGAAGCCTTGATCCAGCATTTCAAACTTTATACCGAAGGCTTTAAAGTGCCTGAAGGTGAGGTTTATGCTGCGGTCGAAGCGCCAAAGGGTGAGTTCGGTGTCTATCTGGTGTCCGATGGCAGCAACAAGCCTTACCGTTGTAAAATTCGCGCACCGGGGTATGCGCATCTTCAGGCGATGGACCATGTCGCCAAGGGTCATATGCTGGCGGATATTCCGGCATTGATCGGTTCTTTTGATATCGTGTTCGGAGAAATTGACCGATGAACATCAGTGTAAGAAACGCCGAGGGGTTCGCGTTTACGCCCGAGAATTTAAAATGGGCCGAAACCCAATTGGCGAAATACCCGGAAAGCCGGAAGCAAAGCGCGGTCATGCCGCTGCTGCAAAAGGCGCAGGAACAGAACAATGGATGGGTGTCCGTGCCGGTGATGGAATATATCGCCGATATGCTGGAAATGCCCTATATCCGGGTGAATGAGGTCGCGACCTTTTACACCATGTATAACCTTAAGCCTGTTGGCAAGCATGTGATCGAGGTTTGCACCACGACACCTTGCTGGTTGCGCGGCTCGGATAATGTGGTTTCCGCCTGTAAGCAGGAACTCGGTATCGGGTTTGGCGAAACAACAGAAGACGGCGAATTTACCCTGTTGGAAGTTGAATGCGCCGGGGCCTGTGTCAATGCCCCCGTGATTGCCTATAAAGAAGAATATTACGAGGATCTGGACGATCAGAGCACCCGGAAATTCATTCAGGCGATTAAAAGCGGCGCGGTGCCGGTTCCCGGGCCACAAACCACAGACCGTCACAAGTCTGCCCCACAGGGCGGCCCGACGACTCTGAAGGAATTCTGTGCGACACAGGGAGGTAAAGTATAATGCTGGCTGATAAGGATCGTATCTTTACCAATCTCTATGGCTATCAGAGCTATGGACTCGACGCGGCGAAAAAACGTGGCGATTGGGACGGCACCAAGGAACTTCTGGCCAAGGGTGTTGACTGGATCATTGACGAAATGAAATCTTCTGGCCTGCGCGGTCGGGGCGGGGCGGGTTTTCCAACCGGCCTGAAGTGGTCTTTCATGCCAAAAGAATCTGATGGCCGACCTCATTACCTGGTGGTCAATGCTGACGAAGGCGAGCCCGGGACCTGTAAAGACCGGGAAATCATGCGTCATGACCCGCACAAGCTGATCGAAGGCTGTCTGGTGGCGGGGTTCGCCATGCGGGCCTGTGCGGCCTATATCTATATTCGCGGTGAATTCGTCCATGAAGCCAAGGTTCTGGAAGACGCTATCGCCGAATGTTACAAGGCCGGCCTGATCGGTGACGATGCCTGTGGCAGTGGCTATAAGTTTGATGTCTATGTCCATCGGGGCGCCGGGGCTTATATCTGCGGCGAAGAAACCGCATTGATCGAAAGCCTGGAAGGCAAGAAAGGCCAACCGCGCCTGAAGCCGCCCTTTCCGGCTAACGTCGGTCTTTATGGCTGTCCCTCCACGGTGAATAATGTCGAATCCATTGCGGTTGCGCCGACTATTCTGCGGCGCGGCGGGGCCTGGTTCGCCGGCCTAGGACGGGAAAACAATACCGGAACCAAACTTTTCTGTATTTCAGGGCATGTGAACAATCCTTGCAATGTGGAAGAGGAAATGGGCATTCCGCTGAAGGAACTGATTGAGAAGCATGCCGGTGGCGTGCGCGGCGGCTGGGATAACCTGCTGGCGGTGATCCCGGGTGGATCTTCCGTTCATATGATCCCCAAAAGCGTTTGCGATACAGTTCTTATGGATTTTGACAGTCTGCGCGCCGAAGGCACGGGTCTGGGCACGGCGGCGGTGATCGTTATGGATAAATCTACCGACATCGTGCGGGCGATTGCCCGTCTGTCCGAATTTTATCATCATGAAAGCTGTGGTCAGTGTACGCCTTGTCGCGAAGGCACCGGCTGGATGTCACGGGTGATGAGCCGTATGGTATCTGGCGAGGCGGAACTGGACGAGATCGACATGTTGCTTGATGTCACCCGTAAGGTTGAAGGGCATACCATTTGTGCGCTCGGCGATGCCGCGGCCTGGCCCATTCAGGGCCTGTTCCGTCATTTCCGCCCGGAAGTGGAACGTCGTATTCTGGAATATAAAAACAGCCGTACTGCGGCTTGAGGAAGTGTGGAGTTTAACGAATGCCAACGCTTAACGTCGACGGAATAGAGGTAGAGGTAGAAGCCGGGTCAACCGTACTTCAGGCCTGTGAAGCCGCCGGGATTGAAATTCCGCGCTTTTGTTTCCATGAACGTCTGTCCATTTCGGGCAACTGCCGCATGTGTCTGGTTGAAATGGAAAAAGCGCCGAAGCTCATTGCTTCCTGCGCCATGCCTGCCGGTGACGGCATGGTCATCCATACCAAGAGCGAAAAAGTCAAACGCGGTCGGGAAGGGGTGCTGGAATTCACCCTGATCAACCATCCGCTTGATTGTCCGGTCTGTGACCAGGGTGGCGAATGCGACCTGCAGGATCAGTATCTCTATTACAGTGGCGATGATAACCGCTACGAAGAAGGCCGGCGGATTGTCGCCAAGGATGACTTCGGACCGCTGGTGAAAACCGTGATGACCCGTTGCATTCATTGTACCCGCTGTGTACGCTTTGCTGACGAGATTGCCGGTGTGCCGGCCTTGGGCGGTATCGGTCGCGGCGATCATATGGAAATCACCACCTATAAAGAACAGCCTTTTGCCTCGGAACTGTCCGGCAATGTGGTTGATCTTTGCCCGGTGGGGGCGCTGACCAACAAGCCTTACGCCTTTACGGCGCGGCCCTGGGAATTGAAATCGACAGAAACCTTCGACGTGCATGACGCCATGGGCGCCAGCGTTCGGGCTGACGCCCGCGGACGTGAAGTGATGCGTTTCCTGCCCCGGGTTCATGAAGATGTTAACGAAGAATGGATTTCCGACAAAACCCGTCAGGCCGTTGATGGTCTGAAATACAAACGGCTTGATACGCCTTATGTGCGCAAAGATGGTGTGATGAAAGCGGCTAGCTGGGACGAAGCTTTCGACGTTATCGCGCAGAAAGTCAAGGGCCTGAGCGGTGACAAAATAGCTGGTCTGGTCGGTGATCTGTGTGATATGGAAAGCATGTATGCCCTGAAAGGCTTGTTGGGTTCGCTCGGCTCCACCACCATCGACTGTCGTCAGGACGGCGCTAAATATGGCGGCAAACATCGGGTCGGGTATCTTTTCAATACGAGTATTGCCGGGATTGACGAGGCGGATGCGGCGCTTCTGGTGGGCACAAACCCACGGAAAGAGGCGGCGGTATTGAATATCCGCCTGCGGTATTTATCAAAACGTGGTGCGATAGCCTCTGTCGGCGAACAGGAAAACCTCACCTATCCGGTGCTGGATCTTGGCGATACAGTGAAGGCTCTGGAAGAATTGCTGAAAGGCAAAGGCGATTTCGCCAAGACCCTGAAAGCGGCCAAGAAGCCGATGATCATTCTCGGGTCTGGTGCGGTGTGTCATCCGGACGGAGCCACGATCCTGAAGCTTGCCCATGATATTGCCGACAAGTTCGGCATGGTCAAGAAAGACTGGAACGGTTTCAATATGCTGCATCATGCGGCGAGCCGGGTCGGTGCGATGGATCTGGGACTTGTCTCTGATCTGGGCGTGAATGGTATTCTTGATAAAGCCGCCAGCGGCGATATCGAGGTGATCTTTAACCTGGGCGCGGATGAATTTGACAGTGCACGGCTGGAAAAGGCTTTTGTGGTTTATCAGGGACATCACGGCGACGAAGGCGTGAAACATGCCGACGTCATCCTGCCGGGTGTTGCCTATACGGAAAAACCGGGCACATATATTAATCTTGAAGGCCGGGTGCAGGTTGCGCCGCGGGCGATCTTTGGTCCGGGCGAAGCCCGCGAAGACTGGACGATCCTGCGGGCGTTGTCTGAAAAACTGGGTCATACCCTGCCATATGACAATCTGGCGGAATTGCGCAACAAGCTTGTTCTTGAATTCCCGCAGGTGGCTAAGGTCGACCAGTTGCCCAAAGAAGAATGGGCCGATTTCGGGGTGGCGGGCACGGCGTCCGAGACACCGATCAGCAATATCTTCCGGGATTTCTATCAGACCAATCCAATTGCACGGGCATCGAAAGTGATGGCGGAATGCAGTACGGCCTATGAAGGGGCCAAATTTGTAGCGGAGGCAGAGGCGACTCATGGCTGATTTACTAGTTGAATTCTTCTTTTGGGCGTTCGGCGTCACACTGGCCCCCTGGCTCGCAACCGGTATGGGTATTGTTGCCGGTATTCTCGCGATTACACTGCCGCTGCTGCTGGTTGTCGCCATGAGCGTTTACATGGACCGGAAAGTCTGGGCCGGGATGCAGATGCGCCGCGGACCAAACGTGGTGGGCCCCTGGGGCCTGTTGCAATCTTTCGCGGATGGCCTGAAATTGTTCCTGAAGGAAACCATCATTCCGGCGAGCGCCAACAAGTTTATCTTCCTGTTGGCCCCGGCTTTGACCTTCATTCTGGCCCTTGTCGGCTGGGCGGTGATCCCCTTTGATGCGGGCATGGTTCTGGCGGATCTGAATGTGGGTATTCTGTATCTCTTCGCAATTTCGTCGCTCGGCGTTTACGGTATTATCCTGTCCGGCTGGGCCAGTAACTCGCGGTATGCCTTTCTTGGCGCACTCCGGTCTTCGGCGCAGATGGTGTCTTACGAGGTTTCCATCGGCTTTGTGCTGGTGACTGTATTGATGTGCGTGGGGTCATTGAACCTCAGCGATATCGTTATGGCGCAAAAAGGAACCTTCCTGGGCGTCAATGGATATTGGTTCACGCCACTGTTTCCGATGTTTATTGTCTTCTTCATCTCGGCGCTGGCGGAAACCAACCGGCCGCCGTTTGATTTGCCGGAAGCGGAAGCCGAGATTGTTGCGGGTTACCAGATCGAATATTCTTCCATGTCGTTCGCCCTGTTCTTCCTTGGCGAATATGCCAACATCATTCTGATGTGCGCCATGACCAGTATTCTTTTCCTTGGCGGCTGGCTGCCCCCCTTTGATTGGGCGCCGCTCTATGTTATTCCGGGGTGGATCTGGTTTTTCGGCAAGATTTTCTTCATGTTCTTCGTATTTGCCTGGGTCAAGGCGACGGTCCCCCGTTACCGCTATGACCAGCTGATGCGCCTGGGCTGGAAAGTATTCCTGCCGATTTCATTACTTTGGGTAGTTTTAACCGGGTTGTTCTTGTTGTTGACCGACAAGATACCGGCGTAACGGAAAAGAGACGGATATAGATATGACTCTTCTCAAACACGCAGCACGGACCTTCTTGCTGAGCGAATTTGTCAAAGCCATGTGGCTGACATTCCGCTATATGTTCCGCAAGAAAGCCACCATCAACTATCCTTACGAAAAAGGACCCTTGAGCCCGCGCTTCCGCGGCGAACATGCGCTCCGCCGTTATGAAAACGGTGAAGAACGCTGTATCGCCTGTAAGCTGTGCGAGGCCATCTGTCCGGCGCAGGCGATCGTGATCGAGGCCGCCGTCGCCGATGACGGCACCCGGCGCACGACCCGCTACGACATTGACATGACCAAATGTATCTACTGCGGCTATTGTCAGGAAGCCTGTCCGGTGGAAGCCATTGTTGAGGGGCCGAATTTCGAATTCGCCACAGAAACCCGTGAAGAGCTTTTTTACAATAAAGAAAAGCTGTTGAAGAACGGTGACATGTGGGAACAGGAAATTGCCACCAACATCAAACTTGACGCACCATACAGGTAGGGTGAGATAATATGATTTTTACATTGTGCTTTTATCTATTCGCCACTGTCACGGTTTTTTCCGGGATGATGGTGGTATCAAGCCGCAACCCGGTGCATTCGGTGTTGTATCTGATTTTGGCTTTCTTTAACGCTGCCGGACTATTTGTTCTGTTGGGGGCGGAATTCGTCGCCATGATCCTGGTAATTGTGTATGTCGGTGCGGTCGCCGTATTGTTCCTGTTCGTGGTGATGATGCTCGATATTGATTACAGCGAACTGCGCAAAGGGTTTCAGAAATATCTGCCGATTGGCGGCCTGATCGGGGTCGTCTTGCTGGCGGAACTGGCGCTGGTTGGCATGAGCTGGGGGCTGGTGGACCATGTGGTCACTGACCCGGCGACAGCTATTCCTGCTTTGAACGAGATGTCCAATACAGAGGCGCTCGGCAGTTTGATCTATACCAAATATATCTTCCTGTTTCAGATGGCCGGCATGATCCTGCTGGTGGCGATGATCGGCGCGATTGTGCTGACCCACCGCAAGCGTCCGGGCGTCAAGAAACAGAATATCAACAAGCAGGTCATGCGGCGTCGAGGTGATGCCTATGAAGTTGTTAAAGTTAAGCCTGGCCAAGGCGTTTAAGGCCCAAAGTTTAGGTAGGAAAAAGAAATGGAAATCGGACTTGCTCATTATCTGACCGTTGCGGCCATGTTGTTTACCATTGGCATCTTCGGCATCTTTCTCAACCGAAAGAATGTGATCATTATTTTGATGTCGGTGGAACTTATTCTGCTGGCGGTCAATATCAACTTTGTGGCCTTCTCGGCTTATCTGCAGGATATGGTGGGCCAGGTGTTCACGATGTTCATCCTGACCGTCGCCGCGGGGGAGGCCGCGATTGGCCTTGCTATTCTCGTGATCTATTTCCGCAACCGTGGCACCATCGCGGTTGAAGACATTAATCTGATGAAAGGATAAGAGTTTGATGTATCAGATAATTGTTTTCGGACCGCTTCTTGCTGCCATTATTGCGGGTCTGTTTGGTCGTAAGCTCGGGGACAAGGGGGCGCAAGCCATAACCTGCGGGGCGCTGATCCTGTCAGCGATCCTGTCCTGGGTGGCGTTTTTTCAGATTGGACTTGGTCATACTGTTGAGCATGTCACCGTGATGAATTGGGTGACCTCCGGTGATTTGAGCTTTAACTGGGCGTTCAAGGTTGACACCCTGACGGCGGTGATGCTGGTGGTGGTCAATACGGTGTCCTGCCTTGTGCATATCTATTCCGTCGGCTATATGAGCCACGATCCGCACAAACCACGTTTTATGGCGTATCTGAGCCTGTTCACCTTCGCCATGCTGATGCTGGTGACCGCAGATAACTTCGTTCAGATGTTTTTCGGATGGGAAGGCGTTGGACTTGCCTCATACTTGCTGATCGGTTTCTGGTACAAGAAGCCGTCCGCCTGTGCCGC
>TARA_R110002096_G_scaffold16106_2_pt1 | contig 10079 bp, 5 predicted proteins | sample TARA_R110002096 | Tara Oceans TARA_R110002096 (sample SAMEA4397295) | marine metagenome | biome: Polar Biome; feature: [DCM] deep chlorophyll maximum layer (ENVO:01000326); material: water (ENVO:00002006), including particulate matter (ENVO:01000060) such as... | depth 35 m
ATGGGCTACTTCTATGCGACCAAGGTCGATGGTGCTCCGGATTGGAGCGAGATCCCGGTCATTGAGATGAGCAATCTCTATGGCCCGGTGAAGGCGCAAGAGCAGACTCCCGGCGATCTCGCGGCCCAGTTTCAAGTCGCTTGGGACGAGGAAAACCTCTACCTGCGCGTCGAGGGGGAAGACGACATTTTCAACGTGGACGACCAAACGTTCTGGAACTCGCCGGACGCGAAAAAGAATCATCTTCATCAACTGGATGGCAGTCTGGAAGTCTACCTCGACTGCGCTGCCAACGGGCGCCTCAACAACGGCGGCTTCGATTTGGACGACTATCGCTACGACTTCAGCGCGAACAATCCGGAGGGACAAACCGGCCCGGCATTGGTCTGCCGTTTCCGCGAAGTGTTCCTGGAATATGCCGGCGGTGTCGAGTTTCCGACCAAGGAAGAAGCCGCCCAGGGGATTCAGGCCGAATTCACCCGCCTTTCCGAAAATCGCTATGCTTATACCATTACCTTCGCTCGAAAATACATCTTGCCGATGGAGCTCGAGGTTGGTTCGCAGGTTGGCTTCGGGTTGTTTTTGAACGACCGGATGGATGACGGTACTCCCGGACTCAGGGGCATGAGCCTCGCCACGAAAAAGGGGGCGCATTGCGACGCCAATCCGCAATTTTGGCCGATCATGGTACTGACGGATTGATGGGGGCGTCCTGAGATTGAAGCGATTCTCTCTTCTTGCGAATTTCCCCCACCAGCACGGCGCCCCAGGTCCGAAGCCGTTCGAATCCGTAGAGGCAAGCCAGGACCGCCAGAATCGAGAGGGCAAGTCCGCTGAATCCGAGAACCGCCTGCTCGCGAACCAGGGTCCAGATCAACTGTCCCACGCAGAGAATCGCCACCACAATCAGGGTCGGCTTCCGCCCAATCAAACTCACCACGAACACGCCGAGCGGGGCGCCGAGTGCCACCACCGGCGCGGCAGCCAGCCAGTTGCCGAAGACGCCCTCCTCAACCCCGGTAAAGGTCAGCTTGATCAGGATGCCGAGCACGGAACAGTAGGCCATGATGATCACCGAGGTCGGGATGGCGATCTTGAGATCCGCTCGGCAAACCAGGACGAGAATCGTGTAGATCACCATGTCGATGCCGACTCCCGATACCGAGACGACTGTGGCGCCCGCGACCAGCCCGGTCATCAGTCCAAGCCGGAAGTCCCAGGCTTCGTCGAACTCGGTCATCCCCTCGTGCGACGCGATCTCACGGATCCGCCAGAGGTGGAGAATCCCGAAGCTTCCCCACACCACCGCAAAGGTGAGCTTGATCCAAAGGGCGGGAACCCAGGGCGCCACCAGGAAGATGCCCAGCGGAACCCCGACCGTGGCGCCGAGGATCGCCCCCTTGAGTAGAGCGCCGGCCAGCGGTTGGCGACGGGCTAGGATGAAGATCGTGGCGCTCGTCATCCCGATCGCCTGCACCGCGAAACTGAAATCCCGACCGAGTTCGGCGGACTTGTTGAAGAGCAGCACCAGGATGGGGAAGCCGACCGTGCCGCCTCCCATCGGGGTCGAGCCTGCCGCATAGCTGCCGATCGCCATCGCCAGGGCCATCGGCCAGTTCGCCTTGGCTTCTGGCCATAGTCCCTTGCCGACAACGAGCCAGGTCCAGACGCCGTAGAAGGCGACGAGCCAGAGGAACCAGATCCACAATCGGCGTTTTGGGGCGGGGAGAATCGACATCGTTGCGAAGGTGACGAGTCGAGAATAGCCAAACTTCTTTGGTAACGAAAATAGACAATTGGCATGAGAACGATACCGTTTCGGCATCGATGGATCTGAGACATTTTCGCTATTTCCAGGCTGTTGCCGAGGACCTGAGTTTCTCCAAGGCGGGGCGTCGCCTGCGAATCGCCCAGCCGGCGCTGAGCCGGGCCGTTGTCGAGCTGGAGAGCGAGATCGGGGCTAACCTTATCGATCGGACGCGCCGCCAAATCGTGCTGACGCCTGCCGGCGAGACCTTGCTGAGGGAATGTGGGATTCTCTTTGAGCGCGTTGATGATTCGATCCGCCGGGTTCGCGAGGCGGCCCGCGGTGATGCGGGGGAACTTCGGCTCGGCTACATTGGACCACCAACCGCAGGCTTCCTCGGCGATTTGCTGCGCGAATTCCGTGCCGCCCATCCGGGAGTGAACCTGTTTCTGGAGGAGCGGACCCCTGAACGGGTTTGGGAGATGGTGACGAAAGGGAGCTTGTCGCTCGGCTTTACCCGGCCGGTCCGGGCTCACGAAGAACTCGGACCCCGGTCGCTTCTTCTCCGGGAGGAACGCCTGTGTCTTGCCGTGCCGACCGGAGATGAACTGGCCAGCCGCCGAAACCTGCGGTGGAAGTCCCTGACCAACCTCCCCCTCATCCTGCTCGCCCGACGGGAAGGTGCCGGCTCTCATGACACGATCCTCGCAGCGTGCCACGAGGCTGGCGTGATTCCCGAGATTACACGAACCCCGAGCCTCATGGGAACGATTCTGAAATACGTCGAGAGCGGAGCTGGCTACGGCATCGTCCCCGAGTGCGCCCGGCTCGAGTCCCGTGCCGTGACCCTGGTGCCCTTGTCGCCCCGGCGGACGATTCCCCTGGTGCTCGTCTGGTCGGATGATGCCCGCAACCCGGCGGCGGACGCGTTTCGGGCCATGGTCATCGAGTGGCGTTCCCAAGGTCGGCTTACGGCCGGGGAATCCTGATCGAAGCGACTGCTCAGCGGGGCGTGCTTTCTGATTTTTCTTTTGGCAGTGGACCGTGAAGAGCCCTAACTACTGAAAACCACCGATGAAAAAAGCCTTCTTTCTCAATCCAGACCTACCAGCCGCGTTCGTCCTCATTCTGGCATCTGCTCCGGCGGGCTTCGCGGAAGAGATCACCCTCAAGGGGCTCGTGCAGGATACCAGTCACAACAACCTGCCCGGCGTCACCGTCACCCATCCAGGTTCAAGTGAGAGCGTCGTGAGTGATGAGCGCGGTGAGTTTACCCTCAAGGTCAACCAGGAAGGAGGGAAACCCGTCATTCTCAACCTGAGCAAGTCGGATTATCTTCCTCTGGAATTCCCTGTCAAGGAACCGGAGAAGCGTCTTGAACCGCACCTAACCCCGATCATTGACAACAACGGCATTTCCGCTGGCGTGATTGATGTCTCCAAGGCTCATGCCATTCACGGCGGCATCACCGAATGGCTCAACCAGAATGATCGGGACAAGCAGGACGGGAAGTTGGATGATGGCCTTTTTGATGCGTGGAAAAAGGCGTCCCGATTCCAGGAAAACGCGATGGAGCAGGTTCGCTACCGTCTACGCCTTCCGGAGAAGACGGCGAAACTTCAGGGCGCGCTGCTCATCTCCGAACACGGGATGGGCACGAAGATGATGGAACACCAGATTTTCTGGGACTTTGCTGACAAAAATGGCTATGCCCTGATCGGATTTCTCGGCAACCCCATTCAACGCGGCATTTATCCCGCGTCCAAGCTGGAAGAAATCATCGCCATGATTGGTGAAAAATTCGAGCATCCCGAGCTGGCTCAAGTTCCCTACATCACGTTCGGGCACTCCAACGGCACCGGCTTCTCCGCTTTCTATCCGGCCCTTCGCCCAGAGCGCACCATCTGCTGGATCTCCTATCATTCCGGCGGCACCTGGCACCTCGAGTTCCCCGGCGTCGAACGCACCCCAGGCCTCGTCATGCACGGCACCAACGATCAGTTTCTCAAGGGGCAGGACGAAACCGTGATGGAGCTGCGCACCCAACGAAACGCCCCCATCACCATGGTCATGGAAGCCGGAATGGCACATTGGCCCAGCGACCCGGATGCCACCTACAAACTCATCGCCGACTTCTCTCAAGCCTGTATCGACACCCGCACCCAAAACGGAGAAACCCAGTTCCGCCCGCTCGAAGAGAGCCTTCAAGACGCCTGGTTGGGCGATGTCTTCGATCGCTCCAAAGACAGCTTTCAAGAACCGGAAATCGCTCCCGCCGCAACTTACCAGGGCGATAAGCAAAAGGCCAACTACCTTCCGAATGAAGCCTTCGCCAAGGCCTGGCAGCGTTTTCGCGCGACGGGAAAGTGATTTAGGATCGCGCGGCACCGGTCCTCGATGGAAATCCCTGACATTCTTCGCTTATCGAAACGGAAATTCAGGATCTTGACTATGCTCATTCGAAAGGGCAGGGAACGCCGATTGAAGTGATCCGGCTTTCCGAGCTGCGGCATCGGAAGATGGAGATCGATATTGCGGCGCCGACCCGCCACCGGTTTTACCTGTTGAAGTTCGTGACTCGGGGCGCAGGTTCGCATTGGGTGGATTTCGAGAAGTATTCCGTTTCGCAAGGCGATGTTTTGCAGGTGCGGCCCGGTCAGGTGCATGCTTTTGATGCGGAGTCCGATCATGAGGCGCTCCTGCTCGTTTTCCGTCCCGAGACCGTTTCGCCGGAGCAGATCCGTCGTCTTGCGGTGTATCTGGATGCTCCGTTTTCGCTCGAGCCCCGCGATCATACCTCCATGGTGCAGTTGTTGGAATTCATCCAGCAGATGGAGGAGGTTCCGGAGGAGTTGCGACTGACGTCGATGGCGCCGGGGTTGTTGCAGGCGATTCTTTCCGGACTGACCGATCTCTATCTCCGCCGCAACGAGGAAACTCGGGGGCCGGCTCACAACCGGGCTTCCGAGCTGGTGTTTGGTCTTGAGAACGTGCTGATGGACGAGCCGATTCGGCAGTCGCTATCCGCCTACGCCAGCCAGTTGCATGTTACCCCGAGAACCTTGGCGCGGGCCTGCCGAACGATCCGGGGGATCAGCCCGAAACGGCTCGTCGATCTGCACTGTGTGCTGGAGGCCAAACGCAAGCTGGTCCTGGGCGATGAAACCGTGGAAGAGATTGCCTTTGATCTTGGATTCAGCGAGGCGACGAACTTTGTGAAGTTTTTCAAACGGATCGCGGGAACCACGCCGGAGGCGTTTCGCCAGGGCAACGGAAGCTGAAAGGCTCTGTTTGTCCATTTTTGACCATCGCTTGTCGCTTGCTCACCTTGTTGCGTGGCTGGTGTTGTTTAGGCTGGTTCCACAGAAAAACGAATACCGTAAAATGACTGCTACATCAATCAAACTCATTGTCGCGGCTGCTTTGGCCCTGCCTTACGGCGGGTTCGCTGCGGACACCCAGGTGGAACCGGAGCGTGCCTCGAAACTGCTAGGCGCGCAGAATCATCAGTTCGAGCGGAAAATCATCCAGGTCTCTGAGAACGTTTACACGGCCGTTGGATTCCATGGCGCCAATACATCGATGATTGTGGGGGATGATGGGATCATTATCGTCGACACGCTTCGTGGGCCGTTCAGTGCGGCGATGGCCCTCAAGGCGTTTCGAAAATACAGCATCAAGCCGGTGAAAGCGATCCTCTACACTCACAGCCATGGCGACCACATTGGCGGAGCCAGCGCCTTTGTCGGCGAGGAGAAGCCCGAAATTTATGCAACGGAGGGTTTCGGCTCAGCCGAGGGCGTGAACAAGGCGGTGAATCCGGTGAAGGGCCTGCGCAACATCCGGCAATTCGGCCGCGATCTTCCGGTCGGGCAACGAACCAATCGCGGTGTGGCCCCGGCCAACACTCACGACAAAGATGGCGGGAAGGGCTATGTTCCGCCCACCATCCGGATCTCGGAAGACGGCTACCGGGAGACCATTGCGGGGGTTGATCTCGAGTTCTACCTCGCGCCGGGCGAGACCGATGACGCCATGTTCATCTGGCTGCCTGACGAGAAGGTTTTGTTTGCCGGGGACAATTTTTACCATGCCTTCCCCAATCTGTATGCAATCCGCGGGACGGCTTACCGTGATGTGCTGAACTGGTCGGAAAGTGTCGGGCGGATGGCCGAGTTTAAGCCCCACCATGTGGTGCCCGGTCACACCATGCCGATTAGCGGTCAGGAGGCTGCAACCGCATCGCTGAAAGATTACAGTGAGGCCATTGGGAGCATCTATGATCAGACGATTGACGGCATTAATCAAGGCAAGAGCCCCGATCAACTCGCTCACGAAGTCGGGTTGCCCGAGCATCTGAAAGACAGGCCGTATCTCGTCGAGTTCTACGGCACCGTTCCCCATGCGGTCCGTGCGATTTACGCGGGCTTATTGGGATGGTTTGACGGTAACCCCACCACCCTGAACCCGATGGAGCCCAGGCTGAAGGCCCAGAAAGTTGCCAAACTTGCCGGTGGCACCGAGATGCTGACCAAGCAGATGGACGCGGCGCTGGAGGAGGAAGACTATCAGTGGGCGCTTGAACTTTCCGATCATTTGAAATGGCTTGAGGACGGCGATCTGAAACGGGCTCGCAAGGTGAAGATCGAAGCGTTGCGCGGTCTCGCTGCCCGGGAATACAACGCACCGAATCGCAATTACTACCTCAGCTACGCCAACGAACTGGAGTCGGGAACGTTGAGCGAGGTGTGGTTCTGATTTCGGGCCTGTCACGGGCCCAAAAAAAGCTGAATCGGCGCGTTGCTTGCTTTCAACACTCCAAGACGCGGAAGCGAATACTTTGGAATGCCGAGGCAAGCGTGCGCCGACGCAGCTTTTTAAAGCGTCGAAGAGTCAGGTTTTAATCCACAGCGTCTTCGAGTTCTTCGGCAGCCTCTTCGATCGCGGAGTCGTCGTCGTTACATGACGAGAGCGAAAAGAGGGCCAGGATTGAGGCAAAGATGATTGCGGTGGTTTTGATGGGTAGGATGGTTCGTTTCATTCTGTTGGTTGGTAGTAGTTTTGGGTGTGTTTGAGATGGTGTTATACCGCTCGTCGTCCCGTGATGAGGGATACGACAAAGAGGATGAGAAAAAGGAAGAAACACACTTTTGCGATGGTGGCAGCGAGTCCGGCCACGGCTCCGAAGCCTAACACTCCGGCAATAATGGCAAAAATGAGGAAGAATACGGTCCAGCTTAGCATTGGTTTGTAGGTTTAGAGTTGAGGCGCGATAACGTTGTGCCATCGCAGTCGGCTTCTGTAGTGCTGGGTTCGTGCCAACTCCTTTTTCCTCGGGTTTCCCCGTAAATTGGGCCGTAATTTCGGCGAAAGGGTGCATCCTGCACGGGGACGGCGAATTGAGACATTGCAGATTGCATGGGAGTATTTGGGCTACAGAATCCGGGGAGCTGGTGCGAATTATCTCGAGGCGGCATGGGCCTGATTTGACCGGTGAGCACTCAACTCGACCTCATTTTCAAACGCTCCCCAAATCGCCGCTTCCACCGGCGAAACCCGCAATTTCCGCCTTCCCCGCTTGATTATCAGTTTTTTCTAACCGAATTCTCCCAATCCACGAGGTTTTTTCCGCATGTTTTTGCGTTCGCTCCAACTGAACGGCTTCAAGTCGTTTGCTGACAACACCAAGCTCGAGTTTCACCCGGGGGTGACGGGGGTTGTGGGGCCGAATGGGTGTGGAAAGTCGAATGTGGTGGATGCGATTCGGTGGGTGTTGGGGGAGACTTCGGCGAAGGCGCTGCGCGGTGGGGAGATGGCGGATGTGATTTTCAATGGAACGGAGAAGCGGAAACCGTTGGGGTTGGCAGAGGTGCTTCTGACACTGGGCGATTGTGAAGGGGCGCTGGGCGTGGAATTCAACGAGGTTTGTGTCGGGCGCCGGGTGTATCGCGATGGAAAGTCCGAGTATTTGCTGAACAACAAGCCGTGCCGGTTGAAGGACATCAACAACCTGTTCATGGATACGGGAATCGGGCGGTCAAGCTATTCGGTGATGGAGCAGGGGAAGATCGATATGCTCCTGAGCTCGAAGCCGGAAGACCGGCGGCAGGTGTTTGAAGAGGCGGCGGGAATCACGAAGTTCAAGCAGCAGAAGAAAGAGGCGCTGCGGAAACTGGATTACACCGAGGCGAATTTGGTGCGGATTGTGGATGTGCTGGAGGAGCAAAAGCGCCAGATGGGGAGTCTGCAACGGCAGGCAAGCAAGGCGCGGCGGTATGCGACGCTGTTGGAGCAGGTGCGGGTGCTCGATACGCATTTCAGTCATCGGCAGTTTGCGGAACTGCGGGCGGAGCGGGGGGAGTTGGTCACGAGCATCGGGGCGTTGCGAACCCAGCACGAGGAATTGCAGACCCAGATTGAGGGCGGACAGACGGGGCTTAATGAGACGCGGGCGGCATTTCAGGCGATTGAGGGCGAGATCAGCGATTTGCGCCAACGGGAGTCGGACCTTCAGGGGAAAATCCAGGAGGCGACGAGCCGGATTCGCTTCAACGAGGAACGCGGGGTGGAGATGCGGACGTTGATCGAGCGGAACGAGGCGGATATCGCTTCGAGTCGTGAAAAACTGGCGACGCAACGGGATGATTTGAGCGCGGCGGATGAGACGCTGAAAGCGATGGCCGAGCAGATCGGGGTGCAGGAGGCGGATCTCGGACGGCGCCTGGAACAGACGGATGGGATTCGACGCGAGCGGGGTCAGGTGGAGCAGGCGCTGAATGAAAACCGCAGTCGATTGGGAAAGGCGGAGAGCCTGGTGACGACATTGACGGCCCAGCTGGAGAATGGCTTGAGTCAGATGACGAGCAGTCAGCAGCGGGTTGGTAAACTGGGAGACGAGAAAGGGCGAATCGAGACGGAGCGAAAAGAGAAAGTGGCGGAGTTGACGGAATTGGAGAAGGCGAAAACGGGACGCGAGGCACAGCGCACGGAGTTGGAACTGGAGCTGAAGCTGTTGGAAGACGGGCTCGTGGGAGCGCAGCGTGATTTGGTTTCGGCGCGGGAAGCTGAGGCTGAGCTAACGCGGGAGATCACCAAGAAGCAGACACGCCTGGAAACCCTGCAACAACTCGTGGCAACGGGGGAGGGGTTCGAGCGTGGAACGCAGGAGGTCCTGAAGGATGAAGGCGGGGGAATGAAAGGTGAGGTGTTGGGAGCAATCGCGAATTTCATCGAGGTGGCTCCGGAGTTCATTCCGGCAATTGAAGCGGCGTTGGGGCAGAATCTCCAGGCGGTGTTGGTTGCGCATTCGGTGGCGGCTCGCGATATTTTGGGGCGCTTGCAGAAGGGAAAATTGGGCCAGGCGTCGCTGATCCCGAAAGATTTGATTTTGAAGAAGGAATCGGAGCCCGAGCTTTCTTCCTTCAGCATTCACCCCGCATCCCTGGGATGGGCGGCGGACAAAGTCAGCGCGGAACCCAACGTGGAAGCGGTGGTGCAGGGCCTCCTTCAGAATGTGTTGCTCGTGGATTCGTTGGACCGGGCTCTTGCGCTGCGCGACGAATTGCCCGGCGTGGCCTTTGCGACCCTGACCGGCGAATTTTTGAGCGCAGGTGGCGTTCTGACCGGCGGCTTCAAGGAAAGCGGCGCGGGTTCAATTCTGGAACGACAGGCGGAAATTCGCGGGCTGGAGAAACTGACGGCGAAGATCCGAACGAAGCTGGAGGCCGAGCGGAAACGCGTGAATGGCCTTGATGATTTGGTTGCCGAATCCCAGGTCGATGTGGAAGCGCATCGCGAGCGTCTGCAGAAGTTGAAAGTCGAGATTTCGACTGTCGAAGGTCAACTGGCAATGGTGCAGCGCGAGGTTCAGCAACAGGACAGCAAACTGGAAAGCCTGACGTGGGAAGAAACGGAATTGGTCAAGCGGATGGACGCGGCCCAGGCGCAGCAGTCCGAGTTGGAATCGCGCCGTGCGGAGGCGAGTGAGTCGATTGAAAAACTGGAGACGGAGACCGGCCAGTTGCAAACCCGTCATCAACTGATTCGCGAGAAGGAAGAGGAAGCGACGGTGTTGCTGAATGAGTTGAGAACGGCGCTGGCCGTCGAAAAACGCTCCCGGGAATCGCTCGAACAACAGCGCGCCCCGATGTCGAGCCGGCTTCGGGAGTTGGAGGAAGTGATTCAACGTCGCAATGCGGATATCGACGGTTACAAAGTCCGGATCGATGAGGCGACCGAGGAAAACGAGACGTTGCGCACCGAGATCGCGTCGCTGACCAAACAACGTGGCGAAGTGCTGGACCGGCGGGGAAGTTTGGAGACGAAACGCGGC
>TARA_R110002096_G_scaffold106307_2_pt1 | contig 10078 bp, 8 predicted proteins | sample TARA_R110002096 | Tara Oceans TARA_R110002096 (sample SAMEA4397295) | marine metagenome | biome: Polar Biome; feature: [DCM] deep chlorophyll maximum layer (ENVO:01000326); material: water (ENVO:00002006), including particulate matter (ENVO:01000060) such as... | depth 35 m
GCGGCGTCGCCTTCTTCGGGACTATAGAAAACATCGAGCCCCGCATCCGATGGGTTTGCTCGGTCAGGTGTGCGAGAATTATGTCTCACTTTTGAATACTCAAGAATCATCATTTTCTCCGGAGAGCATGTTGAAGTTCTCAACTACCTCATCGATGTTTATCTTACCCTTGTACAGGCGATACGCCTTAACTGCAGCACGGATTTCATCCGTGTCAAGCCAGCCGTTCTCTCGGAACTCAGAGCGTAAATCACGCTTCTGATCCTTGTAAGGCTCCATTGCCTCTTCGATTGCATTCAGTGAACGAATGTATTCCTTTACATATCGCTTACGTTTCTCATTTGTTGTGGACATTAAGCCCTCCTTTTTAATTCTTTATTAATATAACACTTATCGGGGCTGCTGTCAACTATTTTCTGGTAGTTGAAACCCAAATAGTTGATATAAAAATTGCTTTATCAGTACGTCACGCTCGTCGTCCGTCTCTGTGTCGGCAAACTTATAGTTGTAGGTGTTCTTTTGCGCGCGAACCAAAGGCTCGATTCTGCCAATCTCTCGTTTCATCCAGCGATTCTGTTGGGCGTAGTTCCGAGGAGTCGTAATATTAAGTTCGTCGGCAATGTCTAATAAAATAAAATATTTTCTCTGTTCCATCGCGCGGTTGGCTTTCCGAAATCTACTTACCATATCTTTGCGAGTTTCAGGGGGCAAGTTCTTGTCCACTCGATCCGGATGAAGAGAGAGGGCTATCTTTTTAAAGAGTTTGGAAAATGCTTCATGCATTTCTTTCTCGTCTTGCGTCATCTGATAAGGTTCGCTCGGCGTTGGCACTGGGGAGGGAGATTTATGTACAACTATACTCGTATCGCCAAGCTTGCCTATCTCGGGCTCATTCTCAGTGCTGTCCTCTGGATCTGGTTTTCCGTATAATCCTTGTACTCGCTCTCTATGCTGGTCATTGAGTTGGGCGATGTCAATATTATGGCGGCTACAAAAATCTTCGTAGTACGCCTGAAAATCTGGAGCAGATTCTTGCATGATCTCCTTTCCTGAATCTAAATCCATACTATAGAACCGCAGTCGGTTAAGAATGCGCTTCCATTTTAATTTGCTGCTCGCTGCCATACCTTAAGTAGTTTTATTTAAAGTCGAACCTAACCCGAGCTTCAATTTTTAGCCGCGGCACATGTAAATGATTAGCGAGATTGTGTTTTTTAGCGGCATCCGCTTCCAAAAACCAGTCTGCATGCCCTTTTTCGTGCACGATATCGAGGAAATAATCTTTATGATGTCCACAATTTTCTGCCATCATCGTATAGATCTTCTCGTTGAGGCGATCAGCTTCTTCCGCGCTCACTTTAATCTCTTCTACTTTTCCTGATGCCATTGAACTAACATCATGGATCATCACCGTTGAATCTGGGTCCATGTATCGCTTTCCTTCATCGCCGAAGCTAAAGAGGATTGCTCCACAAGACATCGCTTTTCCTTGAACAATGGTGGCAATCGGGATACGACAGTGTTTGATATCAGAAATCATAGACATCAAACTGTATACCTGTCCCCCATAACTGTCAATGATAATTGGCAAAACTGGCTGCCCGGTGTTTTGGGCTTTGCCCACCAACTTCGAGAATTCTTTTGCTGATGTCCCATCAAACTTTTGTACTCTAATTACCACCGGTAGGTCATCAATTAGTTCTGCTTCTTTCAATAATGGACTAAATGTTTTAATTATATTCATATTTTTTATCCTAATAGTCTGAATGTCTTGCCAACTGCATACGTCGAGAATCCCCAGTTTTCATCATAGTTCAATCTCGCCATGTACGGTCGGTTTAGGTGCACTCGATCTTTTTCGGGTTTAATTCCCCAGCACCTTATTCTAGTTAGTTCATTATTAGAATCAATGACCTCTACAATCCAGTAGTCTTTACCCTTCTTGGTCTTTCTCGGAACGATCTTGCGAGGAATGAACCAACATACCTGCAATTCTTGGTCGAACTCTGAAATCGGTGGGATGAATTTATCTTGTAGCTTTTGAACTGTATCCGTGCTAATCACCAAGTTAATTGGGAACACGCCAGTAAGATCAGACTTAAATTGGATGATCTCCGACTCGCTAAAGTCTCCCTCTGGTCGATATAGTGCTAAATTCTCAGATAGCTTCTTCAGATTTTTAGGACGGTCTACAATGCACGCAGACCAGAAGTGTTTTCTACCAGTAAATCGGTCATCAACAATTTTGTCCAATGCTCCGCCGCGACACAAGGCGTCTAAAGACTTCTTATTCAGTTTTGAATACGTGATATTCTCGTTGAAAAGAAGATCCTCTGCGTTGTTAAACGGACGGTTTGCAAGAATCTGATCGATTGCTGCCATACCCAATCCCTTGATAGAGGTTAGCGGTTGAATTAATGTCTTACCATCTTTGCTAATCTCCCATACTGTACCGGACTTGTTAATATCTAACGGTGCGATATCGAACCCATACCGTTTAGCTATGTTGATAGCCTTTTCCTTCCTACTCTCTGGCTCTTTGTCTAAGAAGGCTGCCATCCACTCTGCGGGGTAGTAGTTCCACAACCACGCACACTGATATGAGATAATTGAATAGCTTACGGCATGCGATTTGTTGAAACCATAGCCAGAGAAGTATTCGAACTTATCCCACAGAGCCTGAGCTTCATCTTCTGCAATGTCCTTCCCGATACACCCCTTAATAAATTTATCATGGAGTGCTCCCTTGACTGAACCCTTACCTGTCCCCTTCTTAGTCAGCACCTTGCGAAGCATGTTGCCTTCGTCAAGGGTTAGACCACCGAGCTTGTGAGCCAACAGAGCGATTTGCTCCTGGAAGATAAGGAACCCATAGGTTTCTTCAGTGATCTCTCGTGAGTCTTCAGTAAGATAAGTAATGCGCTGAGGGTGTCCCTTAGCTTCTACGTAATCTGCATCCACACCAGCCGATAGCGGACCCGGGCGGAAGATAGAAGTGATAGCTGATACGTCAATGATATTATTTGGCTTCGCGCGCACACAAAATTGCTGAGCACCATGCTCTGTGAACTGAAAGACTCCTGCCCACCTTCCCGTATGGAAGACATTCTCATAGATGGCGGAATCATTCATGTCCAGTATATCTGGGTGAAGTATTCTCTCGTAGTAATCACGAACCTGCGCAAACGTCGGGCTCTCAACACCGTGGTGTCGCTGGAGAATGTGTTCGATACAACCTTCCATCATCTTGAGGGTGGAGAGTCCTAACAAGTCGAACTTGATGAACCCCATCGGCTCAAGGTGCCGAACGTTCTGCCCCTCTGCCCAAGGCGCTTGTCGCACACCGCCAGAGTTGATCAACGGCATATTAGAATCAAGATTCTCTGCGATGACTACGCCGCCGGCATGACGCGAGCATGATCTAACCTGCCCCACCAGACCCTCAACGTGTGTCTTGACCTCTGGGTGCTTGTTTAGATACGCCCGAAGAGAGGGGGAGAATTCCATGACCTCTTCCCATGTCGGCGCATATACGCCAGCCTTAACCCCATGTTTACGCTTTGCCTCGGGTGTTGCCTCACGGATCATAATAGCTGTGACTGTGTTGACCTCAGTGAAGGGGATATTATATAACTTTGAGATATCCTTAATTAAACTTTTGAGTTGCAGAGTATTCCAGTTAGAGATGGGTGCGACGCAATCTTCTCCCCACATTTCAACTAGTTTCTCCTTCAATGCCATGCTATCAGATACATCGTAATCAATATCTGGATAGTCTTTCGCATCTGAGCGTAGGAATCGAGAGAACAGCAAATCATATTTGATAGGATCAACCTGCGTAATGTTTAACGCGTATGCTACAAGGGATCCCGCAGCCGAGCCACGTCCTGGACCAGTCAACATCATATCCGTCGCGACGTCCACGATAGACTTCATGGTTAAAAAGTATTTAGAGAACCCGCGATCATCGATAACGTTTAGTTCTTGCCTTAATCGATCGATGTATTGCGGATTTTTATGAAATCCCTTTTCCTTTAGACCTTCAAGGGCATAGTTAACAAGCGCTTGAGCCGCGGTGAATCCCGCGGGCACAACGAATTCGGGTAGGCGGACCGTATTGTCAGGCAAAAACGATTCGATGCGGTCATGCGCGATTCGATACGTCTCCTCAATACTTTTCAAGACTACTGCATCATCGTATTCAAAGCCACCGCTTTCTGAATACTGCTTGTAGCTTTCCCAGATTTGATCACCGTTCTTCGGATACAATTCATATCCGATCTCTTCAACCCCAGCGGGAAGTTGCGATTCTTCCTCTGCCCAGGATGGTCTACCCTTTCCAAGCCATCCCAATCGCTTGTATAACTCACGGTCCTTCCAAGCATCGGGATTTGGATAGTGGCTGTCGGCTGTAGTGATCAAACTAACGCCCATCTTTTGTGCCGTCTGGATAACAAATTGATTCAGCTTATGCTGGTCTTCAATATTGTTCCATTGTATTTCTGCATACCAACGGTCACCAAATATTTCTACCATGCGTTCTGTAGTATCTTGCATGGCATTTAAAACTGCTTCTTCACCTTCTTCGCGGTTCTCCCAGTAGTCACCAGCATAGACCCCTCCAAGACAGGCGCTAGCGGCGATGATACCCTCGTTGTACTTCTTTAAAAGTCTATAGTCTATACGAGGGTACCTATAGAAATTCTCCGACTGGTAGCTCTCTGAGACCAGTTTAAACAGGTTCCTGAGTCCGGTCTGATTTTGAACCAACAGGACAAGGTGTCTCCGGCGGCGCAAAACATCTTGGGTCTTCTTGCTGGCGCCCTCATCTTCAACTGTCGCTCCGGAGGCTTTGGCTGCTTTAGCAGACCTAGCACGCTTCTTATCTTCCATCGCTCGGGTATACTCTTCCCGCCATTCCTCAACCGAGGGGATGAAGTAAGCTTCACATCCGAAGATCGGCTTGAATTCCTTACCTTCCTCCTTCATCTTCTTCGCGTGTAATACCTGATAGGCTAACCCGTTCATGTTTCCATGATCAGTTAACGCTAACGCATCACTACCGTTTTCATATGCGAAATCCATATGAGCATCGGGAAACCCAATTGCATCAAAAATAGAACCTGCTACGCTATGCGCGTGCAACCCCACGAACTTAATTTTAGAATCAGTGCGACTCATTTTGCCTCCTTAAGCTTTAAGCTTTATAAGGTATTTTAACATGTGTGTGTGGCTTTGTCAAGAACTCTGGTGGCTTTTTTATTATTTTATCTGATCCAAGAAAGCTTTTATAGCCTTCCCAGGTAGATAGATCAAAAAACCACTCTGGTTCATAACTATACGCGTCTTCTATGTTTAGCTTATTAAACACCACTGACAGGTCAAAATTCTTTGCTGTCCAGCGTTCTTCTATCGGTAAGCGCTTGCTGGGGTATTGCTCACCCTCTACTGTGTTGTAGAACTCTTTGGTTGTTTCCTTGTTGACATGCCGGCGGCAATGAATGTAATCTGCGCCGAACATGGTGAAGCAAAGAGGCATGTTATCCATGACGGTATGCCCATCGTGCCGCATTAGAAAATTGTTTGAGGGGTCAGAGATTGCTCGTCGGTGCTTGCGCAAATCATAGATATTATAAGCAGACATAGGGAAAGAAATAAAATATTTTTCGGGTACTACCCATTTAGAAATATGATTAGCTGTGCGCCAAGCAGCATAGATGCCAGCAAGGATAGACCATCCATATGAGTCACGGCGACCCACATCTTTGGGGTGAATAGGAACATAATAAATAGGTATCTCGCGCTGGTGTTCTGAACTTTCTCCATACTGTCTCCGATTTAAATAAACCGGATCGAGGACCCACTCACCTACCCTTTTGCGTACCATTGGAGATAGGTCCTGGTTGGCGACGATCCAAATAGTTTGGCAGCCAGCAATCGAGCACTCGAACACCGCCTTCTGGATCGCAGTAAAGGCTGCGTCGACCGGCATCAAGATCTCTGGTGTGTCAATGCCGAAGTCGGTCTTCAAGCCTGCAACCGGGATGATCCCGGCTAAATGGAGGTGTTTCACAGATGTCTCAGAAGTCTATCGTATCCCACGCAAGCCGGCGGTAGAGCTTCAAGCAAGCTTTCTTCGCTATCCTGCGGTACTTCAATATTGCTGGCTTGTGGCTCGGGGGCAGAGCGTCGCTCATTCTTTTGGCGAGCAATGCTAGATGTTCTAAATTTGTAATGCTTTGGTTTTCCATTCGGTCCGTATCCATTAAATTTTCCTTTCATTCCTAAACTTTCCATTTGATGAACAAGCTTGAAGCGAGCCATAGTTTCTGAGTAACTGAAGTCTCTGAGTTGCTCGCCCGTGAGCGTTGAGACAACGCATGCGTCTTTCACTGCGGTCGTCCCATCAATTCTATCTGACGGATAGAACCAAATTTCTCTCACCAAGTCATCATCAAACTCAATATAGTCAATGTCATGTTTGCCTCCACGATTGAAAGCTATCCAATCATAACACATGAACTGCGGCGGGTCAAGCGCTTTCTCTTTGACTATCCCAACTGATTGTTCATCTCCAAAGTAATAACACCGCTCAAAGTTGATCTCCGCTATCTTTGAATACTCATTTGAGCACACGAGCGACGATTCTGTCATACGCAACGTGTGGCATAGGTTGGAAAGAGGGAGTTGACCTTCCAAGCCCAGCAGGAAAAGGAGCCTTTCCCACAATAACTCTTTCGGGATTCCAACTTCCTTTTCTCCCTCAAACGTCGTTAAACTTTTAGTGGACATGGAAATCTTTAGACAAGACAAGTCTGTGCCAATTGGAAAGTGGTCAAAGCGAAACGGTCTGCGCTCTTGGGCAAAAAAAACTGGGTATTTGTTGGCAAATGCGAATAACAGGGCGTTTAATGAGCTACCAACCACGATGTGTGGGTGTTCATACTTCATCTTCGCAAACGTTGCTGCTTCCTACATAACCCGTCGCATCTTCTTGCTCGGCTTCTTCTAATAATACACGCAAATCTAAACCAGCGCAATCAATCTTGTTCTTGGAGATGTGATAGTGACTCACAAACCCTGAGAAGTCCCCGTATTTCACGTGTTGTTCATATTTTGTGGAGATGTTCCCAAACTGGCTTAGGGGTGCCTCGTAAGGAATACCGGTCGCAGTATGGATAGCACGCCAGAGCGCTTTAGCTGCACGGATCTGTGCTGGGTAGAACCCCAGGAAGGGATCCAGCTGATGTGCATGCACCCAAGCTGCTTCCACCATGGGTCGCTCTCCAAAGCCGTTCTTCTTATACCACTCTTGGTATTTGGGATAGTAGGCGTTGGAAATTTCTACTCCAACAGACGCGCGGTTTGCTCTCTCACTTCCGGCATGCCAGCACCCATGCTGCATATCTGTAGTCTGATAGATGGTGCCATCGTTATCAATTAGAAAGTGGACCGAGATGCCGCGGCGATCCAACACACTTTGGCATGATTTTGAACTTAAGCATACATCCCAATGGTTCACAAAATAGCGAATGGTTCGTTTAGGGCGACCGGTATAATCATAATAGGAACCCTTTCGAGAGGCTAAGCCGCCTCGCTCGGACCAGAGCACCATCTTATCCCATGCAATAGGATGAAATTCGCCGTTATATACAATATAGTTGGAGTACTGCGGATCTTCTGGCTTGTGTTCGTCTATGTCTGCTTGGCGCTCAGTCCAAAGGCGTCGATAGGTCATCGGTCCACACAAGCCATCGCGTGATAAGCCTCTATCTTCCTGCCACTTCTTAATAGCGCGGACTAGCTTATCATCAAAATATTTCTCGCCAAACCATGAGGGTTCCCACCCCAAATTTGCTGCAGAAGATTCGTTATAAAAGTTCTTATCAATGGGCATCTCGCAATGTCTCCCCTTTACCTACTTATTTAATTAGTCCTAAAACATAATTATCTAAGACCAGAGAGGCGTCCTCACCGTTGATTTCTACTTGTTCTACCATAGACTTGTCCACAAGAACTTGCACGCCAGGCGACAATTGCTCGGCAAAGCGGACCTCTGTGGACCAGGCTACTACCGAAGCTACGACGTGCCGCTCTTCGGTCGGTTTAAAATCTTGGGGCAACAGCACGCCTGTCGCTGTTTCATGGGGGCTTGGCTCCCCCAAATCAATGTGAAGATATCTGTTAAGTGGTTCAAACATATTATTATTTCCGGGTTAGTTGTTTTAAAGCTTGTTGTTCTAAACTGTGCATGAGTCATTAGTACAAAATTTAGTGCCGCTGCCGCCTTCACCAGTCTTAAAGCGCACTATAGGCTTAATCTGTCTAATCGCCTCTTCATACTGTTCTTCGGTAATAGACTCATAAGGCGCCTGATCATATCCGGTCTCCTCATATTTTAAGAAGGAGACTGCCTTTAGACGTGATTCGTACATTTCCAGGGCGTCTTTGATTTGAGAAGCTTCTTCAGGTTTGAACGTTACTGTTACTGATACTGAGTTGTCTGCCCAATAGTGCTGATACTGTGCCGCGATCTCCAATTGTTCCCACATAGACACACTGCGTTTACCTTTTTGGAAATGCGGCTCATGAACCGGGAATTCTACGCAGAGCGTATTAGGGGAATAGAGATCATCCTCCATCTTATAACCAGCTTCAGAGAGTTCATCAATTAATTTTGAATCTTTAGAGAACCTGATACGTCTAATATAGTACTCGTCTTCCGGGAAGTGGATCCCCGGCGTCGAACCGTTAAGCAGCGAGACTGTTCCTGATGGTTTAATTGACGTCATTCGGATAGACTTGGGGATGCATAGCCAGTTGGAATATTCTTCATCTAATTCTTTAACACGTGCGTATGCCTTGTCACACCATTCATACATCTGGCGGCGTCCGTGCTTGTTAAACGCTTGTACAACTCCCGACTGCGATAACCCAATACGCCGGTTCTTAAGCATCTTTGCGTTTGTTTCTGGCCAATGGGTGTTCGAGAGAGTAATTGTCTTGCCATAGAGGTATGCGATCTTTAGCGTACGCAGATAATCTTCTAAATCATCATGCTTTGCTGGGAAAGTCTCAACCAAGCAACACAACTCCGCATCTTCTAACTGCTGCTCGACACAAGGGTTGAACCCTGCGACGTTTATGTCATCTAAGCGCTCTCCATCTTTGAATCTTCCGCGGGTGCGCGCGTTATTAAGCCAAATATATCCAGGCTCTCCGTTCTTTTGGGACTGCGCGGCATGCCACGTGTAGTCCATACCCACCACCGCATTGAAGGAGTTGTTCGAACCCCAGCGATGGTGCATCAATTTTTCAGAATCGTTTTTCATTTCCAGGTATCGCTTGTCATCGTATCGCCCCATTGCTAACGCGGCTGAACGGCGCACGTTGCCGGCGACCACACATCTGCCGATCAGATTTTCGGTGTCTACGATGTCTACTGAACTAATCGGCTCGCCATGGCGATCGCTATAAAGCTCAGTTAAGTGTTTGTGTAATTCGATAAGTGGTTTGGCGCCAGATGAGGTGCCACCAAAGCCGTGGATCAGAGCCCCTTGGGGGCGAATGGATGAGTAATCGAACTTTGGAACTTTTCCACCGGTAAAGAATCCGTCAAGCAAAAGGTGTACTGAGTCAACCCAGCCTTCGCGAGAGTCGTCGATAACATGAATGTCGTTAGTGTAATGAGGTTCCTGCACGATGACAGTTCCGGCGCCTTCGGTGTCAAATCCAACGCCAATACCCACCATGAGGGCATCCATCATCCACGCAAACAAATAGCCACCTTTTGTAGATAAGTCGCGAGTTGATCTAAACGCACAATTAAATAAGCCTGCGGCGGTGCGCTCCTCAACAAATTTAGTGCCCATCATCCAGAGACCTCGACCGGGTGGCGTCCACTTCAAAGTAAACAGGCGCTCGTATGCGTCCTTCGCTGTCTTCTGTGCTTTGGCATCGTTCCATTCAAGCCCTAACAAAAAGACATGCTGCTTTTGCATGTTGAACATCCCCTCTACAACACGACGACATGTCTGCCACCACTCCTCGCTCCCAACCGCATCTGGCTCAAACTCGC
>TARA_R110002096_G_scaffold435788_2_pt1 | contig 10078 bp, 7 predicted proteins | sample TARA_R110002096 | Tara Oceans TARA_R110002096 (sample SAMEA4397295) | marine metagenome | biome: Polar Biome; feature: [DCM] deep chlorophyll maximum layer (ENVO:01000326); material: water (ENVO:00002006), including particulate matter (ENVO:01000060) such as... | depth 35 m
TAGTCACAATAAAACGCTTCTTCAAATTCCATAAAAAAGCGTCCATTAGAATAGATGAGTTCTAATCCATCAACATCTTTCAATATGTTTCTTAATTGACTAATCGTTACATTTTTTAAATTTTTTGCTTTTTGTGGCGTACTATCGGGCCATAGTGTTGTGTGAATTAATTCTGATGTTACTCCAATCATATTTTTTTGCTTGCTGCTAAAAAGGAGTAATAAAAAAAGCTGCCTAATTTTTGGACTAAAGAGATAAGAAATATCCTTTTTATCACGATCAATGACTTTGAAACTCCCAAATAATGAAGTGGAATTAGTTATTGTAATCTCCTTATTTGTCTCCTGGTCGCGTTTTAAAACTTTCTGAACCTGAACTTGAATGGCGTCCTTTTTTCTTTTTCTTTTTTTAACGATTAGATATGCAAACAATAAAAGACCTATAATTACTATGAGAATAACAAAGATTAGAATGGCATTAGAGCTTGATTTTGCTACAGGACTGTAGATGTTTTCTTTTGTAACCGGAGGGGCATTTAAAGAATAAATATTTATTTTACTAGAACCATCCTCTTTAAACTCTTGAGTGGTACAAAATAATTGGTTAGCTGATTTGTTGATATATAAGTTTGCATTAGTACGAATCTTTTCAGAATTCATGGGTATAGAATCGCCAAGAATTTGATGACTACCATCTTTTATTGAATATTCATACAATTGTAATGAGGTAGAAGGAATATATTCTGGGTAGCGTAACGCATAAAATGAGGAAGAACCTTTTGTGATAACTAAATTTCTCGCTGAAACCATGTTTAACTTTTCTTGCTCAATTTCCCAGAGCTTTTGTATTTTTTTTGTTAATAGGCTAACTTTGTAGCAATCGTAATAGTATGTTTTACCTATACTTTGATCGCCTGTTTTATTCCCTTGTCCACCAAATATTAAAATTTCATGTTTTGCAAGTTTTGCTAAACCAGAAAAAAACCTAGGAGAAATAGTATCTCCTGCAAATGTTAGTTGTTTCCATGTATTATTTTCAAAGTTGTATGCATTGAAATTATTTGTAAAACGCATATGCCCATAACCACCAAAAATCACTAATTCATTGTTTTTTGAGTTGAGGAAAGCGTTGTGATGATTCGATTCTGGAGATCGTTTGAGTAAGCTATTTGTTTGCCAGTAATACTGCGGGTCATTTAAATTAATAGATGCAATTGTAGCTTTTTCAGGCAAAACATCATATAACTCATACACATATAATTTATTCTCATACGAATCTAAAAAACTGGTTCCGAGCCTCATGGAGACGGGCATTTCATTTTTAAAACTATGAAAAGTACTTTTTCCAGTTTTAAAGTCATAAAAATTTAAAGTATCAGAATTTAGAAAGATAAACCTGTTATTGTTTTCATCAAAAGTAATAGATGTTACCTCTTTAAATGCTGTAGTATGCCTTAATTTCCAGTGATAAGATTCTTTAATTAACCAATTTGGGCGATTTACATTTCCATAAAGATTACCAGTAGAATCAAAAACATCATTCCCTTCACTTTCATTGAAATTAAAAATGTATTTATGATTTTTATTTTTAATACGAAGGTTTTTTAATGCCATGGAAGGCACATCGATAACACTTCCGTGTTTTCCAAAATAAATTTCAGGGATTATTTTGCTGCTAAATTCATTTTCATTGGATGAAAATACCTTATCATCAACTGTAAGGATTATTTTTTTTGCAGCTGCATTAAAATTTAAAGATATCTTAATCCATTTTCTTTCTCCAAAGTAACTCCTTTTTAAAGGAACCGTTACCAATGTCTTAACCCCATCAAGGTTAAGTTTAATTTCACCCGAATTTTCTGGTCTATTAACATATGCCAATGAATATGAAATAGAATTGTTTTTGTCTTTTATATGAAAAACATATCCAAATATTTCTGGATTGATAATAGATACATCAAACTCAACATTAAAATCATCTACAAACTTTGGTTGATTATGAGCAAATACTTTGTACGACGTTCTATTGATAATTGAACTATCACTGGAGTTAAAACGAATCCCTTGTGCTCTCCCCAAAAAGGGGAATGCTACAATACTTATAAATAATAATTTAATTAAAAATGTTCTCATTTAATTTATCTATGTCGAGATGTCATCAGAGTTTGTTAAGATAGCTAAAAATTTAATTAAGGTGATAAATTTTTCAATAAGAACTAACTACATTTGATATTTAATAATAGTAGACTTCAAGAATTTTGGCATGTACTGAGTTTAACTTTAAGCAGTTAAGTACAGCGGGCAACAAAATTGTTTCTCCCAGCTTTAGGGTATAAACATTCTCGTTAAAAGTAATATTAAATTCACCTTCCACACATATATATATTACAAAGGATTCTAAAGATGAATAATCCTTATCTAATGCTCCACTTAAAAATATAATATTGGTCTTAAAAAAAGGAACATGAACAAGTTTATTTGATTTGTTTTTTACAACTTCATATTCAGTTTTATAATTTTCATATACCTGATAATCTATGACATCAATTGCTAAATCATTATGAAGCTCTCTTTTTTCGCCTGTTTTGTCATCAATTCTATCATAATCATATATCCTATATGTAATATCTGATGTTTGTTGTATTTCGGCCAATAAAACACCAGCCCCTATGGCATGTACTCGCCCTGTTGGAATATAGAAAGTATCCCCAGTAGTAATGGTTTCGTGGTGCAAGGCTTCCAAAATAGTATTCTTGTTTAGATGATTCTTGTATGTGTCTTTATCAATTTTTGTATCAAAACCAATAATCAATTCAGCGCCTTTATCTGCTTGCATAATATACCACATTTCATTTTTACCAAATGAATTATGTCTTTTTTTAGCAATCTCATTATTAGGATGTACCTGAATAGATAGGGGTGTTTTTGCATCAATAAACTTTATTAACAATGGAAAATCTTCTCCAAATTGTTCGTAGACACGGTTTCCTACAAAACCTCCTCTATGCTTTTGGATAAGTTGTTTTAAAGTTTGTCCTTTTAAATTCCCTTCAGAGACCTTAGTTTCATTATCTTGTACATCTGAAATTTCCCAAGACTCCCCGATTTTAGCCTCGTTATAATCTTTATTAAGTAATGTTTTTAGTTTGTCTCCTCCCCATATACGGTAACTATAAATAGGTTCAAATTTTAAAGGATATAATTTCATAAATATTAAGTTTAAATCAAAGGACTGAATTGTTATCTATATAATTTTTTTATCAACTCTCAAACTATAACTTCAAAGATGACAAGATGATTTCCCCCATCACCTTATAATCAGCTACATTTGGATGAACTAAGTCATGAACAGCAGTGTATTAAGGAACTTTTATCCACCTTCAGAATCAGCCATTGAAGAGTAATAATCAACATAAGTTATACCGTTTTCAATGCAATATTTCTTTAAAATATTATTTAGCTTCACTACTTTTGGTGCTGGCTCAAGTCCTGGTGACCATAAGAAATCAATCGCAGGAAGCGTTGAACAAATGTATACAGAGATATTATTTGCGATAGCAATCTCTGCCATTGAGATTATATTTTCTATTGTTATTGCTCCCGTGTTTCCAGCAATATCATTTATTTCGCCCAATATCACAACACTTTTTGGTTTTAAATTAACAACATCAGACGTAAATTTTATAAGCATTTGTGGTGTAGTTTGGGCTCCAATTCCTCTGTTAATAAAAGGATTATTAATAAAAAAATCTTTGTTAAAATGACTACATTGCTCCGTAATTGAATTACCCATATAGACAGTACGATTCGGGTCGGATATCTTTTTTAATTCTTCATTGCTTTCTTGATACTTTTTCAAATATGCCCAATCCATTAAAGTTCCTCCTCTAGCAATGTGTATTTCTTGTACGTTAATTACCATTGTAATTGAAATAAATAAGAAAACTAAAGTTGTTTTATTGAAAATCATTGTTTTTTTGATTTAGAATGAATCCATTTTATAAAATCTTTTTCAGCAAATGCATTAGTCCAACTGCCATGACCAGTTTTTTCGTATAAAGTCATTTTAGGACTGCCGCCTGAAACTATAATTGCTCTTGCCATTTCCAATGAATGTTTTGGACTAACCACTTTATCATCGGAACCGTGAAAAATCCAAATAGGGACTTTGTCAGCGTATAAGTTAGCTAACTTTTTACTTCCATTGCCACAAATAGGGGTTGCAGCTGCAAACATATTTGGTCTTCTATATAATATTTCAAAAGTCCCCATGCCACCCATAGATAAACCACTTACATAAATTTTTTGTTTGTTAACCTGTTTTTTTTCTATGAATTCATCCATCAACTTTATAACTAGTCCTAGACTTTTATTAGGCGTTGTGATTTTATTATCGAAAGTTTCATTCCATGTATCGGATTTTAAACTTGGCCATCTGTCATTTTCTGAACATTGAGGAAATATTACCCAAGAATTATTTTTTTCTCTATTTTCTTTTTTTAAAAATAGTTTTCCACCGTGTGTTAGTTGAGAAATATTATCGTTTCCTCTTTCTCCTGCCCCGTGTAAAAATAAATGAACAGGATACTGTTTGTTAGGGTCGTAATTTAAAGGCTTTAGAATTCTGTAATTAAGCGTATCGTTTTCAAAAATAAAAGTCTCTTTTTCATACAATTCAAGATTTTGACAATTTAAATTGCCAATCAGTAAAAGCAAAAATAGAAGTGTAAAATATTTCAATTTAATATTTATTGGTTTTAAATAATTGTTTTAAAAAGTTAGCCCTTATTGTTATTTATATAAGTTTTTTTTGTGAACTCTCAGACCATACCAAGCAATATAAAGAAAACAGAACAATGGTAATATAAATGAAAAGTTAACTTCTGAAACACCCATAATTTTGGTGTCTGCAACACCATTACCACCTGCATCTATAATCATCCCTTGTAATTTTGGCATTAATGCACCTCCTACAATAGCCATTACTAATCCTGCAGAACCGACTTTAGATTGCTCTTCTGTTAAACCACCTAATGCAATACCATAGATAGTTGGAAACATTAAGGACATAAAAAAGGAAACACCGACCAAACAATACAATCCAACTATTCCTTGAATAAAAATGGTCCCTGCAACACAGGCAATAGCAAATATGGCAAAATACATTAATAGTTTTCCTGAACTCATAAATCGCAGTAAATAAGTTCCAATGGCTCGACCAACAATAAACAGCCCAAATGCTACCAATTGGTATGTGCCAGCAGTAACATTATCAATACCTATACCTTCTGCGTATTGATAAATGTAGGTCCAACACATAATTTGAGCGCCTACGTATAAAATTTGAGATAATACTCCTAAAATATATTTTGTGTTTTTAGCTAATGTTGCAAAAGTATCTCGAATACTAGGCATACTATCTTCTTCTTTAGATTGAGGCATTTTACTAACTACAAACAATACAAAAATCCCAATAAGTACTAAGCCTAAAATTACATACGGGTTGCGAATAACCATTAAGTCTGCCGTTTTAATTGCAATTTTAGAAGCTTCGTCTAAAGCACTAAAATTTGAAATATCATCAGATTGCAAATTCTTTAAAACAAATTGTTGTGCAACTATTAATCCTGCGATTAAACCTACTGGGTTAAACGCTTGTGCTAAATTTAAGCGCTGTGTTGCTGTTTCTTTTGCACCCATAGCCAATATATAAGGATTCGCTGCAGTTTCCAAAAAAGCTAAGCCAAAGGTTAAAATGTATAATCCAACACAGAAAAACATAAAACTCTCTGATTGAGCAGCAGGATAAAATAACAATGCTCCAGTAGCATATAATGCTAAACCTATTAAAATACCAACTTTATATGAATACTTTCGCATAAACATAGCTGCTGGCAATGCCATACAAAAATAACCGCCATAAAAAGCCATTTGCACCCAAGCCGCTTGAGAATTTGAAAGCTCTAATACTTTTTTAAATGCTTGAACCATAGGGTCTGTTACAGCATTAGCAAAACCCCAAAGGGCAAATAAAGAGGTTACTAAAATAAAAGGGATTAACACCTTTTTTGATACAACTATAGGTTTTGAATTACTCATTTTTTGTTTAATTTATGTAATTGAATAGGACAATGTTTAATCTACTCATGTTTTAGACTAACCATTTTCTACAAATTTATTTTGGCTTATTAAAAGTTTTATAAATTAATAATCATGATTTTTTTTTCTAACCTACTTTTTTCAGCAATGAATCCCATTAAATGGCTTTCAATTGATGCATCAAGGGTTGAACTAAGCACAGTTGAATCTTTTGTTTTTACTGCGCGAATCCAGTCAGTTACTAAAGCCCAGTCACCACCACCGTGACCACTATTTTCGTAGTGCTCAACATCCTTAACAGTAATGTCCCATTTGGTTTGTTTCCCTGTTAAGAAATCTGTATGCGTAAATTCATTCATATCACCAACCACATCGCCTAAAGAGCCCATAACGCGAGTCCTTCTTCCATGGTAGGATGTAAAAGCCTCCATAGAAAAGTTGACAGTAACTCCATCTTCAAATTCCATTGAAGTTACATAGTGATCTGGTTGATCGTTTTCCATCTTGTAAACACAACGGCCATAATTGGTTTTTGCCAATTGCTCTAAAATAAAATCACCATGTTTTGATTCGTCCTCAGGTAAATCGAAAACATAGGTTCTTTGTCGATCTCTATGATAAATTTTTAGTGCAGAATATGGACAACTTGATTCTACAGCGCATCCATCGGCACATCTCGCGGTACTTCCATCAGGAGCATTTTCTGATCTAAACCACTTTAATCCACCAAAGGCAGAAATAGCCTCACATTTTTTTCCAACTATCCATCTTAAAATATCAAGGTCGTGGCATGACTTGGCTAGAATAATTGGTGTGGTTTTCTTTGAGTTATGCCAATTACCTCGTACATAAGAGTGCGACATGTGGATATGCTCAATTGGTTCCATATGTTGTATGCTAATTATATCACCAAGAACACCAGAATCCATTAATCTTTTGAGATTAATAAAATAGGGGGCGTAACGCAATACATGGCAAACAGCTACGATATTGCCATTTTTCTTTTGTAGTGCCAAAATATCTCTACACTCTTGTTCGGTTGGAGCAATTGGTTTTTCAAGCAAAATATCATATCCCATTTTAAGGGCTTTCATACAAGGGCCATAGTGCAAGTCATCTGGAGTTGTAATAATTATAGCATCCGCAAATTTGGGTTGTTTAAAAACATGTTCCCAAGTATCAAACCTGTTCTTGTGTGAGATATTATGCTTCTTCGCATACCTTTCGTTTCTAATTTCAATAGGTTCTGCAACACCTATAATATTTAATTCATTTGGAAATTCAACCGCATAATTACCATATACATTACCACGCGAACCCGCTCCTAGAGTAATTGCAGTAACTGGGTCTTTTATGTCCTTATTACCAATAGGCCTTACAGGTGCAGATTTGCCAATCATGGAAATATTAGCTAAACCGAATAACGGCCCTGCTAAGATTGGTGATCCTACTGCAGCCAATATATTTACTATTGCCTGTTTTCGGCTTATTTTTTTTCCCATGTTATTCTTTTTATTAATTATTTGATTCTTTTTCTCAATTACATTTTGAATATTGTCAAGAAAAATCGGAATTAATGATTTATTGCTTCTCCAATGCCACTTGGTATTCTTATGTTTTCAACGATTTCTTGAACCATCTTTGGAGGTGCTGGAGTAAATCTTGAAACGACAATAGACACCATAAAATTTATAATCATAGCTACTGTACCAAATCCTTCTGGTGAGATACCAAACCACCAATCAGATTCCATTCCGCCTCCAAACCAATCGAATTTGAATTTCGTCATATAAAATAACATGAGTAAAATGCCTATTACCATACCTGCTATAGCACCCTCTTTATTCATTCGTTTACTGAAAATCCCTAAAATGATAGCAGGAAAAAATGAAGCTGCTGCTAGTCCAAAAGCCAATGCTACTGTTGCGGCTACAAAATCTGGTGGGTTGATTCCAAAATAACCCGCTACACATACGGCAACGACTGCAGATAAGCGGGCTGCTACTAATTCACCTTTTTCTGATATCTCTGGTTTTATCATTTTTTTAATTAAATCATGAGATACTGAAGCTGAAATAACTAATAATAGCCCTGCCGCTGTTGATAAAGCTGCTGCTAGTGCTCCTGCAGCGACTAAAGCGATGACCCAGTTTGGTAAGTTTGCAATCTCTGGATTGGCCAATACTATGATGTCTTTGTCTACAATGAGTTCATTTTTTAATTCATCGGCAACATACTGTACGCGGCCGTCCTTATTTTTATCATTAAAAGTTATCAAACCTGTTGTTTCCCAGTTAGAAAACCACTCAGGAAGATCCTCATGCTTTTGATTACTTACTGTTTCTATCATATTGGTTCTTGCAAAAACTGCAATAGCCGGTGCAGCTGTATACAAAATAGCTATAAACAGTAATGCCCAACCTGCTGATTTACGGGCATCACTAACCTTCTTCACTGTGAAAAATCTAACAATTACATGAGGTAAACCCGCTGTTCCAGCCATTAATGCCGCAGTAATAAAGAACACATCCATGATAGATTTACTACCCGATGTATATTCATGAAACCCTAACTCTCTATGCAATCCATCTAGTTTATCTAGTAAATAGATGCCGTCATCTACTTTTCCACCAAAACCAAATTGTGGGATAGGATTTCCAGTCATTTGTATAGAAATAAAAATAGCTGGTACCATAAAGGCAAAAATTAATACACAGTATTGTGCTACTTGTGTATAGGTAATGCCTTTCATACCGCCAAGAACAGCATAGAAGAGTACAATAATCATCCCAATGATGACCCCCGTATTGATATCAACTTCTAAAAACCTTGAAAAGACTAAACCTACACCACGCATTTGTCCTGCTACATAAGTAAATGATATTAGTAAGGCGCAAACAACAGCAACACTTCTAGCGACGTTAGAATAGTAACGATCTCCTATAAAATCCGAGACAGTAAACTTTCCAAATTTTCTAAGATAAGGCGCTAATAGTAATGCTAACAATACATAACCACCTGTCCAACCCATTAAATATACCGAACCGTCATAACCACTAAACGAAATTAAACCTGCCATAGAAATAAAGGAAGCAGCACTCATCCAATCGGCTGCTGTGGCTAAGCCATTAGCTAGAGGAGATACGCCACCTCCAGCTACATAAAAATCTTTAGTTGACCCAGCTCTTGACCAAATGGCAATGCCTATATAGAGTGTAAATGTGATTCCTACTAGAATCCAAGTCCATGTTTGTATATCCATATTTATGTGTCTAAATTATATTTTTTATCGAGTTTATTCATCAATCTTATATAGACTATAATTAAGACCACAAAAACATAAATGGATCCTTGTTGGGCAAACCAAAAGCCTAATTTAAAACCTCCTAATTTAATTGTATTGAGTTCTTCTGCCCAAAGGATTCCAAAGCCGAAGGAAACTATAAACCATATTAATAATAGTATAGCTAAGTATTTAAGATTTTCTTTCCAATATTTTTTATGATTTTTCATTTGATGTTTTTAACAACTTATTTTTTTAAAACAAAAATTAGTTTGAAATAAATATATGTGACAAAGGTTAATATTCCACTTAATTGGAAATTAGTCAAGACTTAATTTTGGAAATTATTTATTAATCGATATTGATGAAATGTCTATTTATATAAGAATCAGGCGGTAAACCCATCTACTTTTATTTAACATACTAGGCTATTGTATTTCATAAAGAATTTAGAATCACATACGTAAGCCAACACTGGATATTCAAGAGAAGCTATTTTGATAATTATCACTAAACGCACAAGAATAAAAATTTGTATTAATCCATTCAGCACATTTCCCTGTATTACGCGAAAAGCTACATTCCGAGAAAAGAGCTTCTTTAACAAAGGTCTTGGACATAATCCACACTTTTGACTTTCCATTACGTTAACCCTTTCCGCTCTGCTGGAAAGGAACACTTCATTCCTAGTAAAAAG
>TARA_R110002096_G_scaffold117210_2_pt1 | contig 10077 bp, 11 predicted proteins | sample TARA_R110002096 | Tara Oceans TARA_R110002096 (sample SAMEA4397295) | marine metagenome | biome: Polar Biome; feature: [DCM] deep chlorophyll maximum layer (ENVO:01000326); material: water (ENVO:00002006), including particulate matter (ENVO:01000060) such as... | depth 35 m
TGCTTCGATTAGAATTCAACTTTCTTAAAGGCCATTTTTTCATTTTCATAATATACTTTTGTTTTAACTTTTTCATCTTGCATTGATTATTTCATACGATCTGCATAGTGCTTCTTCGTTAAAACTTTGAGTAATTCCCGCTCCAAAATAAGTTCGCCGATGCCTGATTTGGATTGATTTTCTCCGAGTAAGTTTCTAACTTTTTGCTCTCCTATGTCGATTGAGTAGAGAATTGAGAAGAATTTTCCAGCATCTTGTCGCAAGAGTTGTTCGCAAATGAGGTTGACTTCATTCAAAACTGTTTCATAGGAACTCAGTCGCGTTTTATCTATTTCAAAGTAAATCCCGTGCAATTGAAAATCCTTTTGCATTTGCAAAACGGTTGCTTCCAAATAATCCAGATTCGTTTTGGCAAGCTCAATGTCTTTTTGTTTGATTAAACTCATTTTTTGGCTCCCTCAATTATTTCAGCAACAATATCTGGATCTAGTAAAGTACTTGTATCGCCAAGTTTATCAACTTCTCCTTCAGCTATTTTTCTCAAAATTCTTCGCATAATTTTTCCAGATCTGGTTTTGGGTAATCCACTTACGAATTGAATTTTTTCAGGTCTGGCAATTTTACCGATATGCTTAACTGTGGAAGCAGTAATTTCTTCTTTTTTCTCCTCTTCGTTGCTTACTGCTTGTTCGCAAACTACAAACGCATAAATCCCCTGTCCTTTCACTTCATGTGGATAGCCCACCACTGCCGATTCAACAACACTGGGGTTGGAATTAATGGCATCTTCAATTTCTGCCGTTCCGAAACGATGTCCACTTACATTAATCACATCATCTACTCTTCCGATGATGCGGTACATTCCATCCTGATCTCGCTTAGCACCATCACCTGTGAAATAGTGGTTTTTATAAGCTGAAAAATAGGTGATTCTACAGCGCTCATGGTCGCCGTATGTTGTTCTCAAAATGGAAGGCCAGGGATATTTAATGCATAAATAGCCTTCTTTGTGCGCTTCTGTAATTTCTTTTCCTTCTTGATCTAGTAAAACGGGTTGAATTCCCGGCAAGGGATAACCAGCATACGATGCTTTCATTGGGCTGAGGTTTCCTAAACCAGAGAGCATAATGCCACCAGTTTCTGTTTGCCACCATGTATCTACAATGGGGCATTTTTCATTGCCAATGTGTTTGTAATACCACTGCCAAGCTTCTTCATTAATGGGTTCGCCAACCGTTCCAAGCACTTTTAGGCTTTCTAAATTATGAGCTGAAACGAATTTTTCGCCATGCGCCATGAGTGAGCGAATGGCTGTTGGTGCCGTATAAAATTGATTGACTTTGTGTTTTTCGCAGATTTGCCAAAACCTTCCAGCATCGGGGTAGGTGGGAATCCCTTCAAACATAACCGAAGTGGCGCCTGAAAGTAAAGGTCCGTAAACGATGTAACTGTGGCCGGTAATCCAACCAATGTCGGCTGTGCACCAATACACGTCGTTTTCTTCAACTTGAAATACATTTTGAAAGGAGTAAGCGGTGTACACCATGTAGCCTCCGTGGGTGTGAACCACTCCTTTTGGCTTTCCGGTAGATCCGGAAGTGTATAAAATAAACAACATGTCTTCTGCATTCATGCTTTCTGCCGGAAAGGTTTTTTCCATGCCCTCAATGGCTGAATTCCACCAGATATCTCTGCCGGCTTTCATGGTTGTTTGGCTGTTTAAATTATTGAAAACAATCACATTTTCAACAGATTGGCAGCTTTCTAACGCTTCATCAACTACTGGTTTTAAAGGCATTTGTTTGGCACCCCGCTTAAGTCCGTCGGCGGTGATGATCATTTTTGCTTGGGCATCATTTATCCTGTCTGCCATGGCAGCGGCGCTAAAGCCGGCAAAAACCACGGAATGAATGGCGCCTACCCGAGCGCATGCCAAACAAGCAATTGCCAATTCTGGCACCATTGGCATGTATAAAACAATGCGATCGCCTTTTTGAATGTTTTGGGCTTTCAATGCATTGGAAAACAGGCAAACTTCCTCGTATAATTCTCTGTAAGTATACGTTTTCACAGTATCATTTGGGTTATTTGGTTCCCAAATTAAAGCCAATTTATCGCCCTTGTCATTTAGGTGCCGATCCAAGACATTTTCAGTAATGTTGAGCATACCGTCTTTGAACCATTGGATGTCTGGCTCTACGAAATTCCAATCACAAACTTTGGTGTAGGGCTTTTTCCATACAAAAGTCTGTGCAATTTCATCCCAAAATTTCTCTGGATTTTCAACGCTCTCTTTGTATTTTTTGCGGTAGGCTTCAAATGATTTTATTCTTAAATCCATAGGCTTCGATTAAAAAACCAAGTTAAGAGAAATGAATAAGAAATGAAATTGGATTTTAGAAAAATTGGTTTTTGGTGAGATTGTGATTTTATTAAAGAGATTGTATTTAATAAGCCTCCACCGCAATCAAATTCACCGCTCTTTCTTTAAAATCGCTAAAATCTGAGCCATTCAGCCAAGTCAGTTCTTCTTCTCGGTTTAAGATCAAAGGCATTCTTTTTTTAGTATTGTGAATTTTTGCCATCAGATCATTGGCTGCTGTGGTTATTATGCTGTAGGATTTTATAATTTCTCCTGTTGTTTTGTTGGTCCACTCTGCCCAAATGCCCCCAAAAGCAAAGAGTTCATCGTCGGCTTTGCTAATTTCATATTTCTGTTTGTTTTTTCCTTTTGGGTCGAGCCACTGCCATTCCCAAAAGCTGTTGGCAATAATTAAACAGCGCTTATTCACAGAATTTCTAAAGGAAGGTTTTTCAGTTAAGGTTTCAATTTTGGCATTCAAGGCATATTTCTGAATGCTTTTGTCCTTTGCCCAAAAAGGAATTAAGCCCCAATTAATTGGCTGTATGAGTTGAGGTTTTTCATCTAAGATAACCGGTGTTTGAGGAAAAGAAAATCCATTGAAATGAGCCGGAGTTAATAATTCTCCTTGCTTATATTCCGCTTGAAAGCGTTCACTTACCTTTTCAGCAGTTTGGTGGAAGTTAAAATGAAAACACATGGAAGAAAAGTAAGGAAAATGTTGATAGTTATAAGATTTAAATACATCAAATTTCTGCTAACTTTAGCTTTTATTAAAGGGGTGTCTTTTTCACCATAACGTTACAAAAATGAATAAGAAGTGGATTTGGATCAATGCAATTTTGCTTGCGGCAATAATTTATTTGAAGTATTTAAATGCTTTCACCGGCAGCTACATTGCATCACATAATCTTCTTGGCGCAACTTCTACTTTTTTTGTATTTTACATGACCATTGTATTGCTATCGAATATTGTAAAGTTAATCTATTCCAAAAAGTATAAAATCCCCAAAAACCAAACGAACAATGTTTATTTTGGAGTGGATAATATTGCGCGCTTTACAGCCACCGTTGGGTTTTTTCTGTATTTATTAAGTGTGTTTGGGATAAATCCTAAAGACTTTATTACCTCACTTACCATTGTTGCGGCGGCGATTGCTATTTTAACGAAAGAGTTTATTGTGGATTATATGAGTGGCTTATACCTCAGTTTCTCAAATACTTTTGAAATTAGCGACTATGTGAAAATTGGGGATCAAAAAGGAAAGATTGTAGAAATAAACATGCTGAAAGTTAAGTTGTTAAATGATGATGATGATTTGGTGATCATTCCCAACTCAAAGGTACATTACAATGAAATTATCAACTACACAAAGAGAGATGTGAGGTTGATGAACATTGATTTTCAAATTGCGCTGAAGTACATCAACAATATTGAGCAGTTGGAAAGAGAAATCATTGCTTCTCTAAGAAGTTTTGAGCAGTACATTGAACCCAAATCGTATAACTTGAAAGTGGTAGAAATGAAAATGGATCATTTAGACTGCAAATTTCAGTATACCTTGATTTTAGCGGATATGGACATGCAGCGTAAAATTAGAAAGAAGACGATTAGAGAAGTGTTTAACTTTATCTCAAGCATGAAAGAACATACTGAAAAGCAAGAACCAAAGAATAATTGAAGATCATGAACATGAACATCCTCTAAAGTTCCAAACTTTGAAGGATGTTCAACTCAAATTTTAACTAAGTTTATGGTGGTTGATAATCAAAACTAAACACAAAATAGTTTAAATGGAAAACAAGTATTCAATTCTTGAACCCGATTCTTTTTATCATGTCTACAATCGAGCCAATGGAGATGAAATAATGTTCCGAACAGATGAGAATTATCATTTTTTTCTACGGCAATACATGAAGTATATTCAACCATTTGTTGATACATATTGCTATTGTCTTATGCCAAATCATTTTCATTTATTCAAATAAAAAATGAGCAATCGCTAAAAGACCTGCCAGGTTTTCAAAACCTGGCAGATCTTAATAATAAAAAGCTATCAAACTTCATTTCAAAGCAGTTCAGCAATTTATTTAATTCCTACACCAAAGCATTCAACAAAATGTACAAAAGAAAAGGCAGCCTTTTTATGAAGCCTTTTAAACGAAAAAAGATTGAAGATGAAGCTTACTTAAAAAAACTGATTCATTATATTCATCACAATCCTGTTGAAGCAGCTTTGGTTAAATTGCCAGTTGATTGGAAGTATTCATCTTATCAAACCATTATTTCATCTTATCAAACCTCAATAAAACGAAATGAAGTAGTAGCAATTTTTGAAGACATACAAAATTTTATATATTGCCATAAAATGACATCAACTATTAACTTATAGTTGAAACATCTTCCAAAGTATAGAACAATGAAGGATGTTCAATACTTGAAATGTGGCGGGAAAAAGCGTTCTTTTGCACTTTAATATTTTTTGGCAAAAAGCATGAAAAGAACGGAAATCAAATCGCTGCTAAGTGGCGAAAACAAAGACATTGAGGTTTTAGTGAAAGGATGGGTGCGCACCAAAAGAGGCAGTAAAAATGTTTCCTTTGTGGCATTAAATGATGGAAGTACAATTCACAACCTACAGTTGGTTATTGATAACGAACAATTCAATTCAGATTTAATTGAAAAAATTACTACTGGAGCATGCATTGCTGCAAGCGGAAAGTTAGTTGCCTCTCAAGGCAGCGGACAGGCAGTTGAATTAGAATGCCAAAATATTGAAGTATTGGGAACCGCTCATCCTGATGAGTATCCCTTGCAACCAAAAAAACACTCCCTCGAGTTTTTAAGAGAAATTGCACACCTTCGCTTCAGAACGAATACCTTTAGTGCAGTAAGTAGAATTCGCCATGCCATGATTTTTGGAATTCACCATTATTTTAACAGCAAAGGATTTTACAACATTCACACGCCTATCATTACAGGATCAGATGCGGAAGGTGCCGGCGAAACTTTCAAAGTCACCAACTTTGATTTAAAACAAATTCCATTAAATGCAGCCGGAGAAGTTGATTTTAAACAAGACTTTTTTGGAAAAGAAACCAATTTAACTGTTTCAGGTCAGTTGGAAGGCGAGCTTGCTGCCATGGCTTTGGGAAAAATTTATACTTTCGGTCCAACTTTTAGAGCGGAAAATTCAAATACTACCAGGCATCTCGCAGAATTTTGGATGATTGAGCCAGAAGTGGCTTTTGCTGATTTAGATGAAAACATGGATTTGGGGGAAGACTTACTTCGCTTTTTAATCAAATATGCCTTAGAGCAATGCCCAGATGATTTGGCTTTTTTAGATCAACGACTTGCCGATGAAGAAAAATTAAAAAAACAAGAAGATCGTTCGCCAATGGGCTTAATTGAGCGACTGAACTTTGTGGCTGAAAACGATTTTGTTCGAATTACATATACCGAAGCAATCGACATTCTCAAAAACTCCAAGCCGAATAAAAAGAAAAAGTTCAATTACCTGATTGAATCTTGGGGAGCAGATTTGCAATCGGAGCACGAGCGCTTTTTAGTTGAAAAACATTTTCAAAAGCCAGTGATTATTTATGATTATCCCAAAGATATCAAAGCATTTTACATGCGCCAAAATGAAGATGGAAAAACGGTGAAGGCCATGGACATTTTATTTCCGGGAATTGGCGAAATTGTGGGAGGTTCGCAAAGAGAAGAACGTCTTGAACAGTTGCAAACCAGAATGCGAGAGATGAATATTCCTGAAGAAGAACTTTGGTGGTACTTGGATTTAAGAAAATTTGGAACTGCTCCACACAGTGGCTTTGGACTTGGTTTTGAGCGTTTAATCTTGTTTGTAAGTGGCATGAGCAACATACGAGATGTGATCCCTTTTCCCCGAACACCAAAAAATGCAGCATTTTAATTTTTGCTAATAGGAAAACGCTAATTTTATAGGGAAAGAAAAGCCATGCTAAAACAGTCGCTCCAGCAGAAATTAATGCAAAAGTTGTCACCACAACAAATTCAGCTAATGAAGTTGTTGCAGTTGCCAACCGTGGCTTTGGAGCAGCGCATCAAAGAAGAATTGGAAAGCAATCCCGCCTTGGATGAAGGCAAGGAAAATGAGGATGCTAACGAGGAAGAAGAGCGTTACGAAGAGCGAGATGACAGCAATGAGGAGTTCGAAGAATTCGACTTTTCAGATTACATGGACGATGAAACTCCCGACTATAAATACAAAGTTCAGAACAAGGGTAGAGACGATGATGAAAAGGACATTCCTTACAGCGGCGGAACCACCTTTCACGAGCGTTTGACCAGTCAAATTGGCTTACAAAATATCAGCGAAAAAGAGGAAGTAATTGCCGAGCATTTAATCGGAAGCTTAGACGATTCAGGATATTTGAGAAGGGACCTCACTGCCATTGAAGATGATTTGGCTTTTCGAAAAAACATCATGGCAACACAGGCAGAAATTGAAAAAGTACTTCGTATTATTCAAGACATGGACCCTGCAGGAGTTGGCGCTAGAGATTTACAAGAATGCTTGTTGCTGCAAATAAAAAGAAAAACTCAAAATACGCTCACTAAAAAGATTGCCATTGAAATTTTAGAAAACTACTTCAATGAGTTCACTAAAAAGCACTACACAAAGATCATTGAGCGCTTAGAAATTGAAGAAGCAGATTTAAAAATTGCCATTGAAGAAATTTTAAAACTCAATCCTAAACCGGGAAACTCGCTGAATACTTCAGGAAAATCCGTGCAAGTGGTTGTGCCAGACTTTAATTTAAGCATTGACGATGGAGAAATTAGCATCAGTTTAAATGGTAGAAATGCTCCTCAATTGCATGTGAGCAATGAGTACAGAGGCATGATTGATCATTATCAAAAATCAAAACAGAAAAACAAAGCCGACAAGGAAGCGCTCACTTTTGTGAAACAAAAATTGGATTCTGCTAAATGGTTCATTGAAGCAATTCAGCAAAGGCAAAATACCTTAATTCAAACAATGAAAGCCATTGTTGAATACCAAAAACCCTACTTTTTGGAAGGCGATGAAACCAAATTGAAACCCATGATTCTGAAAGACATAGCTGAAAGAATTCACATGGATATTTCAACTGTTTCTCGGGTGGTGAACAGCAAATACGTTTCAACACCTTATGGCACTTTTCTGCTAAAATCCTTTTTTTCAGAATCACTTTCTACTGACGATGGAGATGAGGTGAGTACACGAGAAGTGAAAAAGATTTTGATGGACATTATCGAATCTGAAAACAAAAAGAAACCTTACACAGACGATAAGTTATCTCAAATGCTTCAAGAGAAAAAATACCACATTGCCCGAAGAACCATTGCCAAATATAGAGAACAGCTCAACATTCCAGTTGCTCGCTTAAGAAAGGAGCTCTAGAATGAAGCGCTTTGCCACTTTTCTGTCTTACCTTTTACATCCCATTTTATCTCCTTTAATCAGTATTTACATACTCTTTCACCTGCCCATTTACCAAAACTACCGACTTTCAGAAGAGTATTTCAATTTTATTTACCTGGTTATTCTCATCAACCTTATTCTCATTCCCTTGACTGTTTCTTTTTATTTGAAAGACAAAGGATACATTGCTTCATTAAAAATGGAAACCACAAAAGAGCGTAGAATTCCTTTTTTAGTGAGTTCTGTGCTTTACGTCATCACTTTTTTTGTTTTTCAAACCATTGGCTTTCCCGAAATCTACCTTCAAATATTTATGGCAGCCACTTGGGTTGTTTTAATTTTAAGCGTGCTTAGTTTTTTCAATGTAAAATGGAGTGCTCACCTAAGCGCAATGGGCGGATTGCTTGGTATGTTAATCGTGGTTACTCAAACCTACAACCTCAACCTCACAGTAATTTTAATCTTTTTTATTCTGCTTTCAGGGGCATTGGCTTCCGCTAGATTAGTTCTCAATGCGCACACTCAAAAAGAGTTGTTATTCGGCTTTAGCTTGGGCTTAGTTGCACAACTGATCTTGTTGATTTAACATTCTACAACAAGGGATGAAAAGCATCTTCAATGTGTTCTATACTTGTCTCATTACTAAGAATTAAGACAGAAACTACATCAAACCTGCATTCAAAGTCAATTTCTTTTTCTTGAATATAGGCATCTGCGGCTCTTACAATGTGTTTCTGTTTTCCAATGGTGACCGCTTCTTTTGGACTTTCAAATTCTTCAGAAGTGCGTGTTTTCACCTCAACTATTACAATGAAATTATCTTTTTGAGTGATGAGGTCAATTTCAGCTTTTTTATACCGCCAATTGACTTCAAGAATTTTGTAGCCTTTCTTTTTTAAATATTCAAAAGCGATGGCTTCGCCCTTTTTACCAATTAAATTGTGTTCAGCCATTTGTTTTGAGTTGTACCAACTTTTCCTTTACAGACAAATCATATTGTCGGTTGAGAACAATGGCCTGGTTATTTTCAATGTGTCCTGCGGGAAGTCCAAAAATTATAGGAATGCCCAAGTCAAGGGTGTTCTCTAAAATAATTTCTTCTGCAGTTTTACCGTATGGAACGGCATTGTCATTCATGTCACTCATTCCACCAACTAAAATGGCTTTGCATCCTTCAAACAATCCTGAGCGTTTTAAATTCATCATCATGCGATCGATGTGGTATAAATATTCATCTAGGTCTTCCATGAAAAGCATTTTTCCCTTGGTACTTAACTGAGATTTTGAGCCGCTTAAGGAATACAAAATGGAAAGATTACCACCAATTATTGGAGCATTAATGGGTGCTTTTGGTAAAATGGAATGTTCGGTAGCATTAAATTCTATGTCGCAATTCTCTCCAAACAAGGCTGCTTTTAAACTAAGAGTTGCAGCGTTTTCTCCGCTTTTTGGAAAATTGATCGGCATGGTAGCATGCAGGGTTTCCAATCCGAAATTTTGGTTGATGTGGGCATGTAGCACCGTCACATCGCTGTAGCCAACAATCCACTTTGGAGAAGTTAGAAATGCACTAAAATCCAATTGATCAATTAATTGTACAGTGCCATATCCTCCTCTAGCACAAATTATTGCTTTGCATTTCGGATCATGCAATGCGTTTTGCAAATCTTCTAAACGTGCTGCTTTTGTTCCCGAAAATTGATGGTCTTCGCCAAAGAGGTTTTTTCCCAACTCAACCTTTAAACCCCAAGATTCTAACAAGGAAATTGCAGGCGCTAACTCTTGCTGAGAGATTTTTCTTGCGGTGCTGATAAGGTGTATGGTGTCTCCTTTTGAAAGGGAAGGGATTTGTTGCATCTTCCAAAGATAATCTTCAAAAAGATAAAACTATCTTCTAAAGAACAAATATTTTCTGCTAATTTTCGTAATCTTGCCTACGCAATTTATTGCAGGGCCCTTAGCTCAGTTGGTTAGAGCACCTGACTCATAATCAGGTGGTCGATGGTTCGAGCCCATCAGGGCCCACAATTACAGTTTTGAGTGTGAGTTTAGAGTCTTGAGTTTCTCAAAACTCACACTCCGACTCACACAGCAAATGAAGTTTTAAGTACTTAAAGTTAAAAGTGACTTAAGTTAAAAGTTGTTTTTAATTACGATTAAGATAGCAAATCAAAACCTTCTGAGCTTGACGAAGTGTTTATATTAAGCGAGGTGCTAGCAGAAATAATCCCACAATTACAGTTTTGAGTGTGAGTTTAGAGT
>TARA_R110002096_G_scaffold122204_12_pt1 | contig 10071 bp, 8 predicted proteins | sample TARA_R110002096 | Tara Oceans TARA_R110002096 (sample SAMEA4397295) | marine metagenome | biome: Polar Biome; feature: [DCM] deep chlorophyll maximum layer (ENVO:01000326); material: water (ENVO:00002006), including particulate matter (ENVO:01000060) such as... | depth 35 m
CCCAGCCGGGAAAACCGCCGGCGGAAAACCAGCGCAGATTGATCGCGAACACCAACACCATCAGCATCGCAAACCAGAAATTCGGGATGGCCACACCCAGCTGGGTAATCCCCATCACCACTGTGTCGGCCAATGATCCGCGCCGCGTTGCCGCCAATATACCGGCCGGAAAGGCGATCAGCGTGGACAAAAGCAGTGCAAACAGCGCCAGTGGCAGTGAAATCCACGCCCGATCGCCAATCATCCCGGCCACTGGCGTGCGGTAGGTATAAGACGTGCCGAAATCTCCTGTCAGCATACCGCTGACCCAGTTCACATAGCGCTCAAACAGCGACACATTGAGGCCAAGCTCTTGACGCAGGGCGGCAATTGTATCCGCCTGCGCATTGATGCCGAGCATGTAGGAGGCGGGATCGCCGGGAACCACTTCGATGGCCAGAAATATGACGATGCTGGCAACGACAAGGCTGACGCTCAAAGACAACACCCGTTTCAGCGTATAGCGCAGCATTCAATTGTGCTTCCGGTTCAGCCATGTCGGCAGAAACGCATCCCGGCCTGCCCGGCCGGGATGCGGAGGGATCATCAGTCGGTCCAGGAGACGCCTGTCAGATCTACCGCCTGGGTCGGTGCATTGGCCCAGAGACCTTCGATCTTGGCGTTTGCAACACCTGTATTTGCCAGCTGGAACAGATAGGCATTAACATAATCCTCGGAAATCATGGTCTGGGCTTTCTGCAGAAGTGATGTCCGTTCCGCCGGATCCGTCGAGGCATTCAGATCTTTCATCACAGCCTGAAACGCGGGATTGTCATACTGGAAATAGTAATCCGGCCGGGCGTAGATGCCGATATCCATCGGCTCGGTATGCGACACGATGGTCAGCCCGAAATCCTTGCCGCGGAACACCTGCTCCAGCCACTGGGCCCATTCCAGATTGGAAATCTCAACGGTAATGCCGACGGCTTTCAGCTGCGCGGCAATGATCTCGCCACCGCGCCTTGCATAGGATGGCGGCGGCAGTTTCAGTGTCGTGGTGAAACCGTCGGCCAGCCCGGCTTCGGCAAGAAGCGCCCGGGACTTGTCCGGATCATAGGCGGAATTCGCCGTCAGATCGATATAGGCCGGATTGTGCGGCGCGAAATGGCTTCCGATCGGGGTGCCATAGCCGAACATTGCACCATCGATGATGGCCTGACGGTCTATGGCATGGGCAACCGCTTCGCGGACCTTGATATTGTCAAATGGCGGCAACTTGTTGTTGATCGCAAGAATGGTCTCACCCTCGGTTGAGCCGACCAGAACCTTGAAACGCGAATCGGCCGCAAATTGCGCCAGATTTTCCGGTGCCGGAAACGCCATGAAGGCATCGACATCTTCCGCCATCACTGCGGCAAAGGCAGCCGTCGGATCGGAAATGAACTTGAATGTAGCCTTGTCGAGACTGATCGGCTTGCCCCAGTAATCCGGATTCTTAACCAGCTCAATACGATCTCCCTGCACCCAGTTGGACAGTACAAATGGTCCGGTTCCCACTGGCTTGGTTTTGATATTATCGATGCTTTCAGGGGCGACGATAACCGCATCACCCCAGGCCAGGTTGAATAGAAAACTGCCATTTTGCTGCGACAGCGTGACCTGCACCGTCAGCGGATCAATGACATCCACATTGGCGATATCGGCAAACAGCGCCTTTTGCGCATTGGTGCTGTCTTCGGCGCGGGCACGGTCGAGCGAGAACTTCACATCCTCGGCGTCCATGGCTGTGCCGTCATGAAATTTGACGCCGCTGTTGAGCGTGAATGTATAGCTCAGCCCGTCCTCGGAAATCTCCCAGCTTTTGGCCAGGCCCGGCACAATCGAGCCATCGGATGCGAACCGCGTCAGGCCTTCGAAAATATTGGCATAGACCACCTGATCAATCGCACCGGCAGCGGCACCCGTCGGGTCCAGATGCGGTGGCTCCAGTTGCAGGCCGACTGTAATATCCGTTCTGGCAGCATTGGCTGACCCGGCACTGATAGCCATAGCCAGGGCGGCGGCAATGGCAAAAATCGTTTTCCCGTAAGTCATGTAGCAGTCCCTCTTCTGATCATTCATCTCGATTTGACAAAAGCTGAACGAGAGTGCGCCCCATAACTTTTGCAGAGTCAATCATATCCTCCACACCGATATATTCATCAGGCTTGTGTGCCAGATCCAGTATACCGGGACCGTAGGCAATGCAGTTCTTCAGGCGCCCGATACGATCGATGTGCTTTTGGTCATATGTCCCCGGTGACACAACATATTGCGGAGCCATTCCTAGCACCTCTTCAATCGCCCTTGAAACGGTTTTTACAATCGGCGCGTCCTTGGCTGTCATCGTTGGCAGGACCTGATGCATATCCTTGATATCATATCGGAATTTGTCGCGCCTCGCCTTCACGGTCTCAAGAATATCGCTGATCTCGCGTTTCACATCATCAATATTTTCTTCCATCAGAAACCTGCGATCAATCACCATGCGGCAACTGTCGGGCACACAGGCTGAAGGCCAGCCGGTAAAATCCGCCGGCAGCTCGTTCTGGCCGCCATGCAGGGAATTGATGTTGAGGGTCGATTGTCTGGCACCTTCAGGAACCACCGGCATGGCGGTATGTTTCTGCTGTAGCGCGGGAAACAGCGTGGTTTCCATTTCCTCCAGCACCGCACCCATATGGCGCACCGCGCAATCTCCCAGAAACGGCATTGAGCCATGGGCAATTTCACCACGGGTTTCAATTTCCGCCCACCACACGCCGCGATGTCCAAGACAGACCCGGTCCTTGTTGAGCGGTTCGGGAATGATGACATGCTGCACGCGCTGCGGTGAAAACCAGCCTTTTTCCGCAAGAAAAGCAACGCCGCCATAGCCCCCGGTTTCTTCGTCAGCAGTGCCGGAAATTTCAATCGCACCGGAAAATCGCGGATTGAGTTCCAGAAATGCTTCGGCAGCAATAATTGAAGCCGCCAGCCCGCCTTTCATGTCGCAGGCCCCGCGCCCGTAGATTTTGCCGTCTTTCAATTCACCGCCAAACGGGTCGAATGTCCAGTCGCGGCCGATTTCCACCACATCGGTATGAGAGTTGAAATGGATGCAATCGCCGCTGCGGCCCCCGTCATAGCGGGCCACAACATTCCAGCGCGGCAGCGCATCGCTGTCCCCCGGCGCGCCCTGCGCACGGACCATCTCAATCTCAAAACCCCGGGCTTTCAGCCGTTTGGCCAGAAACTCACAGATTTCCAGGTAATTATTGCCTGGCGGATTTAGGGTTGGAATGCGGATCAGGTCCTGTGTCAGGGCAATCAGATCCTCGCGGCGCCCCTCTATCAGGCCGCACACAGCATCGGCCAGCTTTATGCCCGGCGGCATCCGATGTTCCGCTTCGTTCGACATGGGCTTTCCACCTCCCCCAATTTGCATCAGTATCAGCAGATTTCCCTACGGTCTCAAGACCGTATAAACACGGTTATGCCGTGACACAGGAGGCTGCGTTTAATGATGGATCAGGATCTCGCCATGCTGGCCTTCGACGAAGCACCGATCGGCATAGTGCTGACCGAACACAGGATCATGAAAAGCTGCAATGCGACCTTTGCAAATCTGTTCGGTTATGAAAAACGCGAGCTGATAAACCGCTCATTCCGGATGCTGTATTCCAACCGTCAGGAGTTTGAAGCAATCCGCGATATCGGCCTTAAGCCACTGCAGGAAAAGGGAATTTACTCAGACGAACGGATCATGAAACGGCGCGACGGCACACCCTTCTGGTGCCGTTTCAGAGCCCGTACTCTGACCCGTCACAAACCGCTGCAGCGCAGTGTGTTGAGCTTTGCAGTAATCTCCGACACCATTCCAAATGTGCGGCTGACACCGCGCGAGCGGCAGATCGTGCTGCAGCTCAGCAGGGGCCAGACCAGCAAGCAGATCGCCCGCGCTCTCGACCTGTCACCGCGTACCATCGAAGATGTCCGCAGCCGATTGTTGAAGAAATTCGATGTCCGAAACGCCGCTGAGCTTTTGAGCCATATGATTGGAGTTGATTTTTAGGACACCGAGCACGGTTTCGATGTCAGTGCCGGCCTGCTGCAACCTGAAAACACGGTCTCAAAACGGTCAAGGCTCTAACACGACCCACGGCTCTTTCCCGGCGCGCCAGCCTTGTTCGAAAAAACAGCATTTCCTGTCGGTTTCTGCCGGTTTTCAGCGGGTTTACCCTGTCTATTCCGACCAATAATGTTACAATCTGCAAGATCTGGCAGATCCGCAAGCGCTCAAGCGAGCCATCTTTCTGAAAGTCCCAAATGCGCATTTTGATTGTCGAAGATGACAAGCCGACAGCGGAGTTTGTTGAAACAGGCCTGCGCGAACTCGGCCATGTGGTGGATCTGGTCAGCAATGGGCGGGACGGCGTTATGTATGCGCTCGACGCAGCCTACGATCTGGCTGTAATTGATCGCATGCTGCCCGGACTGGACGGACTAGCCATTGTCAGATCTTTGCGCGGTTCCGGGTCCGGCATGCCAATTATCCTGCTCACTGCCATGGGCGGGGTCGATGACCGGGTCGAGGGACTGGAGGCCGGTGCCGATGATTATCTGGTTAAGCCGTTTGCGTTTTCAGAACTGATGGCACGCATCAATGCGCTGGCCCGGCGGCCCTCGCTGAAAGCCCAGATCACTGAACTGCATGTCGCCGATCTGACTCTGGATCTGGTACGAAGGACCACAATGCGGGCTGGACGGAACATTGATTTGAAACCTCGTGAATTTTCAGTGCTCGAAGTGCTGATGCGCAATGAGGGCCGGGTCGTCACCCGTACCATGCTGCTGGAAAAAGTCTGGGACTTCAATTTTCTACCGCAGACCAGCGTTGTCGAAACCCTGATTTCGCGGCTGCGCGCCAAAATCGACAAACCGTTTGATGTGCATTTGCTGCATACAGTGCGCAACACAGGATATTCCGTCCATGCACCCCGCTAGAATTTATCGCAGCGCCGCTGCAAAGCTTGCCGCTGCGTTTTTTGGCGTATTCTTATTGTTGTTCCTGATTGCGACGGTGACAACATATCTGCGGCTGCGCGATGAGCTGATTGAAACAGTCGATGATCGCCTGGAGTCGGAGCATGAAATAATCTCCGAGATGTGGGATCCGGCCGCGCGCGATAGTTTCATCGAAAATGTCCGGGCTCTGGCGGCTTTGAGTGATCCGAAGATCAGTGTTCTGCTGCTAACCGCGAGTGACGGCAGCCGGCTTGCAGGAAATATCGATCCCCTGGAGGTCAAGTCCGGACTTTCCATGGACCCGCTGGCGCAGGTGAAACGCCGGGATGACTATTCCTACCGGCTGTATTCCAAACCGGTCGGCGATATGCGGCTGACCATTGGCAGCTCTCTGGAAGATATCGAGGAATTGCTGGAAACCTCTCTGGTCAATCTGGCCTGGACATCTGCCCTTGCTGTTTTTCTTGCGATCGCCGGGTCGGTTTTCCTCAGCCGGAAAGTTCAGCGGCGGCTCAGCCTGGTGTCGGACACCATGAACCGGGTGGCCCAGGGAAATCTCGACGCCCGCATACCCCTATCAAAATCCGCCGATGATCTTGACCGATTATCCGGCACGATCAACGATGCTCTGGATCAGCTCAAGCTTCTTGTCGACGGCATGCGTCAGGTAACAACGGATATTGCCCATGATCTGAAAACTCCGCTAAACCGCCTCGCTTTTACCATTGAGGACGCGCTGCAGAAGGACGCCGCGGGCGAACCGGTTTCCGAACGGTTGGAAGCGGCGCGTGATGAAAGCGAGCAGATTAACCGGACATTTGAAGCGTTGCTGCGGATTGCCCAGATCGAGGCCGGTGCCCGCAACAAGTCACATTTTGCAACACTGGATCTGACCGCCCTGATTGAGACCATTGCCGATATTTATGCCGATGTCGCCACCGACAGCGGCATGTCGCTGCAGACCGAGCCTGCGAACGGTCCGGTTTTGATTGTCGGCGATGAGCAATTGCTGATGCAGATGCTGGTGAATCTGGTCGAAAACGCGATCCGCCATTGCGGCCCGGACACCGTGATCAACCTTGGCACTAACATCTCAGCCGATGTGCCGGAGCTCCGGGTTTCCGATAGCGGACCGGGCATTCCCGAGAACGAGCGCTCCAACGTTCTGCGCCGGCTTTACCGGCTGGAAAAAAGCAGAACCACATCCGGAAATGGTCTTGGTCTTGCGCTGGTGAAAGCCGTGGTGGAAATGCATGGCGCAGGCATTGAACTGACTGACAACCAACCCGGCCTTCAGGTGAGAATCGTGTTTCCTGCAAGGAGCAGTGAGATAATCACATAAAGCGCGTAGACCACATTCGTCGCCAACAGACAGAAAACCGCGAAAGAGCCGAGATCCTTGGCGTCACGCGCAGATGAAGACCATTGCGGTGAGATCCGGTCCACGACAATTTCAATGGCAGTGTTCAAAGCTTCGGCAGCGGCCAGCAGCAGAAACAACCCGCCTGCAATCAGATAGCTGGCTGCTGCTGCTCCCGACAACACAAAGCCAAGCACAATGACGACGAACAAAATGAGTTCGTGACGAAATGCAGTTTCACCAAGCAATCGTTTCGCGCCACCGCCGGAGTAACGCGCCGCCGCCAGTACATGGGCAGCCCCATGAGCTCGCGGCGGAACGCGTTCTGGTTGGTGCGTGCGGTTTATCGGCTGGTGTGAGATCGTCATCGGCTCATCAATCCGTTGTCATGGCTAGGCTGGCCGGTTTCTGGTCCATGCAGGTGCCGAACAGATCCAGCGCCGGCTGCCGCACTTCAGTTTCAATATTCAATAGACCGAGCATTGAATGAAACAGATTGTCCTGAGATACTGGGCTGTCTTTCTTGGCGCTGATACAATCCGAATTCAAATTCATCTGGTCTTTGAATTCATCGGAAAACCACGCCACAAACGGAACTTTGGTTTGCTCGTCCGGAGCAATGAAATACGGTGCGCCATGGAGATAGAGCCCGGATTCGCCCAGCGATTCACCATGGTCTGACATATAGATCACCGCCGTTGTCAGCGTATCGCTCTTGCTTTTGGCAAGATCGATGATATCGGCAATGTTCTTATCGGTATAAAGGATCGTATTGTCATAAACGGCGACAATTTCTTCCTGGGTGCAATCGGCAAACTGAGCCGTCCGGCAGGCCGGTGCAAACACTTCCATTGCCTGCGGATAGCGCTTGTAATAGGCGGGGCCATGACTGCCGATCTGATGCATCACCAGAAAAGTGTTGTCCTCGGCCTTGCCGATAAATGGCTTCAGCGTTTCGGCGAAGATGCCATCGTCACACTCACCATCGCGGCAGAACTCAGGATTGGTCGCGTTTGACAGCTTCTGGTCCGGGACGCGTTTGGCAATGCCTTTATTGCCGGTATTATTCTCCCACCAAGCGACCTTAAATCCGGCACGCTGGACAATATCCAGCAGATTCTCCGAGGCTTTCGCCTTTTCATTGCTGAAACTATCGCGTGGGTAATGCGAGAACATGCAGGGCATGGAAACCGCCGTCGCGGTTCCGCAACTTGATGTATCGGAAAAATTTATGACATCGCGTTTTGCCAGTCGAGGTGTGGTGTTGCGTTCATATCCGTTCAGGCCGAAATTCTGTGCCCGTGCGGTTTCGCCGACAACCAGCACCACGAATAGCGGTTTCTTGGCCGCCCGCAGAACCGGGCCCTGCCTGGCATCCGTTCCCAGCGGCTGCGCCACGATATTTGTTTCACGCATTGCCCGGCGGACATATTTCACCGCGCCAGCAACAGGAGCCGCAGGGTTGATCACCGCCATGAAATCCTGACGCTCGCGAAAGATCGACGAATAGGCGGAAAAATTGGACAGCATGATGGCGCCGCCGACCAGCAGAGTGATCGCGACAAAGGCCCCGTTAAACAGGACCTGTTTCAGCACCGGACCCCGTTTCACGGTGACAAAAGCCACAAATGCGATCGGCAGCACGGCGAAAACCAGCAGATGCAGCCAGAATGCCGACGTCAACAAATCCGATGCTTCATTGACGGTGGTGGTGATGGTGTTGCGGATCATCTGATGATCAATGACGACGCCGAAGCCGTCGACAAAATAGGCGGAAATTGCCGCCACAAAAATGAAAGATATCAAAACCGGTTTGAAAACATATTTGTTGGAGAAGATCAGCAGCCCGGCAATATGCGCCAGCAGCAGGGTGACAGCCAACAGGGCCAATTTGTCGAAATGGCCGTCAAATACAGCCACCCCGCGTGACCAGAATGTATTGTTCAACCCGGCAAAGAGATAGAGCGTCACCAGCGTACTCAACAGGACAGGAGAAAGCGCCGGACGAGTCAACTTGGCAAAACGCAACATAAAAAGCCTTTGGATGGCGGGATACAAGATGGACGCGCACCCCCTGGCTGCCGTGAACCGGGGTGATGACCGCATCCGTCAAATAGTGGCCGTCATTCTAAGCCCTGCTGTTTTCGGTGGTCTGTCAGAATTCTTACATCTGTGTAAGAATTCTGGTGCTGCTTGAGCAGTCTTAACGGCCCCTGACCACACCGGTGTTTTTGGAATGCAGTGCAGCATCGCTATTTGACTTCCGTTCCCGCTTTGCTAACAAGGGCGGATAAAGCGTGCTGGGGTCCCGTAGCTCAGCAGGATAGAGCATCAGATTCCTAATCTGAGGGTCACTGGTTCGAATCCAGTCGGGATCACCATCCATCTTCACGCCAGAAAGGATTGTGTTTGATGACACTGCCAGATCGCCGACAGGTTTTGCGATATGCCCTGCTTGCAGGCATGTCCGGCGCCGGTGCCGTCACCCTGTCCGGCTGTATCGGCAGCGGGCTTGTGCCCGGCCTGTCGAAAAACGCCGGCTCAAACGGATTGGACCCTTCAAAAGCCAGGATCATCACCACCGCCGCACACACCGCGAAAGGCGCATCCCTGACCTCCGCCTACCGTGCCGGCAAGGGCCTTGGGCCGGTGACCGAAAATGCCAAATTGCAGCGCATGGCGGAAGGCCATGCCTTGGCCATGGCGCGCACCGGAAAAGTTGAGCATTCCATCGGTTTTGGCGATAATTTTGTCCGCCGCCTCTATGCTTCGGGGTATGATGCCCAGGAAGCTGCGGAAAATATCGCCGGGGGCTTTGACACGATAGAAGAGGCCATGATCGGCTGGCAGACTTCGGCCGGTCATCGCAAGAACCTGCTCAAGCCGGCGGTTCGCGAAATCGGCATCGGCGTCAGCCAGAACCCGACCACTCATCTGGAAACCTATTGGGCAATGGTTCTGGGTGTTCAGGTCCGGGCATGATGCCGATCCTGACACTCTGTGGAGCCCGCTAAGCGCAGATGCTCGACCATGCCGCCAGTTACGATGCGCTGTACCGCAATTTCCGCTGGACCATTCCGGCCCGGTTCAACATCGCCGAAGCCTGTTGCGAAACCTGGCGCAGGCATGAGGCAGACCGTATTGCCCTGCTTCATATCCTGGCTGATGGCAATGTTCAGGACTGGACATATAGCCAGCTAAGTATTGCATCTAATAAGCTGGCTAATTATTTTCACTCTACAGGCTGCGCGCCGGGAGACCGGATCGGAATTCTGTTGCCGCAGGCTCCTGAAACGCTGATAGCGCATCTGGCCACTTACAAGGCAGGATTGATCGCCGTACCGTTGGCGCTGCTGTTCGGCGCAGACGCCCTGTCCTACCGGTTGAGAGATGGCGGCGTTTCCTGTGTCATTACCAATGCCCAGGGGTTGGAGAAACTGCTGGCTTTGCGGCCGCAATTGCCGGATCTGCGCAGCATCATCGTGACGGACATCCCTCTCGCGGCCTCTCTGCCGGATCATGTCCAGCATTTTGCGAAAATTCAGCAGAATGCCTCCGCCAGCTTCCAGATGTGGCAGACCGGGCCGGATGATCCGGCCATGATGATTTACACCTCCGGCACCACCGGAGCGCCGAAAGGCGCGCTTCACGGCCATCGCGTGGTGTTGGGCCATCTGCCCGGCATG
>TARA_R110002096_G_scaffold16106_15_pt1 | contig 10067 bp, 6 predicted proteins | sample TARA_R110002096 | Tara Oceans TARA_R110002096 (sample SAMEA4397295) | marine metagenome | biome: Polar Biome; feature: [DCM] deep chlorophyll maximum layer (ENVO:01000326); material: water (ENVO:00002006), including particulate matter (ENVO:01000060) such as... | depth 35 m
ATCGGGAATTCAAATGGTTCAAGAAAAGGAGAAGATGCGTATTTTGTTTGTTTCGGCTCGGGGAGACTCCTTTGGGGGAGCTTCCTTACACGTTCGGGATATGGCCCGCCAATTGATGGACGACGGCCACCAGGTCAAAGTGATGGTGGGAGGCTCCTCAGAGATGGAGGTTCCTGCTCGGTTTGCTGAGAAAGAATTGGACTTCGAGTGTGTCAACGCAATGGGACGGTCCATCAATCCTTTGAAGGACTTGGAGGCTATGGCTGCAATCAGGAATGCCGTGGCGAAGTTTGCTCCTGACATTGTCTCAGCGCATGCATCCAAGGGAGGGGCGATTGCCAGGGTGGCATGTCTAGGGATGGGGATACCGGTTCTCTACACTCCTCACTGCTGGTCGTTTGTTGAGGGGTTCCCGAATGCGAAAGTTTACGAAGTGGCGGAGCGTCTCCTTGCGCCATTTGCGAGACGAATCATTGCAGTCTGTCAGCAGGAGCGAGAGTTTGGCCTTGCTCGGAGAGTCGGGAACTCGGACCAGACGGTTTTTGTTCACAACGGAGTTACTGATTCGGACACCGCCCAACTACTTAAAACTGGTGACGAGCAGTCGGATAATCCGATAAGGTTGGTGATGGTTGGGCGGTTTGAAGAGCAGAAGGATCAAACTCTTCTGCTGCGGGCCATGGCTGAGTTGAAAGAGTCCAATTGGAAACTGAAATTCGTTGGTGACGGTCCATCGAGAGAAGTGTGCATGGACCTTGCAATGTCTTTGCAAATTGAACAGCGGGTCGAGTTTGTAGGGTATTCCAGCAACGTGGATGATGAACTCAGGGATTGTGATGTCTTTCTGTTGATCTCGAACTGGGAGGGATTCCCCAGGAGTATTTTGGAGGCGATGCGTTCCGGCTTGCCTGTCGTTACGTCCGACGTGGGAGGCTGCAACGAGGCCGTCGTAGATGGAGAGACGGGGCGAGTAGTAAAGAAAGGGGATTTGAATGGACTTGTAGATGCTCTTCGGGAGCTTATCGATGATCCCAAGCTGCGAAAAAGAATGGGTAAACAGGGGAGGGCGCGTTACGAAAAGAACTTCACCTTTCAAGTGATGTATCAGAAATATCTGAGTCTCTATCAGGCGGTTCTCGAGCCTCCACAAAATAAGTAGCTATCTTGTCGCGTTCCCGCCTCTGTGTCGCGCCCAGCGCAGTTTTGCAGGGAGGAGATACCATGCTGCTCTTGCTCCCACGCTGAGCCAGTCTTTCCAATTGCCACCGAGAATCCGGATTGCACGGATCTGCACGGGTGCAGTTTCGAGGACAAAAGATGGATTGTTATCGAACGATTGGGACTCGTGAAAGCGTTTGGAAGCCAGTAAGTAATCCAGTCGATGAAGCTTATGTCCGGCTTCCACAAATCGCACCCAAAGATCGTAATCAAACTTGCTTTGGCGTGATTCATCATAAGCTCCAAGATCCAGCAGCGGCTGCTTACGCATCAGAACCGAAGAATGGCAAATGGGGTTCCGCCTCATGATCGTTTGAGTTACATCAATCAAGAGTTGATTGGATGGAGTCGAAAACTCCATCGAAGGCCATTCCGGGGCACCGTCTCCATGGACGAAGACGATTCCAGTGCAAAGCAGTACCACATCCTCGTGTTCGTTCATGATTTGGCGTTGAAGCTCAAGTCGCTTGGGATGGCTGGGATCATCGACGTCGATGATCGCAATGAGCTCACCTTTCGAAGCATTGATCCCGAGATTCAGCGCACTACCTCTTCCAACGGCGCCGGCTTCAATAAGTCTGACCCTTGAATCACGAACCGCGATTTCGTTGATGAGATCCAGGCTATTGTCAGTAGATCCATCATCAACAACGATCAATTCCAAGTCCTCAAGAGTCTGCTCAAGGATGCTGCGAAACGTTTCCTCCAACGTCAACGCTCCATTCCGAACCGTGCAGATGACTGAAATTGATGGTGTATCCGTCGACGTCATTGAGGAAATGCGTGACCTTGGAAAGTCTCCCGCATTGTAATGAGCATCTTTACGGAAGTCATTGCTGGCGCAACCAAAGAATGCCTAAATATGCGATCGGTGACCGAGCGCAGTCTTCAATTGATTCCTCCCTTACAACGACGAGCTCGCGCCAGATTCTGGGCCGGTCGATATTCCTAACTGAACATCACTTCCCGACGATGTGCTCGTTGAAGAGCTTGAGGTGGAGTTCAATGAACCATTGCTATCACCATTGTCGGAAGCTTCCTGAATCGCGATTGTGGAGACCGCTGAATCGACCGCTGCCAATCCATACTCAGCCAGCTTTTGCCAGGGAGCTTTCGGAACCCAGATCACATCTCCGGGCTGAAGATGGAAATCGGCGGTCCCGCCCTTCAGGACTGATTGCAGATCGACCGGGGCAACATGCGGCGATGTGGTTGTTGCGCCTCGAATAACCAAAAGACCTTTGCGATAGGTGCTTGGAGCTGGGCCTCCCGCCGATGCAAGGGCTCTCACGAAGGTAAGCTCACTGGAGTAAGGGACGGCTTGTGGGCGGCGCACATTACCCAATACATAGACCTTTTCGTTCCCTTTCGTTGGGAGGTAGATGTAATCGTTGGGCCGGAGGTATACGTTGTGGCGCATATTGCCTTTCTCGATAAGTTCCTCGAAGTTTACCGGGATGATTTGTCCATTTCGAATCAGAACGCTGCGCCGCAAATCCGCCAGGTTTTGCGTGCGGCTGGCGACCTCGGAACTGCGAATGCCGCCGGCAAGGGAGACTGCATCGAGAACGGTTGTCGGCTTACCGATTTCATAGACTCCAGGAGTGACGACCTGGCCCATGACCGAGTAACTGGAGCTTCGAATTCTTACCGCATTGATATTAACAATCGGTAACGGGTAGACGTCTTTGAGGGCGCTGGCGAGTTCCCTTTCCAGTTGGGGGATCGTTTTTCCGATCGCATGGATTCCGGGAGCGATATCATAGTAAAGCTTGCCATCAGGCATCACCATGGTCGTCGTTTCCGTGTTGTTGACTTCGACAACCTCAATCTTCAGCATGTCGCCCGCACCAACCCGGTAGACGCCATTTTCGGGGACGAGATCGGAAGGGGAGATCCTATTCCTGGAATCCAGCTTCATGAAGGAAAGCTTGGCTTCCTCGGCGGTTCCTCCATAGCTGGCACGCAGTTGGTCAGTGCCTTCGTTGGAGAGCAGAGAGCAGCTTGTCACCACGAGAGGCGAAAGAAGGACCAGGCAACGAATGAGAACTCTGAAATTCATTGAAGTAGTGAGTAGATTGATCGGTGGAATGACGAGGTTGGTTTAGCTTCCAGCGGTAACCGCAATATTCCCGTCGTCTGCGAGCCACCCGGCGAACGAGCCATCAATATAGGCCAAGATCGCTGCGTCGAGAATCTTCGTGGCATAGGCCCAAGGGCGGTTGTGAACATAGACGATATCTCCGGGCAGGATTTCAATATCGTGGGACTTGCCATGCAATACCTTGTTCAGCGGCATCACGATTGTTTCCGGATCATCCATTTTCCCACGAATGATAAGCACGCGATCTCGCCATGCCTGACTGCTGAATCCTTCTGCTGCGGCGATCGCTCCAAGCGTCGTCATCCTGGATTCAATTGCTTTGACTCCCGGCGTATTGACGGAACCGAAGACATAAACTTCGTTCCGAAGTTTGGATGCAACGTAGATATAATCGCCGGGTTCAACATGAACGTTTTGCGTCATGTCTCCTGCGAGGTAGAGAGATTCCATATCGACCGGCATCCTGCTTCCGTCTCGAACAACAAATGAGCGGCGAAGATCGGCCAGTTGAACCGCGCCTTCACCACTTTTTCCGAGATTGAAACCACCAGCTTCAGCCAGTGCCTGCAAGAGTGTCACGGGGCGGTCGAGTGAGTAGGTGCCGTTTTTTCTGACTTCACCGAGTACGGTGTACTGCTTGCTCCCTAATTTGGAGGGAGTGATGATGACGCGAGCGTTTCGATGGTAGTCGGCAAGGATCGCGTTCAGTTGGTGCCGAAGTTCATCGATCGTCTTGCCTCTTACGTCGATTTGTTTGGCTTGGAGATAGCTGATTGTGCCGTCGGGAGCTACCGCAACTGCCAGTTTTTTAAGAGTTGGCTTACCATGAAGGCCAAAATTGAGTTCATCGCCCGGTCCAAGTTCGTAACGGTCTCTCCATGAGGAGCGGGAAGGAGCGACATAACTAGCTGGTGTGGCGATTCCTGAAACTTCAAAAAGTGGTTTCGGGGGGCTCGGCTCATTGACCTCGGGCTCATTGACCTCTGGCTCATTGACCTCGGGCTCAGTGACCTCGGGCTCAGTGACCTCGGGCTCAGTGACCTCGGGCTTGAATGAGGTATTGGAAATCGCAGCACGTAAGTAACTCTTTTGCTTTTCGACTTCATTGAAGTCGGATTCCGTTTTTTCAGACGGAACTTGCTTCGGACTTTCTTTCGATGGCTGGGGTGCGGCCGCTTCGACTGGAGTTGCCTTCAGCTTGGTTGGGCTGGCTGCAGATTCGTTCTCAACTTCTGGAGAATCGACCGAGTCTTTTGATGCTTCCGTTTCGACACTGCCTGTGATGGAGATTGGTTTGGCGACCACCCGCAATGAAATGGGTTTGGCGACGATGTATTTCTTGGGGGCGGATGTTCCGTTGTCGCTTGCAGCGGAGTCTTCCTCCGAGGCTGCAAAAACTGGCGCAACTGCAATGAAGCTGAAAAAGAAAAAGTGAGCGAAGGAGTTTGGCATCATATCCGGGTTTCGTGGATAAATATATTTTCGAAATATAAAATATATAAAAATTATAATCAATTAGTTTCTATGAATGTCTTGGTATCTTAAATACCTACGATCTTCTGCACCGATCTCTCCTCCACGAAACCGCTCAAAAGCATGAATTTGAGCGAGCAAAGTTCTGGTTCCTGCCCCAATCCGCTGGTTGCCGCATGCAGGTGAGGGTGCTAGGTTCCGCGCCCTTTGGAGCCATCCCCTGAATTTGCCTGAAATGAGCGAAACGCCGAAAAACTACAAATCGACTCTCAATCTTCCACAAACGGATTTCCCGATGCGTGGAGATTTGGTGAAACGAGAGCCCGAGCGCCTGAAATCTTGGGAGGAGTCCAATTTGTATCAGCAAATTGACGCACAGCGCAAAGATGAAAGCGCTCCGGTGTTTTTGCTTCATGATGGTCCTCCGTTTGCGAATGGGGATGTGCACATGGGGACGGCACTGAACAAGGTGCTCAAGGATTTGGTGGTGAAGAGCAAGACCATGGCGGGGTTTCGAACTCCCTACATTCCGGGATGGGATTGCCACGGTTTGCCGATTGAGTTCAAGGTCGTCAAAGAGGCCAAGGGACTAGAGCCAGCCCAGATCCGCACTCGAGCGGAAGAGTTTGCCCGAAAATACATCGATATCCAGAAAAGCAGTTTTCGCCGTTTGGGCGTTTTCGGAGATTGGGAGCATCCCTACCTAACGCTCAGCCCTGAGTATGAGGCGGATGTGATTCGGGTTTTTGCGAAGCTGGTGGAGAAGGGGTTGGTTTATCAATCCAAGAAGCCCGTTTCCTGGTCGTTTGGGGCAAAGACGGCGTTGGCCGAAGCGGAGGTGGAATACGAAGATGTGAAGGACACCGCGATCTTTGTGAAGTTCCCGGTTACGAAAGGCAAGCTTGCCGGGGAAACTTCATTGGTGATCTGGACGACCACTCCGTGGACACTTCCTGCGAACCTTGGAATCGCGCTGCATCCTCGGTTTGACTACGTCCGGGGACACTTCAGAAACGCGGATGGCCGCACCGAGAATCTCGTCATCGCAAAACCACTGCTTGGCCAGATTCTTGAGAAGACGGGTTTTGAGCTGGATCAGTCGCAGCCGAGTGAAGAGATCAAAGGTGCGGAATTCGAAGGCAGCGAGGCGCAACATCCCTTCCTGGATCGACAGTCCAAAGTCATCGCAGGAGATTTTGTTGAAGACACAACCGGAACGGGCGCGGTCCACATTGCGCCGGGACACGGTGCGATTGACTATGCGGCCGGTCAGCAGGCTGGCCTGGGGCTTCTTTCGCCGGTGGACGACGACGGCAAGTTTACGGAGGAAGTTGGGCTCGACCAGCTCGTTGGGAAGCATGTTCTCAAAGCGAACAACGAGATTGTCGAGTTGCTCGATGAATCGGGGCATCTGATCGGCCGCGAAGTTTATGAGCACAGCTATCCGCACTGTTGGAGATCCAAGACGCCAATCATTTTTCGCAGCGTTGAGCAGTTTTTCATCAAGATCGATGACCTTCGGGAATCTGCGCTCAAGGAAATCGACGAGGTGGAATGGTTGCCGCATTGGGGCCGAAATCGCATCTATGGAACGGTTGAGGCTCGCCCGGACTGGTGTATCAGCCGACAGAGAACGTGGGGGGTTCCACTTCCCGTCTTTCATTTGCCGGACGGCTCGGTGTTGATGGGGGCGGAGATTGCCCGCAAGGTTGCCGACATCGTTCAGGACAAGGGAACCAACGTCTGGTTTGAATGGGACGATGAGACGTGGGTGAAAGAGTTGGATCTTCCCACAGGAGCGAAGCGCGGAACCGATACTCTGGATGTCTGGATTGATTCGGGATCGAGCCATGTCGCCGTTCTCGATTCTCATCCGGAACTTTCGGCCCCGGCTGATTTGTATCTCGAGGCAACGGACCAGCACCGGGGCTGGTTTCAGAGTTCACTGATGCTCAGCGTTGCTTATCGGGGATCGGCTCCCTACAAAACAGTAATGACCCACGGGTTTGTCGTCGATCAGGATAAAAAGAAGCTCTCCAAGTCTGCCGACAAAGGTGGGAAACCGGTCGATGCGAAGTATTTTTACGACAAATACGGCGCGGATATTTTGCGGCTCTGGGTTTCGAGTGTGGATTGGCAAAATGAAGTTCCGTTTGGTGAAGATCTCTTCAAGCAAACTGCGGAACCCTATCGCCGCATTCGCAATAGCCTGCGGATTCTTCAGGCGAACCTGTTTGATTTTGATGCGAAGAAGGATGCGGTTTCGCCGGATCAAATGACGCTGATCGATCGCTGGATTCTTGAGCGTCTTCATCAGGTAACCACGCAATGTCTGGCCGCCTATAAAGAGTATGAGTTTCGAAAGGTGTTTGGCGAGCTGAACCAGTTTTGTGCCGTTGATCTGAGCGCGCTCTATATCGACGTGACCAAGGACCGGATGTATTGCGATCAGCCGGGGGCGACGCGACGCCGGGCAACCCAGACCGCGATGCATCAAATCTTCGAAACGTTCGCCAAGTTGGTTGCTCCGATTCTTGCCTACACGGCGGACGAGGCCTGGGAATTCGCTGGAAACCAGCGCTCGATTCACCTCGAAAGCTTCCCTGAACCCAACCCGGATTTCGCTGCGGAAGACGGGATCGAGGCCATTGGCCAGCTTCTTCGCATCCGCGATGCCGCACAGATGAAGATTGATGAGGCAATCAAGGCCGGAGCGTTCAAAAAGCGGGAACGCGCCGCGATCGTCGTGGAACTGGCGGAGTCTGACCCCGCCTACAAACTGCTTTCCGAGCAACGCGAAGACGCGCTTGAGTTTCTGATGCTCTCCGACTTCACACTCAAAGCAGGAAAGTCAGCGGAACCGGTTGTGACGGTCGCCGAGACCGAGCACAAAGAATGTCCGCGTTGTCGCCGGAGTCTGCCCCTGGCAAGTGAGGAGCTTTGTGAGCGATGTGACGAAGCCGTCAAAACGCTTTAGACTTTAGAGGCATCCGACGAATCTAGGAAGCCAGTCCATACTCTTTGCCCAGCCATTGCAACGCGTCTTCTCGTGTCGTGAGCTGGCCTTCGAGCTGGGCCGTTTGCAGAGCTTCGAGCACTTCGCCAATTCGTGGTCCTGCCTCGAGGCCCATTGCCATGAGGTCTTGGCCGGAAAGGAGTCGCGGCGGAATGAGCGGTTCGTTGCCAAATTCTTCGAGCTTTTGGCAGACAAACTGGTAGTTCTCCAGGTTGCCATTGCTCCCCAGGCTATCCACGCGATGCAGTTCCAGCTGTTGATCAAACGTGGGGGAGGCCATGAAGCGCTTGAGCGTTGAAACGCGCATTTTTTGCACGTCCTTGAACTTCATGTGGTTGGCGACCGCCTCAACGGTGGCATCAATCACCTCGTTGGAGAAACGGAAGCGCTTGAGAATCCGCGTCGTCATTTCGGCACCTTTTTCGGCATGGCCATTGAAGCGAATGCGACCGGCCGCCTCGTCGTAGGAATACGTCGCTGGCTTGGCGATGTCGTGAAACAGCACCGAAAGAATCAACGGAAGCGGTGCGTCGTCCTCCAGGAGGCCGAGCATCATGCGCGTGTGCACGAAAACGTCCCCTTCCGGATGGAACTCCGGCGGTTGTTGGCAACCCATCAGGTCCGCGACTTCGGGCAGAATTTCAGAGAGAAGTCCGGTGCCAACCAAGAGATCAAATCCGCGGATTCGGTTGGGATGTTCGAGAATCTGGATGAGTTCGTCGCGAATGCGTTCGACCGAAATTTGGCGAATGCTGTGAGCCGCGGTCTTGATGGCAGCCAACGTCATGGGCTCAATTTCGAAGTTGAGAACTTCGGCAAATCGGACCGCCCGCATTAATCGCAGATGGTCCTCCATAAAGCGTTCCGAAGGATCGCCGATGGCTCGAATAACCTGGCTCTGTAAATCCTCACAGCCACCAACGTAATCGATCAGTTCATTCGTCGTTGGATTGAAGAACAGGCCATTGATGGTGAAGTCACGACGCTGGGAGTCGCCTTCCGCATCGGAGTAGCGCACGTCCCGGGGATGCCGACCATCCAGGTAGATCCCGTCGGTTCGAAAGGTCGCAATTTCGAAGACGCCTTCCGGTTCTCGAACGAGGACGACTCCGAAGTGAGCCCCAACGTAGCCGGCTGAGTCAAAAAGCTGCCGAATCTGGCGGGGGCGCGCATTGGTTGCGATATCGTAGTCCTTTGGTGCGCGATGCAGCATCTTGTCCCGAACGCAGCCTCCGGCGAGGAACGCGGTGTGACCTTGTTGCTGAAGCTTGGCGACGATCCGATAGGCCGCTTGTCCCAGTTGTTCGGGCGTTGACGATCCTGTGGCACCCTTCCACGCACGTTCGTGGGGCTCGGGCGAGGACGCTCGTTCGCGGATTCCCCTGGCTAGCTCGAAAGCCGGGTCATCTGGGAATTTGTATTCGTCGGACATTCTCTGGTAATACTAACCCTAACTGAGACGCAAACACAACTTTTCCTATCTCGACATTTGGGTTCCAAAAATGCCACCATTCGCTCGGAATCGTGTTGAAACCGGCATTGCGCATCGCGGTTTGGAGAACCTCCAGATTCCGGCGAATTTCCGGGTCACTGCCGATGTAGGTGGAGCTGGCAGCGGGCGTGAAGGCATCAAACCCCGTGGGCATCCGCATTTCCACACCGTTGCGGTCAACGAGTGTGACATCCACGGCCAATCCCTGCGTATGGCGCGACCACGAAGTGGGGGAGGGTTTAACAACGTAGGTGCTGTCCGGCGCGGACTTCCAGAGCGCCATGTGGGCACGAGGCGGTCGATAGGCATCCCAGACTTTGAGGCCGTATCCCTGTCGGCGAAGCTCCTCCTGCGCCCGGGCCAGTCGGTGCGAAGAGTCAGCCGTCAGCAAGGCGGCCATGCTCGAAGGGTAGAGGCGCCTGTTGGTTACGTTGTGGCGCGTTGCATAGCGCAGATCGACCTTGATGCCTGGCGACACTTCCTGCACATCAAGGAGACCATGAAACTTGGCCTTTTTGGAAGTTCTGGCGCCAACTTTTGCCCCGCCATTGGTTTCAGGATCCTGCCATCCGCACTGAACGAGGAGCAGGGCAGCCAACACAAGTGGTGGAACGGCGGCGATGGATTGGTTCTGCATGGAGGAAAGAAGCGACGATGTGCGATTTCAGGTTCTTCATTTGCGTCAGGAGCCGCGCCGAATCAAGCCGCATTTTGGCACATGTTAGAGTCGGTTTCGTGCAGGAAACGCTCAACGTCCGCGCGGG
>TARA_R110002096_G_scaffold6409_4_pt1 | contig 10064 bp, 8 predicted proteins | sample TARA_R110002096 | Tara Oceans TARA_R110002096 (sample SAMEA4397295) | marine metagenome | biome: Polar Biome; feature: [DCM] deep chlorophyll maximum layer (ENVO:01000326); material: water (ENVO:00002006), including particulate matter (ENVO:01000060) such as... | depth 35 m
GCTTTTTCGAACGCATTCAGAACCATGCGATTGCCGAGGTCGCCTATTGCGTGAACGCCAACCTGGAAGCCCATGCTATTGGCTTTGGCCACCTGCGCATCGAGTTCCTGCTGGGTCCAGAATGGCAGACCACGATTCTCGGCGTCATCGCTGTAGGGTTCGATCATCGCCGCGCCGCGGCTGCCGAGGGCGCCGTCCGCGTAAATTTTGACCGCCGCGATGTCGAGCCGGTCATTGCCGTAGCCGCGAATGGGTGTGCCGATTGCATCCAGTACCTTACCTGCGCCGCCGGTCATCGCGTAGATGCGCAGTTGCAGATCACCGCTATCCGCCATCGATAAATAGACTTCGGCATTCTGCAGGCTGATACCGGCATCGTGGACGCTTGTAATGCCTTCGGAAAGCAAGACCTCTGTGGCTGTTTCTATCGCAGTCTGTATTTCCGATTTGTCGCTTGCTGGAATTTTGGCTTCGACCAGGTCCATTGCCCTGTCGATAAGGACACCCGTCGCATGGCCGTTTTCATCACGCAGTATCTTGCCGCCGATCGGGTCAGGCGTATCGTCGTCGATACCCGCGGTGCGTAAGGTTGCGCTGTTTGCCCAGCCGGCATGGCCGTCGATGCGGCGCAACCAGACCGGGCGATCACTGACAACTGCATCAATCTGCCGGGCCGTTGGAAACGCCTGCACGGGCCAGATCACCTGGTTCCAGCCGCGCCCGAGAATCCAGCGCGCATCGGGTCTCGATTTTGCATACTCGCCGATGCTGGTAATCGCTGCGTCGACGCTCACGACGCCAGTGAGATCGAGATTCGACTTCAGCAGGCCAAGGCCAAGTACGTGCGCGTGCGCGTCGGTCAGGCCGGGTAATACCGTCTTCGCGTTGCCATCGACCCGGCGTGCGTCGGGGTAGGCAATTAACAGGCGATCATCGCCAGTCGCGACCACGCGGCCGTCGTCATCAAAAATGAGAACAGAGAATGCCCGGATATCGGCATCGTCTGTCGGTGTGTAGCCAGTGACGTTGTAAAGGGCGGTGTCGGCGTGGGTGCCAGCGCTGCACAGCAGTATTACTGACGCGAGAATCGCGCGGGTACGAATTAATCTGAGCATCGGCGTACTCTAGCATGCGCTTGATTCTTGCGGTGCAAGAGTGGCGGATGCTCATGCCCGCCTGGCTGTCGATGGCCGTCTATCTTGCTGTTGCGCAGAATCGTGCCTTTGTGGGCTGAGCCATCATTGTGACGCGTCGAGGTGAGGACCGCGGCGAGACTGGGATCGCGGCGCTTAGAGCTTGATTTTGCAGGTAAAGAAGGACGGTCTTTTTTGTATCGAAAAAGCAACAAAAACGCATCTGGTCCCTGAAGCCCGCAAGGCATAGCGATTAAAGTTTGACAAATTGTGGGTTTTCTGCCAATTTTGATTTCAACAAGTACAGACTATCGGCCACATGCCGCTGTGCTTGAAAAATGCAAGACACCTTCAGGTACGACTTGGCGGGGGACTCAGGGGGGCCAGGACCACGTGCTTACGTAGGTTTGGAAAAGGCGGTTTCGAAAGAAGCCGCTTTTTTTTGTCTGCAGTTCGCAGGCAGCAATCGCGTTGTGATCCTTATTGCGACCTTGTTACATTGGGCTCCCGCATCGGCAACGACGACGATTATGAATAAAGACAAACGCCTGGCGTACTGGCGCGCCAACCTTCGACTGGTCGGTCTGTGCCTGCTGATCTGGTTTATTTGCTCGTTTGGTTTCGGCGTTCTGCTGGTGGACGAGCTCAATTCAATTCGTATGGGCGGCTTCAAGCTGGGGTTCTGGTTTGCCCAGCAGGGGTCAATCTATGTATTCGTCCTGCTGATTTTCTTCTATGCATGGCGTATGAATCGAATCGATCGCAATCACGACGTACATGAAGATTGAGGGCGTACGATGAGCCTGCAAATACTAACGTATGTCGTTGTCGGCTTGAGTTTTGCGCTGTATATCGGCATCGCAATATGGTCGCGCGCACACACGACCGGTGACTTCTACATCGCAGGTAAGGGCGTCTCGCCGGTTGCAAATGGCATGGCAACTGCGGCGGACTGGATGAGCGCGGCGTCGTTTATTTCGATGGCCGGGCTGATCGCATTTCTTGGCTACGATGGCTCGGTCTACCTGATGGGCTGGACCGGGGGCTATGTGCTGCTGGCGTTGTTGCTGGCACCGTACCTGCGCAAGTTCGGCAAATTCACCGTGCCGGAATTCATCGGCGAACGCTATTATTCAAAAGCGGCGCGCATCGTCGCCGTGATTTGCCTGATATTTATTTCCTTCACCTATGTTGCCGGACAAATGCGCGGTGTTGGCATTGTGTTCTCGCGTTTTCTTGAGGTACCGGTCACTGTTGGCCTGATGATCGGCATGGGCGTCGTATTCATTTACGCTGTGCTTGGCGGCATGAAGGGCATCACTTATACCCAGGTGGCACAGTACTGCGTGCTGATATTCGCCTACACGGTTCCGGCGATATTTATCGCGATCCAGATCACCGGAAATCCGATTCCCCAACTCGCGTTTGGTAGCGAAATCACTGGGTCCGGCGTTTCGCTGCTCGACAAGCTGGACGACATCGTTACGTCGCTTGGCTTTAATCAATACACGGCTGGCACCAAGAGCCGAATCGACGTTTTCTGCATCACGATGGCATTGATGGTCGGTACCGCCGGGCTACCGCATGTCATCGTGCGATTCTTTACCGTGCCGAAAGTGCGCGATGCGCGGCTGTCAGCGGGCTACGCACTAATGTTTATCGCATTCCTGTATACGACTGCACCGGCCGTGGGCTCGATGGCACGCTACAACCTGGTGAACACGATCCAGACCGGGGATGTCGGTGCTGTGGATGGCAACCTCGCGTACGATGCGCGACCGGGCTGGTTTCAGACCTGGGAGCAGACGGGACTGGTTGCCTTTGAAGACAAAAACGGTGATGGCCGCGTGCAGTACTACGACGACGCCAATCCCGCTTTTTCGGATCAGGCCCGGCAATACGGCTGGCAGGGCAATGAGCTGACCGTCGACCGGGACATTATGGTCCTCGCCAATCCGGAAATTGCCGGATTACCCGACTGGGTAATTGCACTGGTCGCGGCAGGTGGAATAGCCGCGGCGTTGTCGACGGCGGCGGGACTGCTGCTGGTGATCTCGGCAGCGGTTTCGCATGACCTGGTAAAAGGAATCTTTGTGCCAAGGATTTCTGACAAGCACGAATTGCTCACCGGTCGAGTTGCCGCAGCATTTGCGATCATGGTCGCGGGTTACCTGGGTTTCGATCCACCCGGCTGGGTTGCCCAGGTCGTTGCGTTCGCCTTCGGGCTCGCAGCTGCGTCATTGTTTCCGGTTATTCTGCTCGGCATTTTTTTCAAGCGCGTAAACCGGGAAGGGGCGATCGCGGGGATGCTGACGGGGTTAATCTTCACTTATGCGTACATCGAATACTTCAAAGGCCTGTTTCTCAAGTGGGCGGGGTCGCCCTGGGGTAGCAACTCGGCCGAGCACTGGCTGTTCGGAATTTCACCGGAAGGCATCGGCGTCATCGGTATGTGCCTGAACTTTTTCGTCGCAATATCTGTGAGCCTGATGACAGCTCCACCACCCGAGCGAATACAAGAAATGGTTGAGCACATTCGTGTCCCGCGGAACATGGAAACGCAACAATGAAATCCGGCATTACGCTCTTTGCATTGATGATTTTCTCACCACTGGCTGTCGCTGAGGCGCTTACGTCCGATGAGCAGCGCATGGTGGACTGGATCGACGCCAATACGAACAACGCGATTGCATTGCTGCAGGAGACGGTAGATATCCCAAGCGGTTCGATGAACTTCGACGGCGTACGAGCGGTCGGGCAGGTGATGCAGCGTGAGCTCGACACGCTCGAACTTGAGACCGAATGGATCGACATGCCGGAAGAGGTTAACAGGGCCGGCCATTTGTTCGGGCGCAAAGGCGGATCGGGCAAGAAGTTTGTGCTGATCGGCCACCTCGATACCGTGTTTGAAATCGATGACGGCATAAAAGGCTTTGCTCGCGATGGCAATATTGCCACCGGGCATGGTGTCTACGATATGAAGGCTGGCAATGTCGTCATCGTGTACGCACTGCGCGCGCTGCAGGAAATCGGTGCCCTCGAGGACATTCCACTGGTTGTCGCCTATACCGGTGATGAGGAAAAATCCGGCAAGCCGCTGTCAATTTCGCGCAAGCACCTGGTTGAAGCAGGCGAGTGGGCGGATATCGCGCTCGGCTTCGAAGAGGCAATGTATTTCGATGACACGGATTGGGCAACAGTCACGCGGCGCAGCTCCAGTCGCTGGACGCTGACTGTCACTGGCAAGCAGTCTCACTCGTCAAACATTTTCAATGAACAAACCGGTGCTGGCGCAATTTTTGAAGCCGCTCGAATTCTGAACACTTTCTATGACCAGGTGCGGGGCGAGGAATACCTGACGTTTAATGCCGGTAATATTCAGGGTGGAACCGAAGTGAATTACGATGCGGCGACGAATCGCGGTTCGGCTTTTGGGAAGACCAATGTCGTACCGCGCACGGTCATCGTCAACGGCGGCATTCGGACTATTTCTCAAGAGCAACTCGATCGTGCGCGAGCGGCGATGACGGCAATCGTCGCGGCGAATCATCCGCATACCAGTGCTCGTATCGAGTTCCGCGATGGCTATCCGCCAATGGCGCCGAGCGCGGGCAATATTGCCTTGCAGGCAGAATTGTCTGCGATCAACGTGGCGTTGGGCCGCGCACCGATGCCTGCGCTCGATCCGGTTCGCCGCGGTGCTGCCGATATCTCCTTTGTCGCCCCGCACACCGACGCGCTTGCCGGACTTGGTGCGATTGGCGGTGGCGGGCATACGCCGGACGAGTATCTCGAGTTATCGTCTTTGCCGCTGGCAATCAAGCGCGCCGCTATCCTGATCTATCGATTGAGTCGAGAAACAGGTGACAACTGATATGGCACACGATCACGATCACAGTCATGAGGCGCACCAGGGCAATCTGCGGCGGGTATTGATTGCGCTGGTTCTGACGGGTTCGTTCATGATCGTCGAAGTGATCGGAGGCATTATCTCCGGATCGCTTGCCTTGCTCGCCGATGCGGGTCATATGCTGACCGATACGATGGCACTCGGCCTGGCTGCAATGGCGTTTCATGTCAGCAAGCGAGCACCCGACGCGAAACGAACCTTTGGTTATCAGCGCTTTCAGGTGCTGGCCGCGTTCGTCAATGGTCTGAGTTTGCTGGCGATCGTCGGCTGGATTCTGTTTGAGGCGGCCAGCCGTTTTCTTCATCCCAATGAGGTACTTGGCGAGACCATGCTGACCGTAGCGGCGGCCGGCTTACTGATTAACGTGGCGAGCTTTGCCGTTCTGCATACGGGGGATAAAGAAAACCTCAATATCCGGGGTGCTGCGTTGCACGTTGCAGGTGATCTGCTGGGTTCCGTTGCCGCGATCGTTGCGGCGCTGATCATTATCTACACTGGCTGGACACCGATAGACCCCATCTTATCGATTGCCGTTGCAGGACTGATCCTGAAGAGCGCGTGGTCACTGGTAAAAAGAAGTGCCCATGTGCTGCTGGAAGGTGCACCCGAATGGCTGGATGTCGGACAAATGCAGGAACGTGTGATCGAACGTGTTCCGGGCGTTGATGGTATTCACCACGTCCACATCTGGGGGCTGACACCACAGCGACTTATGTTGACGATGCATATGTCGCTGTCATCTGATGCGAGTCAGCAATCGACAGTGCTGCGAGACGTGAAGTCTTTTTTACGCGATGAATACGGTATCGGGCATGCGACGATCGAAGTCGACATTGATGGCTGCGCGGATGCCTAGGTATCCGTTGGTTCGATAACTCCGATATAGGGCAGGGTGCGGTTTTCTTCTGCATAGTCGAGCCCGTAGCCGACTACCCATTCGTTGCCGATGTCGAAGCCGAGGTAGTCGATCGTGACGTCGACTTCCGCACTTTCAGCTTTGCGCACCAGAGCCGCAGTGCGGATCGATGCCGGTCGATGCGACTTCAACATGCCGATCAGGTATTTAAGCGTGTGGCCTGTGTCGACGATGTCTTCGACGATGAGGACATGCTTGCCTTCGATGTTGCCACGTACGTCCATGACCAGGCGCACAGCGCCGCTGGATACGCTACCGTCACCGTAGCTGGACACGGCAATAAACTCGATGGTTCGTGGAATCTCCAGGCGGCGTGACAGGTCGGCCAAAAAAATGAACGATCCTTTCAGAACGCCAACCATGACCAGTTCACCGCCGTCATCGTAGTCGGCTGAAATCTGCTGCGCCAATTCGCGGACGCGCGCCTGAATATCGTCTTCCGAAATTAATACGTCTGGTGTTTTCGCAGTCACCGACCCATCATAGCAGCAATGCAGTAAAGTACGCAGGCCATGAAAAAAATCATCGCAATCGCCGGCAATATGGGTTCCGGAAAATCCACGCTTGTGGATTTTTTACACCGCACGTACGGTGTAGCGCCGTTCTACGAACCGAATGACGAAAATCCTTACCTGGCGGACTTTTACAAGGACATGAAGCGCTGGGCGTTTCAATCGCAGCTGTATTTCCTCAGTAACAAATTTCGCTTGCACCAGGAGCTCGACCGCCAACAGGGCGTGGTAGCACTTGACCGGACCATCTTCGAAGATGCTGAAATTTTTGCGACGGCGCTGCACCAAATGCGAAAAATATCGAAGCGCGACTGGCAAACCTACCAGGGTTTCTATGCTGCGATCCTGGATGCTATTCGTCCGCCGGACCTGATGATCTACCTGCGTTGTTCAATGCGCACGTTGCGCCAGCGAATCCATATGCGGGGTCGAAAGATGGAGCAGGATATTCCCCTGTCATATCTGAAGCGGCTCGAACGCAACTACGAAAACTGGATCGCGGCGTACGATATGGGGGAAGTGCTGGTCCTCGAGACAGATCAACTCGATTACATACACGACCTGGTGCATCGACTGGACGTGATGGAGCGAATCGAGGCGGTGTTGCCGAGCGAAATCGGCCGGCCGGGGGGCTGAAAACCGGGCAAATAGCCCATTCCGTGAAAATACCTATTGCGTATAGTAATGCGAATCATTATCATTTAGTGATCTTAGGGGTACTGCCCGGAAAGTTTAATGGAAATAAACACTTATACGCTCGAAACTCTGCAGCAGGGACAGAAGGGCATTATTCGTGCGGTGGACAGCAGCGATCCGCAGGTACAGCGCCTGATGGTGCTGGGTCTGGTTGAGGGCGCGGAAATCGAACACGCGACGTCTGCAATCGGCGGCGATCCTATCGAATTCCGGCTCTATGGCACTGGCATTTCCCTGCGCCGGGAGCATGCCCGCCACTTTACAGTCATACCGCAAAGCGACGCGGCTGCTGCAGACGAGCGGCTTCCCCTGGGTCATGTTGCTGCCGCAGGGTCAGGTGGCTAGCCCCGCAGAAATACGCATATCGACCGACCAGATTGCAGTTCGACGTGGCGTACAGGCGACCGTCGCTGTGGTCGGTACAGCCAATTCGGGCAAGAGCACCTTATTTAACCGGCTGACCGGCCTGAAGCAGCGCATCGGCAATTACCCCGGCGTTACCGTCGAGCGCCATGTCGGCATGCTCCGGCACAACGACACGCAAACCGAACTGGTGGATTTGCCCGGGACACATTCGCTCGGGGCGTTCTCCCTGGAAGAACAGATCACGGTCGATGTCATTTTCGGACGCATGGCCGGCAGCAAGCAGCCCGACGGTGTACTCGCGGTACTCGATGCAACCAATCTCTACCAGGGGCTGTACCTGGTACAGCAGCTCGCCGAACTCGAAATTCCGATGGTTGTGGCTCTGACGATGAACGACGCAGCCGCCCGGTCTGGCATCGAGGTCGACGTCGCTGCTCTGCAAGATATTCTCGGGGGTGTTCCGGTCTGCCCGGTGATAGCAACCACCGGCGCCGGAGTGGATGCATTGCGCACAGCGATTATCCGGCTGCCCGAAACTTCAGTGCCATCACTGTCAGTTTGGCCGGAACTCGATGCCGCTGCGAAACGACTGCAAGCAGCCAATAGCGGCAGTCTGAGCCTCCCGGAATGCAGGCGGCTTGTTATTGATGGAATTAGCAAGCACAGCCAGTCGTTTGCAATGCTTCTCGATGACGATTCCAAGACATTGCTTGATGAGCTGCGCGACGAATTGTTCGGGCAGCAACCTCCGGTCGCCGTTGAAGCGCAAACACGTTACGACTGGGTCCGCGAAGCACAAGGCAAAGTACAGCGCGCCGCGCCGCGGCTACAGGGTTGGCACACCAGAGTCACGCAGTTTCTGAATCAACCCATTGCAGGAACAATCGGTCTGTTTGTTGTCATGGCGATCGTGTTCCAGGCCGTATTTGCCTGGGCGACGCCGATGATGGATCTGATTGATGGCACTACAGCAGCCCTCGGCGCCTGGGTTGGTGCAGCGCTGGGCGAGGGTGCATTCGCAAGTTTGATCGCTGACGGGGTCATCGCCGGAGTCGGTAGCGTTATAATTTTCCTGCCGCAGATCCTGATTCTGTTCCTGTTCATCATCCTGCTGGAGGACTCGGGCTATCTTGCGCGCGCGGCCTACCTGATGGATCGCACCATGCGCTCGGTCGGTTTGTCCGGACAGTCCATTATCCCGATGATCTCGAGTTTTGCGTGCGCGGTTCCCGGCATCATGGCAACCCGGGTAATTCCGAATCGCCGCGACCGCATTGCGACGATAATGGCCGCGCCATTCATGACGTGCTCGGCGCGACTGCCGGTCTATGCATTGCTGATCGCGGCATTTGTACCGGCGCAGCGTGTTGGTTTTTTAAACTTGCAGGGTCTCGTTCTGTTCGGTCTCTACATGTTTGGCATTGTCATGGGCATTCTGACGGCTCTCTTGATGCGCAAGACGGCACTGCGCGGGCCTAAACCGCCGTTTGCGCTGATGTTGCCCGAATTTCGTCGTCCGAATCTGCAAACGGTGCTCATTCAGCTGAGGGGTCGCGCCAGGGTGTTCCTGTACCGGGCCGGCACCGTTATTTTCGCGGTTGCTGTTGTTGTCTGGGCGCTGGCGTATTACCCGCGTTCGGACACCATCGGACCGCAGGCGGATCAGCAAATCGCGGCTGCAAGCGAAACGCTCGCCGGCGACGAGCTTGTGGCGGAAATAGAGGCGATTAACAACCGGGCGGCAGCCCTGCAGTTAGAGCAGAGTTTCCTGGGGCGCGCCGGAAAATCAGTCGAGCCATTTTTCCGCCCGCTCGGTTGGGACTGGAGAATTTCCGCGGCCGTCATTGCCGGGTTTCCAGCGCGCGAAGTCGTGATCGCTGTATTGGGTACGGTTTACGCCGTGGGTGATGAGGCTGATGAAGTAACACTAAGCAATCGCCTGAAAGCGTCTAAATGGCCAGATGGCAACGATATTTTTACGTTGCCAATGGTTATCGGCTTGCTCATTTTTTACGCTTGCTGCCTACAATGCGCGGCGACACTCGCCGTTATTCGTCGTGAAACAAATACCTGGCGCTGGCCTGTTTTTGCCTGGGTCTATATGACCACCATCGGCTACCTTGGTGCACTGATCGCCTTTCAGCTGGGAACGGCCTGACACGGGCTCACAGCGCACACAGTTTTTTTGCCGCCGCCTCCAACGTCACATCGTCCTTTGCAAAACAGAATCGCAAGCGTTTGCCGGTGACGTTTTGTGCGCAAAAAACTGACAACGGAATTGATGCGACACCGATTTCTTTAGTCCATTGCCTGGCCAGTTCCGTATCTCTGGCATCACTTATGCCGGAGTAGTCGAGAATCTGAAAAAACGTACTTCGCGCGGGCCGAAATTGAAACCGCGATGGCTCAAGCAATTGACAAAAGTGGTCTCGTTTCGCCTGGTAGAAATCGGCCAAACGTTCATAGAACTCCGGATCGCTTTCCAGAAAATCTGCAATTGCGTGCTGGACAGGCGTACTGATCGCGAACGT